>OLOV01002280.1_pt1 | contig 13266 bp, 11 predicted proteins | sample 1672931 | NCBI WGS metagenome assembly OLOV01 (sample SAMEA3136738, study PRJEB25190) | human gut metagenome | biome: human gut; feature: human-associated habitat; material: faeces | place: Austria | collected 2013
TTCAGAAGGATACGGTATGATATAGAACAAATGTTTGAGTATCAGGCGTTGCTGTGAACGGAGTGAACAGTAACTATCAGGCTCCGAATGGAGCATAAGAAAGGAAATGAATATACCCATGGCAAAAAAGCAAACCTATGATGCTGGCAGTATCTCGGTTCTGGAAGGACTGGAGGCAGTCCGGAAACGACCGGGTATGTATATTGGAAGTGTATCCCGCAAGGGACTGAATCATCTGATCTATGAGATCGTAGACAATGCAGTAGATGAGCACCTTGCCGGATATTGCAGTGAGATCCATGTGACACTGGAGAAGGACGGTTCCGCGACCGTAACAGATAACGGACGAGGAATCCCGGTAGATATGCATGAGAAAGGAATGTCCGCGGAGCGTCTTGTCTTTACGACCCTGCATGCAGGCGGCAAGTTCGACAATGCCGCATACAAGACCAGCGGCGGTCTCCACGGTGTCGGTTCCTCTGTTGTCAATGCGCTTTCTACTTATCTGGATATCAAGATCAGCAGGGATGGATATGTACATCATGACCACTATGAAAGAGGAATCCCGACCATCGAACTGGAGGAGGGGCTTCTCCCGAAACTTGGACGCACGAAGGCGACCGGAACCTGCATCAATTTCCTTCCGGACCCGGAGATCTTTGAGAAGACCCGTTTCTCTGCAACAGAGGTCAAGAGCCGTCTCCATGAGACAGCATACCTGAATCCTGCCCTGACGATCTATTTCGAGGATCTGCGCGGTGCGGAGCCGGAGAAACTGGAATACCATGAGCCGGAGGGGATCATCGGATACATCCGTGATCTGAACCACAGTTCTGAGGCACTTCATGAGCCGGTCTACCTCAAGGGAGAGGCAGACGGCATCCAGGTAGAGGTGGCTTTCCAGTACACCAGTGATTTTCGCGAGAATGTTCTGGGCTTCTGTAATAACATCTACAATGCAGAGGGCGGTACACACCTGACAGGATTTAAGACAACTTTTACGACTGTCATGAACAGTTATGCGCGAGAGATCGGTGTCATCAAGGACAAGGATCCGAATTTTACAGGAGCGGATATCCGAAATGGAATGACAGCAGTTGTTTCCATCAAACACCCTGCACCGAGATTCGAAGGACAGACTAAGACAAAACTCGACAACCAGGATGCTGCCAAAGCGACAGGCAAGGTCCTGGGCGAGCAGCTTGTCCTCTATTTTGACAGAAATCTGGAGACACTCAAGGCGATCCTTTCCTGTGCAGAGAAGGCAGCCAAGATCCGCAAGACCGAGGAGAGAGCCAAGACAAACCTTCTGACCAAGCAGAAATATTCCTTTGATTCCAATGGCAAGCTTGCCAACTGTGAGAAGAAAGATCCATCCCAGTGTGAGATATTTATCGTAGAGGGAGATTCCGCAGGCGGTTCTGCCAAGACAGCCAGAAATCGTAATTATCAGGCGATCCTTCCGATCCGTGGTAAGATCCTCAACGTTGAGAAGGCAACGATCGACAAGGTTCTTGCCAATGCAGAGATCAAGACGATGATCAATGCGTTTGGATGCGGTTTTTCCGAAGGATACGGCAACGACTTTGATATCAGCAAGCTCCGTTATGACAAGATCGTGATCATGGCCGATGCCGATGTCGATGGTGCACATATTTCGACACTTCTTCTGACACTGTTTTATCGTTTTATGCCGGAACTGATCTATGAGGGGCATGTCTATATCGCAATGCCGCCTCTCTACAAGGCAATGCCGAAAAAAGGCCCGGAAGAATATCTTTACGACGACAAGGCACTGGAGAAATACCGTAAGGCGCACAAACCGGGCAGCTTTACGCTCCAGCGATACAAAGGTCTTGGAGAGATGGATGCAGAACAGCTCTGGGAGACAACGCTGAACCCGGAGACAAGAAGGATGAAGCGTGTGGAGATCGAGGACGCGCGTCTGGCATCCAGCGTGACAGAGATTCTTATGGGAAGCGAAGTACCGCCGCGTAAGGCGTTCATTTACGAACATGCAGCAGACGCGGAACTTGACATCTAAGGAAGGGATTTTTTATGGAAACAAAACAGGAAAATGTGATCCGTACAGACTATTCGGAGATCATGCAGAAATCATATATCGATTATGCCATGAGCGTTATCATCTCCCGAGCACTCCCGGATGTAAGAGATGGTCTGAAACCTGTACAGAGAAGAACTTTATATGATATGTATGAACTCGGGATCCGTTATGACCGCCCGTACCGTAAATGTGCCCGTATCGTCGGAGATACAATGGGTAAATATCATCCACACGGCGACAGCTCTATCTATGATGCACTGGTCGTTATGGCGCAGGACTTCAAGAAGGGCAGGACGCTGGTAGACGGACATGGAAACTTTGGCTCCATCGAGGGCGACGGCGCTGCGGCGATGCGTTATACAGAAGCACGTCTGGAGAAACTGACACAGGAAGTTTTTCTTGGAGACCTTGACAAGAATGTTGTTGATTTTGTGCCGAACTTTGACGAGACAGAGAAAGAACCGTCGGTTCTTCCTGTCAAGATCCCGAACATTCTGGTGAATGGTGCAGAGGGAATCGCAGTCGGCATGGCGACCAACATCCCGCCGCACAATCTCGGCGAAGTCGTAGATGCGGTCAAGGCATACATGAAGGACAATACGATCAGTGTCAAAGGACTGATGCGTTATATTAAAGGACCGGATTTTCCGACCGGCGGACTTGTAGTCAACAAGGATGACCTCCGTAAGATCTATGAGAGCGGAACCGGCAAGATCCGTCTCCGTGGAAGAGTGGAGATCGAGAAACTCAAAGGCGGCAGGAAACAGCTCGTCATCACAGAGATCCCGTATACGATGCTCGGGGCAAATATCGGTAAATTCCTGAATGATGTTGCATCCCTGGTTGAGACGAAGAAGACTACAGACATCGTGGACATCTCCAACCAGTCCTCCAAGGAGGGAATCCGTATCGTTCTGGAACTCAAGAAGGACACTGATGTAGAAAATCTCACCAACATGTTGTACAAGAAAACACGTCTCGAGGATACGTTTGGCGTAAACATGCTGGCGGTTGCAGATGGCAGACCGGAGACATTAAGCCTTAAGCAGATCATCGAGCACCATGTGGAATTTCTGTTTGATGTCACAACAAGGAAATACAGGACCCTTCTTGACAAAGAGCAGGAAAAGAGAGAGATCCAGGAAGGTCTTATCAAGGCATGTGACGTGATCGACCTGATCATCGAGATCCTGCGCGGAAGCAAGAACCGTGAGCAGGTCAAGAAATGTCTGGTGGAGGGCGTGACAGAAGGAATACGTTTCAAGACCAAGGTAAGTGAGAAGGCAGCTTCAAAGCTCAAATTTACAGAGAAGCAGGCAGGTGCGATCCTGGATATGCGTCTCTATAAGCTGATCGGACTGGAGATCGAGGCACTTCAGGCAGATTATCAGGAGACGATGAAGAATATTGCCGAATACAAGGATATCCTGGATAATTATGACTCCATGGCAGCGGTCATCATCAGGGAACTGGACGGCATCAAGAAGGAGTATGGAAGCAAACGCCGCACTTCCATCGAGAATGCCGAGGAAGCTGTCTACGAAGAAAAGAAGATGGAAGAGACAGAAGTCTGCTTCCTGATGGATCGCTTTGGTTATATGAAGCTGATCGACAAAAATGCCTATGAACGAAACAAAGAAGCAGCACACAATGAGAACCGCTGCGTATTTCTGTGCATGAACACGGACAAGATCTGCATCTTTACGGACAAGGGCAAGATGCATACGATCAAGGCAGTCGATATTCCACTGGTACGTTTCAGAGATAAGGGAACACCGGTAGATAACTTAAGCAACTATGACAGCAGCCAGGAGCAGATGCTGTATGTAGCGCCGCTTGGACAGATCAAACAGGATCAGATCCTTTTTGTGACAAAGACATCCATGTGTAAACTGGTTGATGGTGCTGAGTTTGATGTGACCAAGAGAACGATCGCATCCACGAAACTTGCTGAGGATGACGAACTTATTTTTGTCGGCAGTGCAGGTGAGATGGAGCAGGTGGTGTTCCAGAGTAACGGCGGTTATTTCCTCCGTTTCCTGAAACAGGAGATCTCCACCGCCAAGAGAGCAGCTCTCGGCGTACGTGGAATGAGGCTTGCAGACGGAGATCATCTGGAGCATGCATACCTTCTCGGAGGTCATCAGGAATATGCGATCTCCTACCACGACAAGGAGTACTCCCTGAACAAAGTACGCCTCGGAAAACGCGATACCAAAGGCATCAAACCAAGGATATAACAAGAGATTTCAAAAAATCCTTGCTTTTCAGACCTTATGGTGCTATTATATGAGATAACATGATAACGGATGATCAGAGAGTGGACTTCGGTCCACTCTTTTTGCGAGATTGATTACTATAAGCAGTTCCGCGATCATTCTGATGTGCGAAAGGCAGGTGGAAAATATGAGCAGACGAGATGAATATGAACAGAAGGCAGAGGCAATGCTGGCACCGATCGTTGAGGCAGCAGGTTTTGAACTTGTAGATGTAGAATACGTCAAGGAAGCAGGCAACTGGTATCTTCGAGGATACATCGACAAGCCGGGCGGGATCACGGTCAATGACTGCGAAGCAGTAAGCCGCGCGTTCAGCGACAAGCTGGATGAGGATGATTTTATCGAAGACAGCTATATTATGGAGATCAGTTCCCCAGGTCTTGACAGACCGTTAAAGAAAGAGAAGGATTTTGTCAGAAGCATGGGCAAACTGGTAGAGATCCGTACCTATCGTCCGATAGAGAAACAAAAGGAATTCTGCGGGATTTTAAACGCATATGATGATAACAGTGTGACGATCGAGGAGGACGAAAACGGCACCTTACGCACATTTGAAAAGAAAGACATAGCCCTGATCCGGTTGGCAATTGAATTTTAACTGATTAATGAATACGATGCACCTATATGCTTTGATAAAATGAGGAGGAAATAAAAAAAATGAACAAAGAGTTAATGGACGCTCTGAATGTCCTGGAAAAAGAAAAAAATATCAGTAAGGATACACTTCTGGGAGCAATCGAGCAGTCTCTGATCCAGGCATGTAAGAACCATTTCGGTAAAGCTGATAATGTACATGTAATGATCAATCCTGAAACCTGTGATTTCAGTGTTTACGCTGAGCGTGAAGTAAAGGAATTCGTAGAGGATCCTGCACTGGAGATCTCACTTACAGACGCACAGAAGATCAATGCCAACGCAGAACTCGGAGACGTGATCAAAGTTCAGATCCAGTCCAAGGAATTCGGACGTATCGCAACACAGAATGCTAAGAACGTCATCCTTCAGAAGATCCGTGAGGAAGAGCGCAAAGTTCTTTACGATCAGTACTACGGAATGGAGAAAGAAGTCGTTACAGGTATCGTACAGCGTGTCATGGGCAAAAATGTCAGCATCAATCTTGGCAAGGCAGATGCGATCCTCGCTGAGAATGAGCAGGTCAGAGGAGAAGAATTCCATCCGACAGAACATATCAAGGTATACATCCTGGAAGTTAAGGATACTCCAAAAGGACCGCGTATCCAGGTATCCAGAACACATCCGGGTCTCGTAAAACGCCTCTTCGAATCCGAAGTTGCCGAAGTAAGAGACGGCACAGTAGAGATCAAGAGCATTGCCAGAGAAGCAGGTTCCCGTACCAAGATCGCTGTATGGAGCAATGATCCTGACGTAGATCCGGTTGGAGCATGCGTTGGTATGAACGGTGCGAGAGTAAACTCCATCGTAGAGGAACTCCGCGGCGAGAAGATCGATATCATCAACTGGGACGAAAACCCGGCGATCCTTATTGAGAATGCATTAAGCCCGGCCAAAGTCATTGCAGTAATGGCTGATCCGGATGAGAAGACAGCACTTGTTGTTGTTCCGGACTACCAGCTTTCTCTTGCAATTGGTAAAGAAGGACAGAATGCACGTCTTGCAGCCCGCCTGACAGGATTCAAGATCGACATCAAGAGTGAGACACAGGCCAAAGAATCCGGTGATCTTTACGACTATGATGAGGAAGAAGAATTCTACGAAGACGAAGCAGCAGAAGATGCAGAAAACGTAGAAGAGTCTCAGGAAGCAGAAAAAACAGAAGTTTCTGAAGAGGTTTCCGAAGAAGAGACAACAGAAGAATAAGATCTATGAAGACAAAAAATAAAATTCCGATGCGCCAGTGTACCGGCTGCAGAGAAATGAAAAGCAAAAAAGAAATGATCCGTGTCCTTAAGACACCGGAAGACGAGATCGTTCTTGACACCACAGGCAGAAAGAACGGAAGGGGTGCCTATGTATGTCCATCCACCGAATGCCTTGACAAAGCGATCCGCAATCACGGGATCGAACGGTCTCTCAAGACCAGCGTTCCCGAAGAGGTCTACGAAGACCTGAAAAAGGAGTTAAGTAAGATTGAAAAACAACAATAAAGTGTTATCTCTTCTGGGGCTTGCCACAAAAGCCGGCAAGGTTGCCAGCGGAGAATTTTCGACAGAGAAATCTGTCAAGACAGGGAAAGGCTTCCTGGTTCTGGTTGCAGATGATGCATCCCAGAATACCAAGAAAAAATTCCAGAACATGTGTGATTTTTACGAAGTACCGATCTACTTTATTGCCAACAAAGAAGAACTGGGCAGATTCTGCGGAAAAGAATTCCGCGCCAGCCTTGCGGTACAGGATGAAAACTTTGCAAAAGCAATGTTAAAAGAACTCCAGAAATTATAAAGCTGCGGTGTGCAGCAGTGATTGAAGGAGGGATCCATGTGCCGAAGATCAGAGTGCATGAACTTGCCAGTAAACTTGGCAGATCGAACAGAGAAGTCATTGAATTTCTAAAAGCAAACGGGGTAGAAGTCAAAAGTCATATGAGTACTCTTGAGGAACCCAGTATCCGATTAATAAAACAAAAATTTTTAACCAGGGGAAAGGAGCAGATTACCAAGGTGGATAATTCCAGAACAGAAGAAAAGACGGTAACAGCGAGACCAGAAGCAGACAAAGCAGAGGCTCCTAAAAAGAAAAAAAATATCATTCGTGTATATCATGCACAGAATGCAAGTGACGGCGGCAAAAACAGACCGAAACGTCAGAACAACAATACAGACAAAAGACCAGCCGCAAAGCCACAGGCTCAGAAGCCGCAGGCAGCTCAGAAACCGGTAGAGGAAACTGCAAAGAAACCGCAGACTGCACAGGCAGAGGCACCGAAGAGCGCAGCACCGGCACAGAACAATTCTGCAAGACCGCAGAGACAGGAACAGTCCGGTTACAATAACAACAGAGGACAGAACCGCCAGAATAACCGCGACGGAAGAGACAATAACCGCGACAACCGCGGTGGTGAAGGCAGAGGCCGTGACTTCCGCGGCGGCGAGAGAAGATTCTCCGACCGCAATGGAAACGGCGGACAGGGTCGTCCGAACCGTGACGGAAACCGTCAGGGAAGACCGCAGGGCGAAGGACGTCCGGCACGCCAGGGTGACGGAAACGGCCGTCCGATGAGAGGTCAGGGCGGCCGTCCGCAGCAGGGTGGTCAGGGAAGACCACAGCAGGGCGGAAACGGAAGACCAGACGGCAACAGAGGAGGCTTCGGCGGAAATAACCGTGGCGGACAGAGATCCGGTGGCGGAAGAAGAGATAACGATGCTGTATTCACACCAGAACTGACCAAGACATCCAAGGACAGCAAGAGAGAGCGTGACAGAGAGAACAAGAACAAGAAGAAAGACTTCGAGAAATCCAGTGCAGGACATAATCGCCCGAATCAGGGTGGAAGAAGAAACCTTTCCAGGATCCCGAAGGCTCTGCAGAAACCAACTCCTCAGCCGAAACAGGAAGAGAAGAAACCAGAAGTAAAAGAGATCACACTTCCAGAGAAGATGACCATCCGCGAACTGGCAGAAGCAATGAAGATGCAGCCGTCCGTGATCGTTAAGAAGCTCTTCATGGAAGGAACCATGGTAACTGTAAACCATGAGATCGACTTCGAGAAAGCTCAGGAGATCGCTCTGGACTACGATATCATCGCAGAGCCGGAAGAAAAAGTAGACGTTATCGGCGAACTCCTCAAAGAAGAGGAAGAAGACGAAGCAGATATGGTTTCCAGACCGCCTGTAGTATGTGTTATGGGTCACGTTGACCATGGTAAGACATCCCTTCTGGATGCGATCCGTGATACCCATGTAACAAGAGGTGAGGCCGGAGGAATCACACAGCATATCGGTGCATCTGTTGTAGAGATCAACGGACAGAAGATCACATTCCTGGATACACCGGGACATGAAGCATTCACCGCTATGCGTATGCGTGGTGCAAACTCCACAGATATCGCAGTTCTCGTCGTAGCAGCAGATGATGGTGTCATGCCGCAGACAGTAGAGGCGATCAGCCATGCCAAAGCAGCAGGCGTTGAGATCATCGTTGCGATCAACAAGATCGATAAACCAAGTGCAAACGTAGAGAGAGTAAAACAGGAACTTTCCGAGTATGAACTGATCCCGGAAGACTGGGGCGGAAGCACCATCTTCGTACCGGTATCCGCACATACAGGAGAAGGAATCGACACTCTGCTTGAGATGATCCTTCTTTCTGCAGAAGTCCTGGAACTCAAAGCAAACCCGAACCGTGCAGCGAGAGGTCTCGTGATCGAAGCACAGCTTGACAAAGGTAAAGGACCGGTTGCTACGATCCTCGTACAGAAGGGTACTCTCCATGTCGGAGATTTCATCGCAGCAGGTGCATGCAGCGGTAAAGTACGTGCCATGATGGACGACAGAGGAAGAAGAGTCAAAGAAGCAGGACCGTCCACACCAGTTGAGATCCTTGGTCTCAGTGATGTTCCGAATGCAGGTGAGATCCTGATGGCGTTCCCGAGCGACAAGGAAGCCAAGAACTTCGCAGCTACCTTCGTTACAGAGAACAAGAAACATCTGCTTGAAGAAACCAAAGGCAAACTTTCTCTGGATAACCTGTTTGATCAGATCCAGGCAAGTGACCTCAAGGAACTGCCGATCATCGTCAAAGCAGACGTACAGGGATCTGTTGAGGCTGTGAAACAGAGTCTTACCAAACTTTCCAATGAGGAAGTTGTTGTCCGCGTGATCCATGGCGGCGTTGGTGCAGTCAATGAATCTGACGTATCCCTTGCTGCAACTTCCAATGCGATCATCATCGGATTCAACGTTCGTCCGGACGCAATGGCAAAACAGCTTGCAGATCAGGAAGGCGTAGACCTGCGTCTTTACAGAGTCATCTATCAGGCGATCGAAGATGTAGAAGCAGCCATGAAGGGTATGCTTGACCCGGTATTCGAAGAGAAAGTCATTGGTCATGCAGAAGTCCGCCAGCTCTTCAAAGCATCCGGCGTTGGTACGATCGCAGGAAGCTATATCCTCGATGGTATCTTCCAGAGAAACTGTAAGGTTCGTATCACCAGAGAGGGAGATCAGATCTTCGAGGGCGAGCTTGCATCCCTGAAACGTTTCAAAGACGATGTCAAAGAAGTCAAAGCAGGATACGAGTGTGGTCTTGTATTTGACGGATTCAATGATGTCAAAGAAGAAGATAAAGTAGAAGCTTATATCATGGTAGAAGTACCAAGGTAATTGGTAATAGAGAATATCCCGCGAGGTGTTTTGGCATAAATATGCCAAAATCCCGAGACATGCGGGGCAAAATGCTATCACCGAAGGTGATGTGGAATGCATTTTGACCAAGTTACAGCGAATATAATGAGCAGTAACTTACCGAGATAGGAGTAAAATAAATGAGAAAGAACAGCATTAAGAATACAAGGATCAACGGAGAGGTTCAGAAAGAACTTAGTACGATCATCAGAAATGAAGTCAAAGATCCTCGCATTCATCCAATGACTTCTGTCATGGCTGTGGAAGTTGCACCTGACCTCAAGACCTGCAAGGCATTTATCAGTGTCCTTGGCAGCAAAGAGGCCAAGGATGCGACCATCCAGGGTCTTAACAAGGCAGAAGGTTATATCAGAAGACAGCTTGCAAAGAACCTGAATTTAAGGAATACACCGGAGATCCGTTTCATCCTGGACGAATCCATTGAATACGGTGTAAATATGTCCAAGCTGATCGACGATGTAACCAGAAAAGATGCTCAGGCAGGAAAACCGGACGAGGAAGAATAAGCCAGTCCGGATCCTGACCAGAAGAGCAGTGCATACAGAATAAGAGAGGATATCATGAAAAATATTTCAGAAGTGCTGGAAGGCGTGAAAACAATAGGAATTGGTGGTCATGTCCGACCGGATGGTGACTGTGTCGGTTCCTGTATGGCTTTGTATCTGTATATCAGAACTTATTTTCCGGATGTGGATGTAAGCGTATATCTCGACCATCCGAAGCCGATCTTTGGACATATCGATCATATCGATGATATCAAAACAGAAGTAGAAGAGGGCAGAGAATTTGATCTGTTCATTACCTGCGATGTCAGCGCGCGTGACCGCCTGGCAGTTGCGGGAGATGCTTTTGACCATGCGGCAAAAACCGTCTGCATCGATCATCATGTGAGCAATCCGGGATTTGCAGATGTCAACTATATCCGCGGAGAAGTCAGCTCCTGCTGCGAAGTCCTCTACGGACTCCTGGATCCGGACAAAGTAAACCGTCCGATCGCGACAGCAGTCTATACAGGAATGATCCATGATACAGGAGTATTCCAGTATTCTTCCACTTCCCCGGATACGATGCGTATCGCAGGAGAACTGATGAAGCAGGAGATCCCTTTCAGCAAGATCATTGATGAATCTTTTTATGAGAAGACATATCTTCAGCTTCAGGTCATGGGCCGTGTTCTGGCAGAGAGCATTCTTCTCCAGAACGGCAAATGCACCGTAGGCTACCTCCGCAGAAGAGATATGGAATTTTATGGAGTTGAGGGAAGTGACCTTGACGGGATCGTCAGCCAGCTTCGTCTGACAAGGGGCGTGGAAGTCGCGATCTTTATCTATGAGACTGAGACACAGCATTTCAAGGTTTCCCTCCGTTCCAACGGCAAGGTGGATGTGAGCAAAGTTGCCGTATTCTTTGGCGGCGGCGGCCATACAAGAGCAGCGGGCTGTGACCTTGAGGGCTCCATGTATGACGTTATCAATAATCTGACCGCAGAGATCGAGAAACAGTTCTGCGAAGAGGAGGCATAATGGACGGAGTTCTGGTCATTCGCAAAGAGAAAGGCTACACTTCTCATGATGTGGTCGCAAAACTTCGTGGGATCCTCCACATGAAAAAGATCGGTCATACCGGAACACTGGATCCTGATGCGGAGGGAGTTCTTCCTGTTGTTCTCGGCAGAGCGACCAAGCTGGTCGATCTTCTGACCGAAAAGCGCAAGACATACGAGGCACTTCTTCACCTCGGGATCGAGACAGACACACAGGATATGACAGGAATGGTTCTGAATGAAAAGCCGGTCACTGTTTCTGAAGAAGAAGTAAAAGCTGTAATCGAGAGTTTCCTCGGAGAGCAGGAGCAGATCCCGCCGATGTACTCCGCACTCAAGGTAAACGGAAAGAAGCTGTATGAACTCGCAAGAGAAGGCAAGACCGTTGAGCGCAAAGCCCGCCCGGTCTGCTTTTATGAGATAGAGATCCTTGAAATGGATCTTCCGATGGTACGTTTTTCTGTTACATGCAGCAAGGGAACTTATATCCGGACTCTGTGCCATGATATTGGACAGAAACTGGGCTGCGGTGCCTGCATGGAAGAGCTTACCCGTACAGCATCCGGTGAGTATCGCTGGGAAGACAGCATCACACTGGATGAAGTACAGAAAGAAATGGAAGAAGGAATCCTTGAGAAGAGGATTCTTTCTATTTCAGAAGTGCTCAAGGCTTATCCGGAGATCCGCTGCAATAAATTCGGAGACAGGCTTCTTCTGAATGGCAATGCGCTTCCAGATAATATGACAGAAACACAGCACAAAAAAGGCTGGGTGCGGATGTGCACCAGCGAGGGGAATTTCCTGGGGATCTACGAGTGGGACAATAAGAAACACCGTTATCAGCCTCAGAAAATGTTCCTCTGAAACATCGGAGATAAGCAGGAGTCAGAACACATGGAATACATCAAGATCGAAGGACAGTTTCCAAAGTTTTCCAACTGTGCGGTAACGCTGGGGAAATTTGACGGAATTCATCGCGGACACAGGAAACTGATCCAGAAGATTCTGGAACACAAAAAAGAATATGGTACAACTTCCGTAGTTGTAGCTTTTGTGTCCGACCGTCAGACCATCCTCACAGGGGAAGAGAGGAGACTGCTTCTCGAAGATATGGGCGTGGATGTCCTTCTGGAATGCCCGTTGAATGAGCAGATCAGACATATGAAAGCGGATCAGTTTATCCGCCAGATTCTGATCGGTTCTCTGCAGGCATCCTTCGTGGTAGTCGGAGAGGATTACAGATTCGGATATGAACGCAAAGGCACGCCGGACCTTCTTAAGAAAGCCGGTCTGAAATATGGCTATGAAACAGAGATCGTCCCGAAGGAAATGGACGGAAGCCGCAAGATCAGCAGTACCTTCATCCGTGAAGAACTGAAGAAGGGCAATATGCACAAGATCTCAGAGCTTCTCGGAACAGATTTCTTTGTGGCAGGGGAGGTAGAGCATGGCAAAGGTCTGGGACACAAGAAATTTTTCCCGACCACAAACCTGGTCCCGCCGAAACAGAAGCTGATGCCGCCGAACGGTGTCTATGTGACAGTGTCAAAATTTGGCGACACAGAGTATCAGGGAATCACCAATGTCGGATACAAGCCGACCGTCGGAGAGGATTTCCTGGGTGTTGAGACCTATCTTTTTGACTGTGATGAGGATTTGTATGGGAAGGACTGTATCGTTTTCTTCCGCAAATTCCAGCGCCCGGAGCACAAATTTGCTTCTTTTGAGGCGCTCAAAGCACAGATCGCGAGGGACATCGAGGCAGGCCATGCTTTTTTTGAAAAATAAGTTCAAAAAATAAATAATTATGTTGTTTACACGCCAGATGTTTTATGCTATACTATTTGAGGTGTAAATCAGCCCATATTCAGAGATTGGAATCTCCAACCGTTTCTTAATATGCGGCGGTTCATTAATAATAATATTTTTAAGGAGGAAATCACAATGATTTCAAAAGAAAAAAAACAGGCAATCATGAAAGAATATGCAAGATGCGAGGGTGACACAGGATCACCGGAAGTACAGGTAGCAGTTCTT
>OLOV01002282.1_pt1 | contig 13259 bp, 14 predicted proteins | sample 1672931 | NCBI WGS metagenome assembly OLOV01 (sample SAMEA3136738, study PRJEB25190) | human gut metagenome | biome: human gut; feature: human-associated habitat; material: faeces | place: Austria | collected 2013
TTTTTCTTCCCCTGTGACATTATGTACTGCCTGATAATATCTACGGTAGCTCCACTTGTCTGTTAGATACGACTGATTGTAAATATATCATAGTACAGCAAGATGAAGGAGTCAAGAAATCGCCGTGTTAATCACAATTCATCCCACCACTTATAGAAGTGGGGGATTTCTTGCTCACGGCGTGTTAAATCCCGACTTATGCAAAGGATTTATGACCTTGTCAATTTTCGCTTTTATTTTTGGTCTTTTGTCAACAGGTGAAATGCTTATTTCTCCTGATTGTCTATTGTATAGATGATGCAGGCAATCCCTGCTATAAGGGAAAACAGTATAGCTCCGTCAGGTCCTGCATCTAAAAAAGCTCCTGCAAAAAATCCTGCTATGCCTGCAATTGCCATTATAACAAGTGATACAACTGTTCTGAATTTATTCATAAACCTTCCTCAACCTTCTGTTTAATCTAAATGATATACTCCCTTTGAATTATAGTCCTGACCGGTTTCGTTAATCTCAATACCGTAGTGATTATAAATATCACCACCGGTATCCATGTCAATCCAGCGGTCATCAAGTTCTTCTTCACTCATAAGGCAATAGCCGACACACGCCGGATCGTTAAAGTAGAATGTATATCCACTGTCCAGCTTCTTATATCCCACGCATATAACCCAGTGACCTTCGGTTAAATATGTATCCTCATCGTCAGGGTTCTCCGTATTATATCCGTCATCTGACGCAGCCCACGCCTGTATGCACATCAGCACAGGGTGTCCCTTATCAAGTGCGGCCGTCAGATTGTTTATCGTTCTTTTTTCTTTTGCAGTTATGCTTATTTCGTTTTCTTCAAAATACCCGATTATATTTTCCGGTGGTGTTCCGGTTTCCTCACCGGTCCCAAGCGCTTCTTCGTATGCAGTCAGATTCAGATCACTGTCATATGGATTAATCCAGTTCATAAGCATCTGCACGCAGGTTGCTCCGCAGGTATAGGTTCCGTACTGGCGCAGGTTGGGAATATCAATGAAAACATCAGCTTCCTGCACATCTCCTGCGTAAAGTCCGTAATTCTCCGGCGCTGCTGCGCAGGAGGATAACAGCAGGCACGCCCCAATCGTACATAATAAAGCAGATTTTAATATTCCGTATAACTTTTTCATTCACATACCTCTTAATATTTAATCATATTTTATAACACCTCTGCGCCTGAAATAACACAATAAAATGTTCTTCACAAAGTAATTTATCATTCGTTTGAAATCACTTCTCCGTTTTCATCCAGAAGATATATTGCATAAACTGTTCCCAGCTGCAGAGGATCACTTTCCATTATCCCACCATTAAATACAACACGAATATTATCATCGACTTTCATTTCAGGGGCTCCATTGCCTGCTACCACATCCGTTGTGACATGGAACTCTTCACCAGCGGGAATTCCGCTGTTAAAACAGACCTGCCCCTTTTCAGATTTATACCCGGATTCACACCCTGATAAAGTTATCATGCAGACAAGTACCAACAGACCGGACAGTAATATGTTTATGTCTGTTTTCTTTTTCATATCAGTTTAACTCCTCTGTAAACTTCCGATTGAAATTCATAGATATCACTATTTCTTTTCGATTATCAAAATTCTTTGTGTCAAAGTAATTATCCTGTACAAAACTTAATGAAATCTGTCGCTTCTTCTGCTCCATTCGCTTCGGTATTTTGTTCTGATATTTCATCTTAAATGTTACGATTTTTTCAGCCGGATTTGTCATTCTAAAGTCACATTATCACATAATAAGCAGTTCTTCAGACTTGACAAATCAATTAATTTGCAGTGGTTGTAAGCACAACAGAAGTCATCAGTATCACCATGCAGATTTCCATTGCAATGACCAAAGCCAACACAGCGCTCACAAGACTTTCATGACTGTGAGATGCCGGCGGCATATGCGCATCCATAACCATAAGGGCAGCATACATTCTGCGCATATTATCACCCATAGAAAATTTACCGAAACCTTTTGCTTTTTTCAGATAGTCATCTGCTTCTATGATTTCCTGCGCTATCTGCGCCTCAGGCAAATCAAGCATAGAAAGAGTACCTAATACTGCCAGTTCATAACCCGAACCATATTTGTGTCTGTTCGTTTTCAAAATGTCAAAAATATTTTCTACTTTTTGGCATTTTGCTGCAGCATCAGCAGGATTAACGGCCATGATATGGCTCAATGACTGAACTGCTTTTTTATCACGAAATTTTTCAGCCAATAACTCGTAGCAGGTTTCCATTTCAGCCAATAAGACATCTGTATCAAGGCCGGATACAACCAAAATTGCAGCAAAGGGTATATCTTCATCTGAGGTTATCCACGGATGATTATTCTTCATTCCCCGATACAGATTCGTCATTTTATTGATAGCCGGTAAAATTTCCTCCATCTCCAGATAATCTCTCAACGTCAAAGCTGTCAGTATTTTATAGTCTGCACTAATCCATTTTAATGGTTTCATTTGCTGTACAATGGCATTAACATTTTCAAAATACTGCTCCGGATTCTCTGAAACAGCCATTTTGCAAATCAGCGGCATACGAATATTACCGCGAAAAGCTGAAAAAGGACCGGTTTTTTGTTTCAGCACCTCAGCACATTCTTTTAGTTTTTCAGTATCTGCTTCCAGATTCATTCCTACAAAAAATGAACTTCCCGCCAACATCATAGATCCGTTATCCCATCGAAAAGCTTTGCTCATAGCCTCATGATTCCATAGTAACAATCGGCATTTTTGTTCTAATGCATTATTCATATTGTCAAATCTCCTTGCTATATTTGTTATCCTGTCAAGCTCACCTATGTACAATACTGTTTTCTCGCATAATAAGGTGTTTTCTAATCAAACCGCATAGCCATCTCTATATTCTTTGTATTGATTACGTCTGAAATTCCGTCAGCCAGCTCCTTTACCAGCATATCCTTTTCAAACTCATCTATATACACTATAAATCTGCAGTTCTGGAGCAGGTCCTCCCCGCCCTTTCCCGCTGCGGTTCTGGCAAAGCTTCTGATTATCCTCTTCCACTCTCTGATGCTGTGGTTGTTAAACTCTATCTCTATATACAGTATCATCCCCAGTTCTCTGATGCTTGTCAGCACCTTTTCGATAAATCTGTTGTCGATAAAGAAATCGCCGTTTTCCTCTTTCACCACATTGCTGTCAAGAAGAGGCAGGTATACAGATTTAAGTCCCGAAGCCTGACGGCTTTCTCTTATCATCTCGCGTTTGAGCTTGGTACCTGTGGACTTACGCACTTCATACTCATACTTCTTGCGCCAGCTCATCGCATCCTCTGTGGATTTGATAATATCGGCCTTTTCCTCGTCCACACTGGCATATATGAACTCCTTGCCGAAACGTCCGAGAAATTCATCGCCGCTGTATTCACGCATACTTGTGCCTTTTTGTTTGTATTCCTCGTACTCTTTTTTGTGGGCTGACGGTGTTTTGTCATACCATTTTTTGAAGTTCTTGTAGATATATTTAGTATCGGAAAATCCGCATATCAGCGATATTTCATTGATGCTCTTGTCTGTAGTAAGCAGAAATTTTTCAGCTTTTTCGCTTCTTCTGGAATTAAGATACTCCGTAAAGTTCATATTGGTCATATTCTTCCAGAACTGCGATATATATTTCTTGCCTATGAACTCTTTGCTGGCTATATCCTCAAGATCAAGCTTATCTCCGTAGTTTTCGTCAGCTTCTCTGATAAGCCTGTGGTATCTTTCAAACTGGGGTTCGGATATCTCCTTAAGGTTATGATAATTTGCAAGGTCAAATCTGTAGATAAGCATATCCATAAACTGATTAATGCTTTCATTTATCCTGTCAGTATTCTCACCGCCGCCTGCTGCGTCCATAACTATAGAGGTGACAGTTTTGCGCAGCTCCTGCACATAAGCTCTCTGCACATTGTTGACATTAAAGCTCTCGCAGACAAAATACAGATTTCTGATATATCTGCATTTGTCCGTAAACGCATCAAGGTCAACGTACATAGACAGAAGCACATTCTCAACATCGCTTCTGATATAGTGTATATCGCCGTTGTTGATTACGACAAACTCTCCTGCTTTCATATGAAATTTATCATAGCTTGCCATAAGGTATGCGTCACCTTTAAGAACAAGCAGAAGCTCTATACAGTTTTCGTGGTAGTGAGGCTCATATTCCTCTACCGAATACATACGCACCGCAACGGGAGTACCCTCTATGAATTTTACCGGTTCTTTCTCAATCATATCCACCTCTGCGCAAATATCAGTCAAATTTTACAGCCATCTTTATATTCTTCGGATTTATAATATCGGATATTCTGTCTATAAGCTGTTTTGCCTGTACGTCTTTTTCAAAGTCATCTATGTAAATATTAAACCTGCATCGGCTCAAAGCATCCCTGGCTCTGGCTGCAAACTCCCTTATAACTCTCTCCCATGAATCGCAGTCCCGTTTGGCAAAGTTAATTTCAACGGTCAGCGCAAGTCCCATAGTTCTTGCACTATCCAGCACTTTATCTATAAAGTCTGCATCTGCTGCGGTTTCGTCACTGTCCAGCAGCGGCAGCACTATCTCTTTCAGCCCGGTTTCCAGATGGCTTTCTCTTACCATTTCTCTCTTGAGCTTACTGCCTGTGGATTTCTGTACATGGTATTCGTACTTGCGGCGCCAGCTCATAGCTGTTTCGGCGGAGCGTATTATGCTGGCTTTTTCCTTGTCAACACTGGCATATATGAACTCCTTGCCGAAACGTCCTAAAAACTCCGCGCCGTCATACTCGGCAAGCTCTGTCCCCTCTGCCTTGTATCTTTCGTATTCTTTTTTGTATTCAGACGGTGTTTTCTCATACCACTTCCTAAAGTTTTTGTATATATATTTAGGATCGGAAAAGCCGCAGACAAGCGATATTTCATTGATGCTCTTATCTGTTGCAAGCAGCATTCTTTCGGCCATTTCGCTTCTTCTGGAATTGAGGTACTCCGTAAAGTTCATATTGGTCATATTCTTCCAGAACTGCGATATGTAGTTCCTGCCTATGAACTCTTTCTGAGCTATATCCTCAAGCTCCAGCTTCTTGCTGTAGCGCTGCTCCACCTCCATAACTATGCGGTGGTATCTTTCAAGCTGGGTTTCGGAAATATCTCTGCCGTTATGATAATGAACCAGATCGAATTTGTATATGAGGATATCTATAAGCTTTCGGACCTCTGCCGTAATCTTGTCTGTGTCTCTGTTTCTGTCTGCCGCCTCTGTAACTATAGATACTATAATTCTCCTGATTTCCTGCAGATAAGCCTCCTGCATACTGTTGGCGTTAAAGCTCTCACATATGAAATAGAGATACTCAAGATGTTCGTAGTCCTGTTTTAACATGTTTAAATCCAGATATATGGATATTATTATATTGTCGGCGCTGCCTCTGATATAGTGGACATCCCCGTTATTTATGAGGACAAAGTCCCCGACCACCATATCAAATCTGTCATAGCTGGCTTTGACAAGAGCCGTACCCTTTAGCAGAAACATAAGCTCAAGACAGTCATCGTGATAGTGAGGCACATATCTTTCTATTGAGCAGGCTCTGACTGCAACCGGCGTTCCCTCTATATATCTGATTTCTTCTCTTTCAATCATCTTGTTTCCTCATTATTTACAACGCAAAATTCTCCTGTTTCTAAATTGTAACATACTTTCGGCAAATGTGCCATTCTTAGTCAAATCTTAGCCAACTCTCAGTCAAATTGTAGCCGTATTACAGCCGGTTTATGAGCAAAAGTGCATTTATTTGTCAAACCCTATTGAAAATATGCAAAAAGGCTCTATAATTACACTGAAATTAAAAAAAGCTCAAAAGTATAAAGAGAGAAGGTATTGAAATGAGAAAAAAACTTATTGCTTTATTAACATGTATTGCTATGATTATTGCATTTTCACCTGCTGTATTTGCAGATGACAGCTCCGATGCGGTCATATCGCCGGCGCCTCAGGCTGACTGGCAGACAGCCTATAACATATATTTTGCAAACAAAATAGAAAACTGCGACTTTTATACAACAGGTCTTAAAATGGCTGCAAAGGATATAAACAACGACGGTATCCCTGAAGTGTTTGTAAACTGGCGCCCTCACAAGCTGAACGTATATACATATGCTGACGGCAAGGTCAAGGCACTGCTTAGCACAAAAAAAGATCTGGGTAATGACTCGGTAACAGGCTACTTTAAAAAAACAGGAAATATCGGAGTCTATGATGTCGAAAAGGTTGCAGGCCAGACTTCAAACTTCAATGTATATAAGATTACAGACAAGGGCTTTAAAAAGACCTCTGCTGTGACAGGCTATATGCACCTGTCAAAGAAACTGGTTCAGAAATATCATAAGAACAGCAAGGCCTACAAAATCAACGGTAAAAAATCCACATATACAGCAACAAAGAACAAGACTGTCGCTTATCTGAAGACAATGACAAAAATCAAATATCAGACCTTTAACAATTATAAAAAGGCTGTTAAATACTTCAAGGACAGTATGAACATTGACATGACACTGCCTCTGCTTGATGATGCAGGATACACCCTGACACTGCCGGAAGAAATAGCAGACTTTAATATCACAGCAAAGGCTCCTGTTCTGTATAAGGATAACGGACTTACAGGCGCAGCTACAGTATACACTGCAGAAAAAGACAACGTTAAACTTGACAGTCTGTTTACCGTATACAAGCTGAAAGGTATCTACAGTGTCAAGGCACTTGACACAAAAAATCCTATGATGGTTTATCTGGGTACAGACGGCGCATATACTTATACCTATCAGGTTGCAGAACCTGAAGAAACCGAGATTAATATCAAAACCTTTGCCGATTTAATCAACAATTACATTGCGCATCTTGAGAAATACATTACAATAACAGATGCAGGACAGTAAGTTATATCCCCCTTACAGGCTTGCCCGTCTGTAAAACTTCTGATATACTGTACTTAAATTATTTATGAAAAGGATTATCAGCATGTCAGAAGAACACAGACACGACCATTCACATGAGCATGGGCATCATCATGGTCATGTTCACAGCGCTGCCGAGAAGAAGGCAGTGATAAACAGAATATCAAGAGCAATAGGTCATCTTGAATCAATCAAGCGCATGATAGAGCGTGACGAGGATTGTTCACAGGTGCTGATTCAGCTTGCCGCAGTCAAATCGGCTATCAACAATACCGGTAAGGTTGTTCTCAAAAACCACATAAGTGAATGTATAGTCGAGGCTGTAGAGCATAATGACCGGAAGGCCATTGAAGAGCTGGGCAAGGCTATTGACAGTTTTGTAAAATAGGAAATGAGGTTCTGCAGAATCGGCAGAGCCTCATTTTTTCTATGCATTATTCAGTTCCGGCAGATATATGATTCTGTCACACACTTTTTCGGCAAGCGCCATATTATGAGTTACTGCGATAAGCCCCATGTTGCGCTTATCTGCAATCTCCAGTATAAACCTCCATATCTGCGCCTGTGTAACAGCATCCAGCATTGTGCTTATTTCATCGCACACAAGGAATTTCGTTTCAGGCCCCAGCACTCTTGCTATACAAAATCTCTGCATTTCGCCGCCTGAAAGCTCTGCCGGCCACCTTTTCAGCCATTCTTTTTCAATTCCCATTGATTTCAGGAACTTATCATCTGGAGTCCAGCATTCATTAAGAGATTTTTCCAGCTTCCATCTGGGATTAAGAGCCTGTTCGGGATGCTGAAACACCATCTGCACAGGGCAGTATTCTTTCTGAGGAAGCGGTCTTTCGTCAAACAGCACTCTCCCCTCATCAGGCTGTATATAGCCTGATAGAATCTTTGCCAAAGTACTTTTGCCGTAGCCCGACGGACCTGTAAGCGCAATCCTCTCGCCCGGATTTACAGTAAGGCTTACATCATTTAAAATCCACCGTGATTTATCGCTGTATCTGAATTTAATGTTTTCTGCTTTAAGTTGCATGGATGCACCTTACCTTTCCGCCTCTTAATTCTCTCATCTCTATATTCTCCGCACATTCTACCGTTCTGTACGGACATCTCGGAGCAAACAGACATCCTTCCGGCAGATTTCCCGCATACGGCTGAGTACCCTCTATAGGCTTAAAATCATTTTGAGGAAGTGCGTCTATAAAGGCTTTACTGTATGGGTGTCTCAATGCCTCTTTCCCTGCTTTAAAGTCCTCCACCGGACATTCTTCAACCACTGTTCCCGCATAAAAAACTGCAATCCTGTCGGCAACATTAAATGCAAGGTCAATATCATGAGTAATCAGCAGAACACCGCAGCCCTTATCAGCCAACTCTCTGAAATTACTCAGAGTTTCCATAGCCATATCAGTATCAAGTCCCGGTGTAGGCTCATCTGCAATAATCAGCCTGCTGTCTGCCATTACCGCTGTGGAAATGAGCACGCGCCTTGCCATACCTCCTGAAAGCTGGAAAGGATACATCTTTTCAACATCTTCACCCAAATTATATCTTCTAAATGCTTTTTTTACTTTTTCGGCAGTTCCTGAAATACCTCTGACCTGTTTTCCAACTCTCATCAGAGGATCCAGATAATCAACAGACTGCGGTATGAGTACGATTTCTTTTCCTCGCAGTTTTTTCTGCCGGTCCGCATCAAGCATTATGCCGTCATATATCATTTCACCTGACACCTGTGAGTTTCCGGGCAGAATTCCTAAAACAGCATTGGCCAGCAGACTTTTTCCCGATCCACTCGCTCCTACTACTGCAAGAATTTCCCCATCATATACCTGCAGGCTCAGGGAATGTATAACCTCAAGTCTTTTCTTTTCAAAACCGCGGTCATACATATCAAAAGAAACGGTCAGATTTTCTATGTTTAGTAAAGGCTCTTTCAATTCCTTTCCCTCCTATTCATTACCGCTTGCCGGATTCATAAGCCTTTTGAGCTGCTCCCCTATAACGTCAAACAGCATTACCGCAACAAGAAGCATAAGTCCCGGAAATACACAAAGCCACCATTTACCTGTAACAAGATGCTTCATGGCCTCAGACAGTATTCCGCCTATTGCAGGAGTTGCCGCCGAAAATCCGAAACCTAAAAAGGTAAGTGATGCCTCATGCATTATTGCGTGCGGAAACAGCAGCACAAGTCCGACAAGATATACAGGCATCACATGGGGCAGTATATGCTCCTTTGCAACTTTAAATTTAGAATGTCCCATTTTGTATGCCGCTTTTACATACTGCGCTTCCTTTACCTGCAGCACCTCTGCTCTGACAATACGGGTAAGCTCAGGCCAGTGTGTGACAGCAACAGCAAATGCAACGCCAAAGCCGCCTCTTCCCATCATAAATGAAATCAGAAGAAGCAGTACCAGATGAGGCATTCCCATAAAGCAATCCACAAGCCAGTTTATAATGCGATCAACTCTGCCTCCGCATACTGCCGCGGCGGCTCCGAACACCAGAGCTATAACGGAGCTGACTGCAGAAGCTGCCATTCCTACAAAAATACTGTTTGAAAGCCCCTTGATACTGCACCAGAACATATCACGCCCCATAAAATCGGTGCCAAACAGATGGGCAAAGCACGGTGATATGAATTTGTTTTCATAATACACATCGTAAAGCTCAGGCGGCATTATAAGGCCTGCTGCCATAATTGCAAGAACATATACCGCTGCTGTTACCGTAAAAAATGCAATTTTTTTCCTTGTATTTATGCCCTTATTTATAAGGCGTATCTCTTTTTCTTTAACCGCTGTCATACTAAGCACTGTAGCCACCTTCTTTCAGCCTCGGATCCACTATGCTGTAAAGTATGTTGGCAATAAAATTACCTGCAAATACAAATACTGCGCTGAACATTGCAATCCCAATCAGAAGCGGCGCATCAGCATTTAAAGCCGCCGCAGTTACCGCGCTTCCAAGTCCCGGATAGGAAAATACCGTTTCGGCAAGGGCAATACCGCCAAACAGCTCACTGAAAGACGCAAACTGAACAGTAATAGCAGGCATTGCAATATTTCTTACAGCGTGTCTTCTGACTATCTGACCTGTGCTTTCGCCTCTGGCCTTTGCAAAAAGAATATAGTCGCTGTCCATAATCTCAATAAGCTTCTGTCTTGTGTACAGTGTAATTTTGCCCGTACCCAGAATGCTGAGCGTAACTGCCGGCAGTACCATATGGTAAATTCTGTCCCAGACAGTAACATCTTCTGCCAGCTTATATACAGGTACTGCCTGTCCCAGCGGAAACCAGCCCAGCATAACAGAAAATACAGTGAGCATCAGAAGTCCGAACCAGAATACAGGTGCTGACTGAATTACAAGGCAGAATGTTTTTATAACCCTGTCCGCAAGATTTCCCCTGTTAAGAGCTGCTGCAATTCCTGCAATAAACCCTGTAACACCTGACAGTACCCACGCTGCAAGTATCAGTCCCAGAGAATATTTAAATCTTTCAAATATCACTGTTGCCACCGGCTGATTATATGTAATGGAATTACCAAGGTCTCCATGAATAGTATTGCCTGCCCACGTTATAAATCTCTCCATCGGCGGGTCATTCAGGCCCCAGTATTCTGCAATCTGCTGTTGCGCTTCCTGCGACAGTGTGGATTCAGGTCCTATATATGCTGTCAGCGGGTCTATAGGTGACAGTGATACAAGAACAAATGACAATATGCATACAGCCACCACTAAAGACAGCATTCTTGCTGTTGTAAGACATATATATTTAAGTCTTTTCATTGTGCCGTTCCTTTCATCAATTTACGCGAAAACTGCCCTGCCGGGCACAGGCAGAACAGCTTTCTGTATAATATGTTTTTTTCAGCTTATATTACTCACTGATTGTCCAGTCATTCATATTGTTTATAATAGGGGCTCCGTGTCCGTGCGGATGCGGTATCTGCGTATCAACGGAAATATCCAGATTATCCTTAACAAAATAGGTATGCTGTATATTTACAATATACAGATATGCATAGTCATACCCGGTTTCCTCCTGCACATCCTTCCATAAGGAAATAACTTCATCGCGGTCAGTTGCTGCTATAGCCTGCTCGATAAGCTCATCCGCTTTCGGGTTTGTATAATCTACGGTATTATCATAGCCGCTTCCTGTGAAGCCCTTTGAATAAAACAGATTTTTGAGTACTATAGGGTCAAACTGCCCCCATCCCCATACAATGCCGGAAACAGGCGCAAGCTGAGTCAGCTCATCCCATGATTTCTGGTCGGTATTGATTTCAATTCCTATGGTCTTTGCTTCTGCCGCCAGTGCTTCCGCCAGCTGAAATCTTGCAGTATCACCTGTAGGCGCATATACGCTGAATTCACACCTTAAGCCGTCTTTCTCATAAATTCCGTCATCGCCCGGTGTCCACCCGGCCTTTTCAAGTTCAGCCTTGGCTTCCTCTTTCTGATTATCTTCATAGGATATAGGGTCTGCCCACTCCAGATTATTTGTAAATCCTGTTGCAGGAGTTCCCACACCATTTAAAGCATCATCTATTATCTTCCGGCGGTCAATGCCTATTGCAAGTGCTTTTCGTACTGCCTTATCACTTGTAACATCATTTCCTATTGTCATAGTCTTGCCGTCTTCTGTGGTATATTCAGATTCCGGTTTGGTCGGCAGACTTATCTGACGGACATCCATTGTTTCAAGGCTTTCAATATGCATTCCGTCAATTTTTTCATCTATATAGTTAGGATCCACCATTATAACATCAAGCTGTCCTGATTTGGCATTCGCAATTGCTGTATCCTGCTCCATATTTAATATGTTGACCTGAGGTATAAAGGCCGCTCCGTTGAAATAATCAGTATTTGCCTCTACTATTATTTTCTGTGCAGTATCATACTGAACAACCTTCCACGGACCTGTACCTATCGGCATAGTATCAAAAGTCTCACTGTCATACGAGTCGCTTGGTACAATTCCAAGGCATGCAGTCTGGTCAATAAAGGATGAATACGGCTTTTTAAGTTTAAATATTACTGTGTAATCTCCATCAGCCTGAACAGCTTCAAGATTTGTAAGGTCAATATTTTCATTCACTCCCGGGTTTTCCTTTACCTGATTGTATGTAAATACAACATCTTCTGCTGTAAAGTCAGATCCGTCATGGAATTTAATTCCCTTTTTCAGGTTGAATGTATATGTAAGTCCGTCGTCGCTTATCTTCCAGTCGTTCTCTGCAAGACAGCCTGTATATGATGAGTCCGGAGCAACTTCAAGCAGGCAGTCATTTGTAAATGAATAGCCGTATGACATAGCGCCCTTTACAGGGTCAAGACTGCTTTCAAAAATAGTCCCTCCTATATATACGGATATTCCTTTTTTCTCATCACTGCTGCCGCAGCCTGTAAATATGCCTGCTATAAGGGTGCATATCAAAGCTGCTGCTGCAATCCTTTTTACCAGCAATTTATAGTTCATAACAGTTCCTCAACTTTCCAGATTTTATTTTACTTTATAGATTATATTCATATACCTGCTCTGCCGCAAGCTCCGGTGGGGGATAAATTCTAATAAAAAAACAAAGAAATCGAATCCGCACCCTTATATTTTCATATTAAAAAACGGCAGAACTGATTAAGTCCCGCCGTCATGGATTTTAATTATATATGACTATACTAATGTTACAAGAACATCGCCTGTGTTAACAGCATCGCCCTTTGATACAGGAATTGTATCAACTGTACCAGCTGCTGGTGCTACGATTTCGTTTTCCATCTTCATAGCTTCAAGGATAATCAGAACCTCGCCGTTTCCTACAGCCTGTCCGGGAGCTACCTTTACATCGAGAACTGTACCAGGCATTGGAGCTGTTACTGACTGTGCGCCTGCTGCAGGGGCTGCCTTAGGAGCCGGAGCTGCTGCAGGAGCCGGAGCTGCTGCTTTAGGAGCTGCTGCTGGTGCCGGAGCTGCTGCTGGTGCTGGTGCAGGGGCTGGAGCTGCTGCTGCGCCCACTTCTTCAACTTCTACTTCGTATGAAGTACCATTTACAGTAATATTATATTTCTTCATTTTAATATTCTCCTTTTAAATTACATTCTTCTACTATCTATACATTCTGAAAGACCTGCGCTTGCCCATGCGTTTGTAGGTCCTGAAACTCTTGTAATCTTTTTAACGACAAGGTTGCTGACAACTGTGTTTTCCATTGCTGCAACAGCTGCTGCAATTACTGCAACCAGCTCACCGTC
>OLOV01002288.1_pt1 | contig 13237 bp, 13 predicted proteins | sample 1672931 | NCBI WGS metagenome assembly OLOV01 (sample SAMEA3136738, study PRJEB25190) | human gut metagenome | biome: human gut; feature: human-associated habitat; material: faeces | place: Austria | collected 2013
AATAGTAATGATCAATGGCGAAAGTGGTAGGTGGCCGAAATGGTAGTTAATGCGTTACCGGTGGGGCGCGATGGCGGGGCATCGAGCGGTGTTATATCCAATGGCGCGGTGGCTGACGAAGTGATTCGCGATGACGCAGTACATGACGGCGAGCCGCCGCTAAAGGTTCTGGGTAAGAAGGTCATGTACCAAGAGCAGGGCGGTGCCGATTTTGCGGTTACCCAAGTGGCACTGGAAGACGTTGCGACAGGGAATCATTTCGCCGTGCATTATGCTTCGGTCAAGGGTGCTCGTCCTGGGGCAGTATGCGTCGCGGAGCGTGATGGGCGCGTGCTGCTGGCTCGCCACTGGCGGGTCTCCACGGAATCATGGGAATGGGAATTTCCGCGAGGCATGGGAGAGCCGGGAGAGACACCCGAGCAAACCGCGTTGCGTGAATTCCATGAGGAAACCGGGCTCCATGCGGATGCCGATTCCGCGGCGGTGTTGCAACGTATGCATGCGGACACGGGTGTGATGAAAGATTCGATTGCCGTGGTCGGTCTGAACGTTTCCGAAGTGACGCCGGATGCGGGACGTGACTGGGAACTGTCGCACCTCACATGGTGCTCCGTACAGACTATGGACCAGATGATTGCCGCTGGCAGCATCGCAGACGGCATCACCCTCGCCGCCTACACAATTTGGCGCTTGCGCGGGCGTGCTTGATCTTTGCTCCGCGAATGTTCCTAGGAAACAGATATAGATATGCTGTGCAGGCGTTCATTGCTCTTTGGTCGATTTGCAGTTGGGTGAGTAAGATAATCTCTCGGAAATCGAACATAATAACTGATAGATTGACACTGAAAGGTTATTGCGCATGGTGAGTTCTACTGAATACCCCGACCTGGTAATTGTCGGTGCGGGCCTGTTCGGCCTGACGGTGGCGCAGCAGGCGGTGGAGCATACGGGTGCCCGCGTGCACATCATCGACATCCGTGACCACATCGGCGGCAACGCGTACAGCTACATGGACGAGGAGACGGGTGCGGAGATCCACAAGTACGGCGCCCACCTGTTCCACACCTCCAACAAGCGCGTGTGGGATTACGCGAACCGTTTCACGAGCTTCACGAATTACGTGCACCGCGTGTACGCCACCCATGACGGCGAGGTCTACCCGCTGCCCATCAACCTGGGCACCATCAACCAGTTCTTCCACGCGCATTACACGCCGGCCGAAGCCAAGGCCCTGATTGAACAGCAGGCGGGCGAGCTGGCCGGTACCGATCCGGCCAACCTGAACGACAAAGGCATCCAGCTCATCGGCCGCCCCCTGTATGAGGCGTTCATCAAGAACTACACCGGCAAGCAGTGGCAGACCGACCCGTCCGAGCTGCCGGCCGACATCATCAAGCGCCTGCCCGTGCGCTTCAACTACGACAACCGCTACTTCAAGGACACGTGGGAGGGCCTGCCCGCCGACGGCTACACCGCGTGGATGGAGAAGATGATCGACGACCCGCGCATCACTGTGGAGCTTGGAGTCGACTTCTTCGACGAGTCCCAGCCGTACAACAAGAAGGTGCTGCAGGCGGCTGGCGTGCCCGTCGTGTACACGGGCCCGGTGGACCGTTACTTCGACTATGAGCTCGGCGACCTCAAGTGGCGCACGGTCGACTTCAAGGAAGTCCGCTACGATGAGGGCGACCACTTCGGCTGCCCGGTGATGAACTTCTCCGACGCGGACGTACCCTACACCCGCGCCATCGAATTCAAGAACTTCAACCCGGAGCGCCACGATGCCCAGAACCCGAACAAGACCGTGGTGTGGGAGGAATACAGCCGTTTCGCCGAGCGTGGCGACGAGCCGTACTACCCGGTCAACACGGATGCGGACAAGGCACTGTACGCCCAGTACGAGGCCAAGGCCAAGGCCGAGCCGAACACCGTGTTCGGCGGCCGCCTCGGCACTTACAAGTACTACGACATGCACAACGTGATCGACACCGCCCTCACCGCTTACGAGGAGCAGGTCGCACCGCTGCTGAAGAAGTAGATCGTCGTTTCGCCAGAGGATTAACGATTTAGCCTGAAACCGACTGAATATTGCTGAGGCAATAGCCGGTTTCAGGCTTTTGTGTTTTTGGAAGCCAAATTTCCTGGGGTACTTAAGGCTCGCCACGAGGAGTACAGTTGTCTGTAACGCACAATGTGGCGCGTAAGACGAGGGGCGCATCTCGCAAGTGGGGTGCGATGCAGTTGAAGGAGTGCATGTCATGACTGATCCGAATGTCAATCCGAACAGCCAGGTGCCGTGGCAGCAGGCTGACGCCAATCTGACCGAGCCGTTAAATGCGATGACGGCGGAAACGGGAACCGCCGCCAACAATGCTCCAACCCAAGCAATCGCAGCGGGCGAACAGCCCACTCAAGCGTTCACTCCTGTTGAGCAGCCTACGCAGGCGTTTACACCTGCCGAGCAGCCCACCCAGCCTTTTGCGCCGGCCAATCAGCCGGTACCGCCTACGCAGGCTTTGCCACCAGTGACTCCTGCCGCTGCGCCCGCGCCCGCACCGGCAGCACCCAATTCGCCCTATCCGGGGGCGGCTCCGGCAGGCGGATCGGTTCCTCCGGTCTACGGCAGCGTCAGTGCTCCGGTATATCCGGGCGGCGGGGCCGTGCCTCCGCAAACGCCCTATAACCCGTATATGCAAGGCGGCCAACCGAACGGCCAGCCGGGATGGTCTGGTTCTTACGGCAGTGTGCCGCCTGAAGCGAACCAGAAGTACAACGGTCTGGCTATTGCCGGTTTTATCTGCTCCTTCCTTGTCTCACTCCTCGGTCTGATCCTGAGCATCGTGGGCCTCAACCAGATTAAGAAACAGGGCGGCAAGGGCAAGGGCTTGGCCATCGCCGGCATCATCATCAGTGTGGCGGGCATGGTGATACAGGTAATACTGGTCATCGCGCTGATCGTCGGCGGTGCCTCGTATGCCAGCAAGGCTATAGATGAGGCGAAAACCGATTCCTTCTATAGTCAGTCCTCTTCGGGCAACGGTGATAGCAGCGATAAGAGCAAAGCTCAAGATAATCTTGACGATGTGCTGGACGACACGTTGGGCGAAACCCATGACGATCTAACCGACGGCGATTATGGGCTGTACGATTCGATTCAGGATTTCGTCGACTCTTTGGAATTCAAGGACTCCATTGAATCCGAAGCGGATACGTTTGCAGACACCGGCATCACCTTCAACTACCGTGTCGACGGTGACACCTTGGTGTACGAGTACGTGCTCGACGACAGCTACGCCTCGCTAGGCGATACCTTCGCTTCCTCACTGGATGCTATGGACAGCACCTATCAATCCACCGCGAATCTGCTGGGCTCGATGTGCAAGACCTCCAGCGGCAAGGCATCATTGCGCGTCATCATGCACACGCAAAGCGGCCAGTCGCTGTATGACAAAACCTGGACCGAAAAGTAGCAATCCCAGCGAACGTGCGTTTTGGTCGATTGAAGGCCGGTCTGCTTGCTCCTTGGACGGATGCTTCTGCGGAAGGAACCGCCAAGGAGTAGGCTTACAGGCATGAGACTCGCACGTTTTTCTTTGAATGATTCGCCGCGCTACGCCTTCGTGCAGAAGGACGAAACGGACGGCAAGGACTACCTCATCGAACTCGACGGCCATCCGCTGGCCGGCGACCAGGTCAAGCCCACCGGCACTCGTTACCCGGTCGACGGCGATGGCATCCGTCTGCTCTCCCCGGTCATCCCCTCCAAGGTTTACGGTCTGGCCAAGAACTACGAGGCCCACGCCCAGTTCATGCACGAGGCCGGCCATTCCGAAATCGCCCACGCGCCGGAGGACATGGTGATCTTCACCAAGCCGTCCACCTCGGTAATCGGCCCCGACGATCCGATCGTGTACCCGGCCTGCTCCAAGGACATGAACTTCGAGCCGGAAGTGGCCGTGGTGATGGGACGCATCGCCAAGAACGTGTCCGTTGAAAACGCGATGGATTACGTGCTCGGCTTCACCTGCGTCAACGACGTGACGTTGCGCGATCTGCAGGGCATCGACCCCACGTGGACGCGCGCCAAGGGCTTCGATACCTCCTGTCCGCTTGGCCCGTGGATCGTGATGCGTGACGACCTCGACTGGAAGGACGCCAAGATTTCCTTCACGCTGAACGGCGAGGATGTGCCGATGGCGTCTGGCACCACCGCGAACCTGATTCACGGCATCCCCGAGCAGATTGCCGCCATTTCGTCGTTCTCCACGCTGCTGCCTGGCGACGTCATCATGACCGGCACCCCGAACGCCTCCGGCCACCTCGACCCAGGCGACGAGACCATCGTGCACGTCGAAGGCATCGGTGATCTGCGCAACGTAATCGTTCGGGCGTGACTCGTTCTGGCTCCCCTCTCTGAGGGGAACCGTCCAGGCGGAGAAGCTGACTGAGGGAACCAAGAACGCGCCTTACGCTCCCGGCAGAAGTGCGTGCAGGGCGGTCATCACCACCAGGCTGATGATGGCCGTCACTGTCAGCGAGAAGCCGGCGAGTTTGGCGTTGCCGGTCAGCGAATCGGTGAACTTAGTTGAGAAAATCGTGATCGGGGCGAAGGAGCCCAGCACGATGATCTCGCGAATCCTCATGTCAAACTGCCGACCGCGCCGAGACGCCGGGACAGTTCCGTGCCGGCAAGCCGCAGCTTGGTCTTAAGCGACCGCTCCTGTTCGGGGCGCAGCGATCCGCTCACGAAAGTGAGAGCCAGCCCGGCGATGGGAAAGTCGTTGTAGTCGCGCACAGCGACGGCGTATGAATCAAAGCCGGGCGTCACGTCTCCGTGTTCCTCGGCAAAACCGGTGCGTTGGGTTTCGGCGAGCGTTGCCTCCAGCTCCTTGGGCGATTTGGGGCCGATGCCGGTGCGGTCGGTGAACGCCTGACGATTGGGATATAGCGCGCGGACCTGATTGCGGGGGAGTGCGGACAGAATGGCCCGCCCGGTGGCGGTCAGGTGACTGGGTAGGCGCACGCCCACGCCTGACACTAGCGGCGGGCGATGCGCGGCGCGCTCCTCAATCACATAAATGATTTCGTTGCCGTGCAGCACGGCCAGATGTCCGTTTTCGCCGGTCTCGTCAACAAGACGCGCCAACACCGGATGCGCGACCTGCGATACACGATGTTGGCGAGAATAGGCCGATCCCAGCTCGAAAGTCTTGAGTCCGATGCCGTACGCGCGCTGCTCGGCAAGGCGGGTGACCAGTCCGTGACGCTCCAAAATCTCCAACAATTGGTACAAAAGATTTTTCTCATCCTTTGAGAACTGTTGATGAATTTGATGAAACCATTGATGACTTTGCTTTGGCTAGCATCGCCTTGTCATTAAAGGCTATTTCTCTGAAGCCTTCGTTACTTGATGAATATGGTGCAGCAGATAGATTACTCTTTTCTGCTGAGGACTATCGTGACTTGAGTAAAAGCAAGGTGTTGGCTGCTTTGCAAGAATTGATGAATGTTGAAGAAGTTAATACGCTTCTTTCTATGTTCTTGCTGGTTTGCGTAAAGAAGAATCTTTCTCTCAGTTCCTTCCATGCTTTTTTCATTTCTAAACCATTTAATGTTGTTGAGGATTTGATAAAGCAAGCAGACATGCTTTTTGAAAAATCAAAAGTTGAGGCTGACCATAAAAAAGCATTTCATTTGTATTCAATTGCAAATTCCAAAGGAAGTTTGTATGCAAAAGCTTGTCTTGGTTATTGTTATTGTTTAGGAAAAGGTGTGACGGAAGATAAAGAAAAGGGATTGGCTTTGATTCGTGTTTCTGCAAATGCAGGTAATGCAAAGGGGCAAAATATCATGGGATCATGTTATGCAAATGGAATAAGTGTAACTAAAAGTTATGAAGAAGCCGTAATATGGTTTCGGAAGTCTGCTGATCAAGGTAATGCTATTGCTCAAAAGAATTTGGGCGCTTGTTATTATATTGGTCAAGGTGTTCCTCAAAATTATAAGGAAGCTGTGAAATACTTTCGCAAATCAGCAGATCAAGATAACGCTAAAGCTCAAGGTATTTTAGGAGTTTGCTATGAAAATGGCCAAGGTGTTCCTCAAAGTTATGATGAGGCTGTGAAATGGTATCGCAAGTCTGCTGATCAAGGTGATGCTGCAGCTCAATGTAATTTAGGTTTTTGTTATTCAAAAGGTCGAGGTGTAGCTCAAAGCTATGAAGAAGCAGTTAAGTTATATCGTAAATCGGCCGCCCAAGGTAATGCCGCTGCTCAATATAATTTAGGCGTTTGTTATGAAAAAGGTCGGGGCGTTACTCAGAGTTATGACGAAGCAGTCAAATGGTTTCGCAAGGCAGCTGAGCAAGGTGATAGTCTAGCTGAAGAATCTTTGTCTCGATTAAAAGTTGAGTAAATGATGCTCCTTGTAGAAGTTGATGTAGCAGAGTTTAACATGATAGTCAATCTTTTGTAAAAGTTCTTACATCTAAAGATAAGGGTAAAGGATTTGAAGGTGCTGTTTGTGATGAAGTTCATGCTGTTTGAAAAGGTGCAACAAAGAAAAAGAAAGCTTGGAACGTTTAAGTTGCTTAAATAATTTCTAAAAGCATCTGCATTCATTGTAAATGCTGTAATTTTGCACCATGATTCATTTAAAGTATTAAAATTATGAAGTCTTTATATATAATAGGAAATGGATTCGACATCCATCATGGCATTAAAAGTCGTTATAGTGATTATCGTGAATGGTTGAAAGAATATGATTTTGACCTTTATGATAAGCTATGTCGTCTTTATGATTCTATAGATGAAGATGATGGTTGGTGGAAAAGTTTTGAACAGCATTTATCTGCAATTAGTTTTGATTACATTAATAAAATGTATCAAGACTATAGTCCTATTTATGGCAGTGAAGATTTTAGAGATGCTGACTATCATAGAGCTTCCATACAAGTTGGACTTGATATTGACATTGATAATCTAATTGAAAATATAGGGCAATCTCTTAAAGTTTGGGTAAGTAGTCTAAATAAGCCGAATTGCGGTAAATTGAGAATTGCGGACAAAGATGAATGTTATTTTTTGACTTTTAATTATACCAAAACGCTAGAAGATGTTTATAATATACCAAGTGAACAGTTATGTCATATTCATGGTAGTATAAATGGTGATGATTTAATTTGGGGGCATGGTAAAACTACTAATGATATTTATGAGTCATTAAAGGGTAAACCAAAACTGCTACCAAAAGACTTAACAGATGAGCAATATGAAGATTGGTTAGATGCAAATACAGATGATCCGACAATGGAATCTATAATTGAGACATCAGCAAATCAATTATCAAAGATGAAAAAGAATGTTTCTGGGATTATAAGGCAAAACCATAGGTTGTTTGAGTCTTTAAAAGATGTGAGGAAAATTTATATTTTGGGTTTGGCTTTTTCTCCAATAGATATTCCATATCTGGAGGAGGTTCTATATAATATAATAGATGTAGACAAAGTTTTGTGGATTGCAACTGCTCATACTTCATCTGATGAAAAAGCTATTAATGAGTTTATAGATGAACACAATTTAGATGGCCAAAAGTGGTGTATAACAAAAATGGATGCATTGGATATATACAAAGAGCAAGTTTTAGAATTTAAACAGTGAATTATGCAATACCCTTTAATATCAGAATATGTTAGAGCCATACAAGATGCAAGTAGTAATCTTGATAAATTGGCTCATTTGGTACCAGTGCTAGATGATCATGGTGAGCCATATCGTAGCAGTGGTGCTTTTGCCGTCGTGTTCAAAATGAAAGATGAACAGACAGGGAAATGCTTTGCCTTAAAGTGCTTTACTGAAGAACAAGAAGGTAGAGCAGAGTCTTATCGCCAAATAGCAGATGAGTTGGAATTCGTGGATTCTCCTTACTTAACTTCCGTAAAGTACTTGGAGAAGGAAATCTTTGTAGATAGCAGTTGTGAGGAAGACGAGTTTCCTGTTCTTCTGATGGATTGGATTGATGGTGAAACAATGGAGAATTACATTGCAGAGAACTATCAAGACAATTATGCCATGGCTATGCTTTGCTATCGCTTCTGTAAAATGGCAGCGTGGCTTCGCTCTCAACAATTTGCTCATGGTGATATTAAGCCAGACAATATCATGGTTCGTCCTGATGGAAATCTGACATTGGTAGATTATGATGGTATGTTTGTTCCTGCCATGAAGGGACAGAAGTCTCCAACAATTGGTACAAAGGACTTTTCTCATCCTTTGAGAACTGTCGATGATTTTGATGAAACTATTGACGACTTTGCTTTGGCAAGTATTGCTTTATCATTGAAAGCGATTTCTTTGAGGCCTTCTTTGCTTGATGAATATGGTGGTGCAGATAGATTACTCTTTTCAGTTGAGGATTATCGTGATTTGAGTAATAGTAATGTGTTTGTATCCTTGAGTGAATTACTGGGGGATACGGATTTGCTATTATTGTATTCTATGTTTAATATTGCATGTGTAAAGAAAAACTTATCTTTCGTATCTTTTCGTATGTTTTATATTGCTCTACCTGGTAATTGTTGGCAAGAGAAAATTCGTTTTGATGATTTTAAACAGGTTTTTATTGATGAATTTGGTGTTAAGTATGGTAGAAATGGGCTAATTTTGATAAGTGCTCCGAAAGATATTTCTGGTACATACAGAATAAGAAAAGAATGCAGATTCATTAATACTAAAGCATTTAAGGGGTGCTCTAATCTAGAAAAATTGATTTTGCCTTATTCATTAAAAACTATTGGGGTAATGGCTTTTGTTGGATGTAAAAAATTGAAAGAAATAAAATTGCCAAAGTTTGTGCAAAAAGTTGATGGAGCTTTTATGTTTTGGAATGGTAGATTAATCAATGAATCTGCTAATTTCATATACAAAGATAATGTCTTATATAATTCTAAAATGACAAAATTAATAGCCTATATGAAAGAAGAAAAGCAATATTCTAAGATTATTGCATGTCGCAGTTATAGAGCTGAAACTGCAATAATGCAAGGATGGGCAGGAGCACATAGTTTTAATATTCCTTCTGGGATTGTACAAATTGCATTTGGTGCATTTGCAGGCAAGCATTCTTTGTTTTCTGTTTCTTTGCCAACTTCAGTCTGTCGCATTGAAAATGCCGCTTTTGTATGTTGTGAAAATCTCGGTTTTATCAATATTCCATCAACAGTTTCTTATATAGGAAAGTTTGCCTTTGGTAAAACTATTTTGAAGGATCAAATAAAACTAGAAATAATAAAACGTTTTGGAAAGGAGGTATTTGAATGATTGTAATTGATTCTAAGCGAAAGAAGCGGGAGAATATCTTGAAGAAATATCCCGATGCAATAATTGCGGATGTAACAAGTCATGCTGAAGATGACTTGATAAAGTTGAGTCCGTTCTATCCTCATGGTGGCATACCTGTGCCATTTAGCGAGGGTGTTACTGCTACATGTGTTGAGGCTGTGTGGCAAGGGCTGAAGGTATTTGAATCGGATGACGTAGATATGAAAATGTTTAAGAACGAGTCGATGAAGAATATCAAGAGAACTGTTCGCAAGTTTGGTAAGCCACTTGGACATCGTAAAGGAGTAAACGGAACAGAACTGCTCGGATATATTGAGGCTCGAAAGCTGATTTATATCCCTACTTACAGGTGGGTACTTGAACATAAGGTTCAAAGTATTATCGAAAGATTACGAGAGGCTAGCCAGACTAAGACCATCGTACTCTTGGATTATAATACAAATTGTGATGTAGATGACCCGAAGAAGCCTCTTTCGCATGCCTTTCTAATCAAGGCATACGTAGAAGGCCTATATCCTTTTGGTGATAAAAAGTGGAAACCTCAGACAATAGAACCAAAGCAACTATCGTTATTCTAACATACATATATTATTGGAGGACAAAAACAATGAACAGAAGAAGTAACTGGGAGGATTTTAAGAATATCCTCGAACAAAATCATATCACCAAGCTCTATCACTTCACAGACCGTGATAACTTGGAGAATATAATCAAGAATGGAGGACTCTATTCTTGGAAGGATTGTGAGGAACGTGGTATCAATATTCCTAAACCGGGAGGTGGAGGACCAGGTTCTCCATCCTGGTCGTTGGATAAGCGTGATAATCTGGAACATTATGTTCGTGTCAGCTTTACCATGAACCATCCAATGATGTATGTGGCAATGAATGAGGATAGAATTTCTAATCCTGTCATTCTGGAGATTGACCCAGAGGTGATTTATGATGAGGATACCAAGTATGCAGACAGGAATGCTGTACGCAATGGTGCTCATGTGGGTGGAAGTCTGGAGGATTTCAAGAAGATTCACTTCCAAACTGTCAAGGCTCGTAATCATTTCGATTTCGATGTGGATGAGCAACCGTTCTATCAAGCAGAGATATTGGTAAAGAACACCATTCCTCTGAAGTATATCAAGAACATCGGCAACTTTGGTATTCCAATTCCAAGCCAACCACAGATGTTGCAGAGCAAGAATGCATATACGGCTCGTGTTGACCGTGAACATCCTACGGCATTCATCTTCCTGGTGGACCAGAGTGTTTCTATGCGTAGAATTACCACCTTTAATGGGGAGGATATGACTTTATCTGAGGCCGTAGCCCATATCGTAAATGCCCAAATCAACGAGTTGGTGGAGCGATGTGTGAAGAATAATGAGACTCGTCATTACTTTGATATTGCCATGATAGGTTATGGCACGGAGGCTTATAGTGCTTGGAATGGCAATCTGGAAGGACGAGACTTCGTTACTCCAGAAGAGATTCGTGATAATCCTTACCAAAAGAAAATGGTGAAGGAAGAGGTGCGTACTCGAAAGGGTATAACCATCAAAGAAGTAGAGAAGAAACAATGGATGGTAGCTCGCCATGATGGTAGTTGGACACACATGGATAAGGCTTTCAAACGTGCGGAAGGTTTGCTTGAAAATTGGATGAAAGAGCATCATGACAAGGATTGTTATCCTCCTACAATTATCAATATCACAGATGGTGAGTATAATGGTACCTCACATGATGAAATGCAACAACTTGCTAATCAGTTGAAGTCGATGTTTACCAATGATGGTAATGTATTATTCTTCAATATTCACGTTGTACCTGGACATGCAGAATCAGTAGTGTTCCCTGCAACTGTAGATGAACTGAACGGAAATGGATATGGTGAGAAACTTTATAATATGTCGAGTCTCTTGCCACTAAATTATAATGAGCAGATTCGTGCCATCTTTGGTGATAAGCAAACGGACATCCGTTATCATGCCATGGGTGTGAATACCGGTATGGAGCGATTGGTCAAGATGATGAAGATTGGTACGTTGTCGAGTATGCTCGTTAATCAAAACCTATAATATATATGAATAGAGGAGTAAGCATAGCAAAATGGAATGACCATGTAGCAAACGAAGATTCTTTCTTCTCATCTGATACCTGCATAGCGGTATCGGATGGGGCAGGAGGCTGTGGCTTGTTTGCTGATGAATGGTCGCAATATCTCATAGAGCAGTTACCAAAGAATAAATCTATCACGTCTTTTACAGAACTTGACGAATGGGTGGATAGCATCTGGGAATCATTTTATAATGAGCATGAGGAAAGGGCAAAAGAAGGTGATGGTATTCTTCTGAATAAGTTCTATAACGAAGGTTCGTGCGCTACTATTGCTGCTGCATGGAAGATTCAGGAAAAGGTCGCAAAATGGATGGCTTATGGTGATAGTGTTGTTTTCCATTATAGTTTTCAAACTGGTATTTTGGAACATAGTTTTACGAAATTGGCAGATTTCAGTAATCCGCCAAGATTGGTTAGTTGCAAAGACCCGTTGGAAGAAGAAGGCTTTAGAAATGGTGAATTTGTATTAGATGATTCGTCTATAGTCTTTGTTGCCAGCGATGCTTTATCTCATTATATTTTAATGATGTATGAGTTAGCTCATTGTAAGGAATTTGGCGAAGAACTTGCAGAGGAATATCTAAAGCAGTCTGGTAATTCTCAATTACTAAAGACGGCAGAAACATTGAGGTCTAATTTCAAGAACGACGTTATCGAAAAAATACTTCAAGCATCAGATAATCAATTAACTTTTGAGGAATATCTAAAAGGATTATATCTCCAAGGAGTGATTGATATGGATGATTTTACGATTTGTTGGTTGTATGAATGAAAAAAATATGGAAAATGAAACTATAAAAGAAAGATTCCTCGGCACCATCTTCGGGCAAGCTGTAGGAGATGCCTTGGGACTGAGCACGGAGTTTATGTCCAAGCAAGAGGTGGATCGTTTTTATCCTAACGGGATAGAGGACTATTCACAAATCGTGCAGGATGATCATCGTCGTCGTTGGCAAAGAGGCGATTGGACTGATGATACCGACATGATGCTATGTATCTTAGATTCCTTTGTGGCTTGTCAAAAAGTAGATATTCTTGATATTGCCAGAAGGTTTAAGGAATGGATGATGAACGGAGGCATGGGAATTGGCCGGCATACTTATAATGTAATGGCTCTTGGTGACTATACTTCGAATCCACAGAAGGCTGCAGAGATTATCTGGAAGATGGGAAAGAAAAAAGCTGCAGCTAATGGAGCCGTCATGAGAACTTCGGTGGTAGGGCTTCTGAAGGAAAATGTGACAAGTAATGCTGAGAATATCTGTAAGCTAACTCATTTTGATCCACGCTGTGTGGGCTCTTGCGTTGTCGTTTCTTCTATCATACATGCTCTTGTCTTTGAAGACAGGATATTGGATTATGAAAATGTGATTGGCATTGCTAAACAATATGATGAGCGAATCGTTCCATTTATTGACTTGGCATATCATGAAGGTCTGGATTCTTTGTGCCTGGATGATGAAAAGAGTATGGGATATACGCTCAGAACTTTAGGGGCTGCCCTATGGGCTTATTGGCATGCAACCTCGTATAAGGAGGGTATCCTGAAGATTGTTTTATCAGGTGGAGATGCGGATACCAATGCAGCTGTAGCAGGAGCTATCCTGGGTGCTAAATTTGGAATAAACCAAATTCCTGAAGAATGGAGAAATGGTCTTCTCTATGCTTCTATGCTTCATGACAAGGTGCAGAATTTCTACGCAATGTATCGCTAAAAGAAAGGATTCGATAATGAATGTGATGCAATTGAATACTGATATTTATAATAGCTTGGGCGTACTTTCTAAT
>OLOV01002298.1_pt1 | contig 13192 bp, 8 predicted proteins | sample 1672931 | NCBI WGS metagenome assembly OLOV01 (sample SAMEA3136738, study PRJEB25190) | human gut metagenome | biome: human gut; feature: human-associated habitat; material: faeces | place: Austria | collected 2013
AAATTCACCGTCAGCTTCTGACCGCTTATCGTTATGCCGATGCCCGCAAGAGCGCCCTTTATGCGCATTTTGCTTTCCTGCACGGCAAGATCGCCCAGTCCTACTATATCGAAGGACGGCTGACCTCTTGATGATATTATTTCTGCCGTGACTTTAAATGCATTCATGCCGAAAAGTCCCATGCCGTTGACCTGAGAATACATATTTTCACCTTTTTCATCTGATTTTAAGTGATAACTATGTAATAATTATACAACCTTTTAGGTATATTTTCAACAAAAACGAGTTTTTTTACTGCCGAAAAATCTAATAAAATTTTTGTGATTTTATTTGCATTTACGGCGGAAAAATGTTATACTGTCTAGTGAATGGAAATTTAGGTTAGCCATAGCTATATTCAGCTTAAAAGCTATGCTGCTATGACTGCCGTTTTATACAGAAAGGACAGACTACCATGGCAAACATTACAGAGCTTTACAATGAGTGGCTTGAAAAAGCGGTTAAGGATCCCGATTTAAAGACAGAGCTTGAAAGCGTATGATCGTTTTTACTATGGACTTGTGCTCTATTCAAACCGCGCGATGGCGGCTCAATACAATTTGTGTTTTTATAGTATACCACGTTTTTTGGAAAAAGTACACACTTTTTTTCATGCGCCCCTTTTCCGGACGAATTTTTTATCGGAAAGCCTATTGCACCCTTGCGCGCCCGTGTGCTACAATATAGTATCTATCCGTATTTGTTCCGCCTTTGTGCCGCCGATGAAGCGGGGAGGATGCCTTATGAGTAAGAAAGTCAATAAACTGACCGAGCCGAATATGCGGCTGTATTTTCTTCTTGCCGCGGTCTTCTGCGCGGTGACGCTGTGGATCGAGCCGATCCTCGGCCTTGTCGAGGCCGGTGTGATGGCGCTCACCTACGTCTATTTCCGCCGCACGGCGCAAAAGCGCCGCGAGGGCATCCAGCGCTACGTCGAGGATATGACCGACGATGTGGCGAGCGCGGGCAAGTCCTCCATGCTCTCGGCCCCCTTTGCCATGATGGTCTTCCGGCCCGATACGCAGGAGGTGCTGTGGAGCAACGAGAGCTTCCTCCAGCTCACGGGCATGAGGGAGAATCTGTTCGATAACCGGCTGGAGGATACGCTTCCCGGCTTCCCCGCCCAATGGCTGCTGGAGGGAAAGAGCGAATGTCCCGAAACGGTCGTCGTCAACAACCGGCACTTCCGCGTGTTCGGCAGTCTCACGCATCCGAGCGGCCGCAGCGGTGCGCGCGGACTTCTCGCGCTGACCTATTGGATGGACGTGACCGAGCAGGACGAGCTCAGGAAAAAGAGCGAGGAGAACCGCCCCATCGTGGCCGTGCTCATGCTCGATAACTACGAGGAGCTGATGAAGGCCGGCACCGAGGCGGCGCGCTCGTCCGTGCTCGCGCAGATCGACGAAAAGATCAGCGCGTGGGTGTCGGGCACGCAGGGGCTTTTGTGCAAGTACGACCGCAACCGCTATTTGCTGCTGCTGACGGAGAAGCATTACAATACGCTGCTCGAGGGCAAGTTCAGCGTGCTCGACGCGGTGCGCTCCGTTGTCACCGAGGACGGCGTCGCCGCGACGCTCTCCATCGGCGTCGGCAAGGACGCGGACGATTACGAGACGCTTTTCAAGAACGCGGGCCTGTCCATCGAGATGGCGCTCTCGCGCGGCGGCGATCAGGTCGTCGTGCGCAACCGCCTCGATTTTGAGTTCTACGGCGGCAAGACGAAGTCCACCGAAAAGCGCACGAAGGTCAAGTCCCGCGTGATGGCCAACGCCCTCGGCGAGCTGATCTCCGATGCCAGTCAGGTCTTTATCATGGGCCATAAGCACGCCGACTTCGACGCCGTCGGCGCGGCGGCGGGCGTGTGCTGCATCGCGCGCAAGCGCGGCAAGAAGGCGCAGATCGTCATTGACATGGACGACAATGCCGCCGGCCCGATCCTCAAGCGCCTTGCCGCGCTGCCGGAGTATAAGGATGCCTTCATCAGCGGCAGCGACGCCTTCATCAAGGCACAGCCCGGCGCGCTGCTCGTGGTGGTGGACACCAACCGCCCCGACTTCGTGGAGTCCGAGCAGCTGCTCGACACCTGCAACCGCGTGGCGGTCATCGACCATCACCGCCGGGCGGCGAGCTATATTGAATCCGCTGCGCTCAACTTCCACGAGCCCTACGCCTCGTCGGCATCGGAGCTGGTGAGCGAGCTGCTGCAATATCTCATTGACCCCGGCGATCTGCTGCGCGCCGAGGCCGAGGCCCTGTTCGCGGGCATCGTGCTCGATACGAAGAACTTTACCATGCGCACCGGCGGACGCACCTTTGAGGCCGCGGCGCTGCTGCGCCGCGCGGGCGTGGACACGGCGGACGTGCAGCGCCTGTTCCAGGGAACGCTTTCCGACATGATCGAGCGCTATGACATCATCCGCCACGCGGAGCTGTATCACAACGACATTGCCATCGCGGCGGTGGAGCAGGACATCGACCGCGTGACCGCGGCCAAGGCCGCCGACGAGCTGCTGACGCTGCGCGGCGTGCGCGCGTCGTTCGTGCTCTTCAAGCACGATACGGGCGTGAATCTGTCGGCGCGCTCGCTCGGCGAGATCAACGTGCAGCTCATTATGGAAAAGCTCGGCGGCGGCGGAAACTCCACCACCGCGGGCGGACAGATCCCGGACGGGACGGTGGACGCGGTGCGCGAGCAGCTCATCGCCGCCATCGACCAGTATTTGGAAGGATAAAAAACCACCATCAGGAGGATAGAACGATGAAAGTTATTTTACAGCAGGACGTCAGAGGTCAGGGCAAGAAGGGCCAGATGATCGACGCGGCGGAGGGCTACGCCCGCAACTATCTGCTGCCGCGCAAGCTGGCCATCCCCGCCACGGCGGACGCCATCAACACCATGAACCTCAAGGAAAAGGCGCGCCGCGCCGAGGAGGCGGCGAACCGCGCCGCCGCCGTGGAGACCGCGGACAAGCTGCGTAACTGCACCGTGAAGATCACCGCCAAGGGCGGCGCGAACGGCAAACTCTTCGGCGCCATCACCGGCAAGGAGATCTCCGAGGCGCTCATGGCACAGTTCGGCCTGGACGTCGGCAAGCAGAAGATCGTGCTCGACGAGCCGATCAAGGCGTTCGGCAGCTACGAGATCCGCGCGAAGCTCGGCTACGAGGTCAGCGGGAAGTTCACCGTGACCGTGGCGGAGGAATAAGCCAGACTTTACGCAGAAAAGAGGTACCCTGCGATGGACGAACTGCTCTACCGCCAGATGCCGCACTCGCTCGAGGCGGAGCAGGCGGTGCTCGGCTCGATGCTCATCGACGCGAACTGCATCAAGGACGTGATGGAAAAGCTGCGCCCCGAGGATTTCTACCTGCGCCAGAACCGGGAGATCTTCGAGACGATCTATTCCATGTTCCTCTACTCCAAGCCCATCGACGGCGTGACCGTCGCGGGCGAGATGGAGCGCAACGGCACCTATGACGAAAATACCACGCGCAATTATCTTGTGCAGCTCATGGAGGTCACGCCAACCTCCGCGAACGTCAATGAATACGCCGACATCGTGCGCGACAAGGCGCTGCTGCGCGCGATCGCGACCGTGGCGAGCGACATCACCGGCATGGTGCAGGACGGCACGGGCGGAGCCTCCGCCGTGCTCGACGCCGCCGAGCAGAAGATCTACGCGGTGCGCCGCGGGCGCAGCGCACAGAATATGGAGCAGATCAGCGTTGTGCTGCAGGGCGTGCTCGACCATCTCGCCGAGCTTTCCGCCACCGGCGGTAAGACGCTGCCGGGCCTTTCCACGGGCCTGAGCGCCGTGGACGACAAGATCAACGGCCTGAGCAAATCCGACCTCATTCTTTTGGCGGCAAGACCCGGTATGGGCAAGACCAGCTTTGCGCTCAATGTGGCGCTCAACGTCGCCAAGGCGAGCGGCAAGGCGGTCGCGGTCTTTTCCCTGGAAATGTCCAAGGAACAGCTCGTCACGCGCGTGCTGTCCAACGAGGCGCTGGTGGAGAACGGACGGCTCATCTCCGGCAATCTGCGTGAGAGCGACTGGGTAAAGATCGCGGAGGCGGCCTCGACGCTCAGCCGCACGGACATCAAGATCGACGACAATCCGCTCCTCACCGTCGCGGACATGAACGCCAAATGCCGCCGCATCGAAAACCTCGGCCTCGTCGTCATCGACTATCTTCAGCTGATGACCTCCGCCGGCGGAAAGGGCTACAGCGGCGAAAACCGCCAGCAGGCGGTGAGCGACATTTCACGTATGCTCAAGATCATGGCGAAGGAATTGCAGGTCCCTGTGCTCTGCCTTTCACAGCTTTCGCGCGCGAACGAAAAGCGCGACGACAAGCGCCCCATGCTCTCCGACCTGCGTGAATCCGGCGCGATCGAGCAGGACGCGGACATCGTGCTCTTTCTCTACCGCGACGACTATTACAACGAGGATTCCGAAAAGCACAACATTGCCGAGTGCATCGTCGCCAAGAACCGCCACGGCGAGACCGGCAAGGTCGAGCTGCGCTGGATGCCGGAGTACACGACCTTCGGCACGCTCGAAAGGCGGTACGAGGACGAATGAAAAAGGTACTGGACTTTGTGCAGCGCTTCGACCTGCTGCCGCGCTACGAGCTGCTGCTCGCGGCGGCTTCGGGCGGCATGGACTCGATGTGTCTGCTGGACTTTTTATACGAAAACGGCTACCGCGTGTGCGCGGCGCACTACAACCATCAGCTGCGCGGGCAGGAGGCCGACATGGACGAGGACCTCGTGCGCGCGTGGTGCGCAGCGCGGCGCATCCCGCTGTGCGTCGGCACGGGCGATGTGGCGGCCTACGCCGGGGAGAACGGCCTGACAATCGAGGAGGCGGCGCGCAAGCTGCGCTACGACTTCCTTAACTCCGTTGCCGGTCAGACCGGCGCGGCGCGCATCGTCACCGCCCATCACGCGAACGACAACGCCGAAACGGTGCTCTTTCATCTTGCCCGCGGCACGGGCATGGCGGGCCTTGCGGGCATCGCGCCGAAAAACGGCAGGCTGGTGCGCCCCTTCCTCTGCCTGACGCGGGAGGAGCTTGCCGCCTACGCGAAGGAGCATCATGTGCCCTATCGCACGGACGCGACCAACGCGGACACGGCGCTCACGCGCAACTTTATCCGCGCGGAGGTGGTGCCGAAGCTCTGCCGGGTCAACGCGCAGGCGGTCGAGCACATCAGCGAGACGGCGCTGCGCCTGCGGCAGGAGGATGAATACCTCGACTCCCTTGCCGCCGCTTATCTGACGGAGCTGAAAACGGAGGCCGGCGCGGTGACGCTGCCCTGCGCGGCGGTCACGCAGGCACCCGCGGTCCTGAAGCCGAGGGTGCTGCGCCTTGCGCTCGACGCGCTCGGCGCGGGGAAGAAGGACTTCACCGCCGCGCACTACGACGCGCTTGCCGCGCTCTGCGCGGGAAGCGGGACGGCACAGCTCGACCTGCCCGGCGGCGTGACCGCGCGGCGCGCGGACGGCGTGTTGACGCTCTGCGCACACCGGAGGGAGATGTCGGAGCGCGTTTTGCTCCGCGCAGGGGAGACCGTCCGGTGGGGCGGCTTTGCCATCACCTGCCGAAAATGCGAAAAAACGGTTGAAAATTCTGAAAATACCGTTATATTAAGAGGTGCCGCTCTGGACGCGCCGCTCTCGGTCGGCGCGTGGGACGCGCGGGAGAGCATGACGCTGCCCGTCTCGCGCGGCTCGCGGAGCCTCAAGCGGCTCTTCGCCGAGCGCGGCTTTTCGCCGGATGAGCGGGAGCAAACGCCGGTCATCCGCTCGGGCGGCGCGGTCGCTGCGGTGTACGACATCGGCACGGACGCGCTGTTTCTGCCGACGGACGGCGAGAGCGTGTGTGTATTGACCTTTGAGAAAACCGCGGAGTAATGCTCCGAAAAAACAAACATAAAACAATGGGAGAGGGAAAAACTATGGCGAAAAGCATGATGGATCAGGATATGCTGAAGGTGCTCTACAGCGAGGAGCAGATCAGGACGCGCGTGCAGGAGATGGGCGACACGCTCTACGAGCAGTTCAAGGACCGCAACCCGCTGTTCCTCGGCGTGCTCAAGGGCAGCTTCATCTTCATGGCGGACATCGTCCGCGCCTGCCAGATCAAGAGCGACATCGAGTTCATCGCGGTGTCGTCCTACCAGAACGGCACGTCCTCGTCCGGCGTGGTGCAGATCACGCACGACCTGCAGCAGGACATTACGGGCCGCGAGATCGTGGTCATTGAGGATATCCTGGACTCCGGCAATACCCTCTACTTCCTCAAGAACTATTTCCTCACCAAGGGCGCCAAGAGCGTGACGGTCGTTACTCTGCTCGATAAGCCCGCCCGCCGCGTCAAGCCCATCACGGCCGATCTCGCGGGCTTTGAGGTCCCCGACGAGTTCGTCGTGGGCTACGGGCTGGATTACGCCCAGCAGTACCGCAATATGCCGTACATCGGCGTGCTCAAGCCGGAGGTCTACAGCAAGTAAGGCCGTAGCCCACACGCCCTGAAAGGGGCGGCGCGCGTAAGCGCGTACAAGCATTTTGCCGCAGGCAAAATCTTGGAACGGGACGGATTCATTCCGTACCGTTCAGAGTAAGATCAAAGGGCTCCCGCCGCGCCTGCGCGGTGGGAAGGGCTACGGGCTGGATTACGCCCAGCAGTACCGCAATATGCCGTACATCGGTGTGCTCAAGCCGGAGGTCTACAGCAAGTAAGGCCGGCGTATGATGGAAAAAGCGCCGCAGGCTTTGCGCCGCGCACGGCGCAAATGATCTTGACTGTTATTTCTGACGACATGCGCGTCTGAAATAACACATCTCGCGAAGTGAGCGTCGAGCCGCTGCGGCGGAGAGGCGCAGAGCGAAGCGCATCCAAATATCAAAAAAGTCCGTAGGACTTTTTTGAAGAATCGAAAAGAGGCGCTCGTCGCCTCTTTTCTTCAAGGCAGATTCTGCTGCCGCAAAAGGAGGGAAAACCTTTGACCCAGACCAAACGACCCAATTATGTGCTGTGGATGCTGTGCGTTTTCATGCTGCTTTCGGCCGCCTCGTATTTCTTCCGCCCCAAGGAGCCGGAGATCTCCTATGCTGAGGTCGTGCAGCTCTTTGAACAGGAGAAGGTGAAGTCCTTCACCGTGCAGGACACCACGCTCACGCTCAAGCTGCGCGAGGCGGTGGACGGCAAGACGGAGCTCCGGAAGGAGCTCTACGACTTCGACCTTTTCTACGACGACCTCAACGACCTTGTCGTGGAGCAGAAGGCCGCCGGCATTCTGGAGGACTATAACTACTCCGCCAACCACTCACCTAACTACCTTGCCATTGCCCTGCCCTATGTGATCGCCGTCGCGGGGCTGTTCGCCATCTGGTACTTTTTCTCCATGCGCGCCTCCGGCGGCGGGAACGACCGTATGGCGAAGTTCGGCAACGCCACCTTCCGGCACGGCAGCGAGAGCGCCCGCAAGACCACCTTTGCCGATGTTGCGGGCGCGGACGAGGAGAAGGAGGAGCTTGCGGAGATCGTGGACTTCCTGCGCGACCCGCAAAGGTTTGTCGAGCTCGGCGCGCGTATTCCCAAGGGCGTGCTGCTCGTCGGCCCTCCGGGCACGGGCAAGACGCTGCTCGCCCGCGCGGTCGCGGGTGAGGCGGGCGTGGAGTTCCTCTCCATCTCCGGCTCGGACTTTGTGGAGATGTACGTCGGCGTCGGCGCAAGCCGCGTGCGCGACCTGTTCGAGCAGGCCAAGAAGGCGGCTCCCTGCATTATTTTCATCGACGAGATCGACGCGGTCGGCCGCCAGCGCGGTACCGGCCTCGGCGGCGGTCACGACGAGCGCGAGCAGACGCTCAACCAGCTGCTCGTCGAGATGGACGGCTTCGGCACGAACGACGGCGTGGTCGTTCTCGCGGCGACCAACCGCGCGGACATCCTCGACCCCGCGCTGCTGCGTCCCAGCCGCTTTGACCGCCAGATCTACGTCGGCTATCCCGACATCAAGGGCCGCGAGGACGTTTTGAAGATCCACACCGCCAACAAGCCGCTTGCCGAGGACGTGGACCTTGCCAAGGTCGCGCGGGGCACGGCGGGCTTTACCGGCGCGGACCTTGAGAACCTTTCCAACGAGGCGGCGCTGCTGTGCGCGCGCCGCGGCGACCAATTCATCACCATGGCGGACTTCGAGGAGGCGGAGATCAAGGTCCTCGCCGGACCCGAGAAGCGCAGCCGCGTTGTGCCGGAGCACGAGCGGAAGCTGACCGCCTATCACGAGGCGGGCCATGCCGTCGTGATGCACGCGCTGCCGACGCACGAGCCGGTCCACCGCATCACCATCGTTCCGCGCGGACACGCGGGCGGCATGACCATTTCGCTGCCCGACGAGGACCACTCCTACCAGTCCAAGCGCTACATGGAGGAGCAGATCGTCTCGCTCCTCGGCGGGCGTGCGGCGGAGAAGCTGATGCTCGGCGACATTTCCACCGGCGCCTCGAACGACATCGAGCGCGCCTCGCACATCGCGCGCAAGATGGTCACGGCCTACGGCATGAGCGAGAAGCTCGGCTCCATTGCCTTTGAGAGCGGGCACGACGAGGTGTTCATCGGCAAGACGATGGGCCAGACGCGCAGCTACTCGGAAAAGACCGCCGCCGAGATCGACGACGAGGTCAAGGCCATCATCGACCGCGCGTATGCGCGCTGCGAGGAGATCTTGACGGCACGGCGCGAGGCGCTGACCGCCGTGGCGGAATATCTGCTCGCCCACGAGACGATGACCGGCGAGGAATTTGAGCGAATGGTCGGCGAAAAAGCCTGATGGGCAAAAGGACGAATGGAAAAAGTGACGCAGGGACGGGCATTTGCCGTTCCCTGCGTCACTTTTTTCTTTTCTTGCGAAAATCTTTATTGTGCAAAGTGACAAGAGCATTTGTCCTCGTGGGGAAAACAGAAAAGCAATAGATATTCTCAATAAATGGACTTGAGTCCGCGGTGCGTAGACAAATGCACATGAAATTTGAAGACAGCCATGGAAAAACGACCGGAAACGACCGAAAATTCTGACAGATTCGACGCTTGAAATCCATTCAACGGTTCGATAAAATAAACTGCAACCAAAAGGGGCGGACGCCCCACTTGCCGCGGCAGCGCGGCAGAAAGTCAGGAGGATATGAATATGAAGAAGATTCTTGCACTCGTCCTTGCGCTCGTCATGGCGCTTGGTCTGGTCGCCTGCGGCGACAAGGGCGGCGAACAGCAGGAGGGCGGCACGCCCAACACCACCGGCGAAGAGAAGGTCGTGAAGATCGGCGTCTTCGAGCCGCTCACCGGCGACAACGGCGCCGGCGGCAAGCAGGAGGTGCTTGGTATGCAGTATGCCAACTACGTCCAGCCCACCGTGGACATCAACGGCGAGACCTATCAGGTCCAGCTGGAGGTCGTCGATAACCGTACCGCAGCCGAGAACGGCCCGTCCGCGGCCGCTGAGCTGGTCAACAAGGGCGTGAGCATCGTGCTCGGCTCCTACGGCTCCGGCGTGTCCATGGCCGGCGGCACCGTGTTCGCCGAGGCCGGCGTGCCCGCCATCGGCGTCACCTGCACCAACCCGCAGGTCACTTCCGACTGCGATGTCTACTTCCGCATCTGCTTCCTCGATCCCTTCCAGGGCACCGTTCTTGCGAACTATGCCTACAAGGAGCTGGGCGTCGACACCGCTTACCTGCTCGGTATGCTCGGCAGCGACTACGATCAGGGCCTGATCTACTACTTCACGCAGGCCTTTGAGAAGCTCGGCGGCAAGGTCGTTGCCGAGAACTTCCCCGAGGGCAATGCCAACTTTGTTTCCTACATCAACAACGCCAAGGCTGCCAACGCAGGCGTCATTTTCTCCCCTGTCTCCATCAACTATGCGCAGCTGATCGTTGAGGCCGCCGCCGCGCAGGGCTTCGAGGGCACGATCCTCGGCGGCGACACGCTCGACAGCAACATGGTCGTTGAGGCCGCCAAGGGCAAGGATGTCGATGTTAAGATCACGACCTTCTATCAGGAGGGTGGTAATCCCGAGTTCGACGCCGGCATCAAGGAGTGGATCAATGCCAACGCCGACGCCAAGACCAACAACGGCGGCAACGACATGGTCTCCGCCGTCACCGTCATGGGCTACGACGCTTACTTCACCGCGCTCGAGGCCATCAAGGCTGCCGGCAGCACCGCTCCCGCCGACATCCTTGCTGCTCTGCCCGGCGTGACCTACTCCGGCATCTCCGGCGAGATCTCCTTCGACGACATCGGCGACGCCAAGCGCGACGCGGCCTACATCAAGACCGCCAACACCGAGACCGGTGCGTGGGACTTCGTGAAGATCCAGGGCATCGACTGAGAAAAGCCCACAAATCTCTCCACAAGCAGCAAACTTGGCGGGGCGAAAGCCCCGCCAAGTTTTCCCCGTTTTTTCGCGTTCCCCCGAATCCTACCAACAGGAGGTTTTCCATGCAGGGAATTTTACCGTATCTGATCAGCGGTATCTCTGTGGGAGGTCAGTACGCGCTCATCGCCATCGGCTACACGCTGGTCTACGGCATTCTGCGCCTCATTAACTTTGCCCACGGCGATGTCTTTATGGTGGCAGGCCTGATCATGGTCTACACCACCGCGTCCATGCCCATGTACATTTCGATCCCGCTGGTGCTCATCTTCACCGTCATTCTCGGCTTTGCCATCGAGCGCGTGGCCTATAAGCCGCTGCGCACGGCGCCGCGTATGTCGCTGATGATCAGCGCCATCGGTGTGAGCTACCTCATCCAGAATCTTGCGTTCTACCTGACCGGCGGCCTGCCGCAGCCGGTCAAGACGCCCATTCCGTGGATCTCCGACACCGTGACGCTCTTCGGCGCGTCCACCAAGCGCGTCACGGTCGTGACGCCCGTTCTGACCATCGCGCTCGTCTTTGCGCTCGTCGCGCTTATCAAAAAGACCAAGATCGGCATGGGAATGCGTGCCGCCGCCAAGGACTTTGAGACGGCGCAGCTCATGGGCGTGAAGATCAATTCCGTCATTTCCATGACCTTTGTCATCGGCTCGTTCCTCGCCGCGGTCGGCGCGATGCTCTATTTTACGAACTATCCCACGGTGGCGATCACCTCCGGCGGTATGCCCGGCCTGAAGGCCTTCGTCGCGGCGGTGTTCGGCGGCATCGGCTCCATTCCCGGCGCGGTGGTCGGCGCGTTCCTGATCGGCCTTTGCGAGGAGATCATCAAGGGCCTCGGCCAGTCCACCTTCTCCGATGCGTTCACCTTTGCGCTGCTGATCATCGTGCTGTGCGTCAAGCCCACGGGACTGTTCGGCGAAAAGGTCACGGACAAGGTGTAAGGAGGGGTGAAGATGAAAAAGAAAACGATCGGCAAAGAGTATATCTTCACCGCGCTCATCCTGTTCGTCGTGCTGGCGGTCACGATGGTCCTCGACTCCCAGCTCCCGAGCTATCACATTGTGATCAAGGTCATCAAAAAGGCGTCGGTCTATTCCCTCGTCGCCGTTTCGATGAACCTGCTCAACGGCTTTACGGGCCTTTTCTCCCTCGGTCAGGCGGGCTTTATGCTCCTCGGCGCGTATTCCTACGCGGTGCTGTGCATCCCGGTCGCCAAGCGCGCGGGCGTATACCAGTATTTTGACGGCGGTATCGTGAAGTTCTCCCTGCCGGAGATCTTCGCGAGCTTCCTCGGTGACAAGGTCGGCTCGGCGGTCGGCATGATCCTCGCGCTGCTTGTCGGCGGTCTGATCGCGGCGTTCTTCGCCTATCTGATCGGTCTGCCCGTGCTGCGTCTGAAGAGCGACTACCTCGCTATTGCGACCCTCGGCTTTGCCGAGATCATGCGCACCATTATCCAATGGAACGCCATCGGTCCGCTGACCAACGCCTCGAACCTTCTCAAGGGCTATCCCGATTTCAGCAGCGCGACCGCGTACCTGCTGCTCATCGGCGTGTTCATCGCGTGCGTTGTGCTGCTGGTGAACTCCACCTACGGCCGCGCGTTCAAAGCCATCCGCGACGACGAGGTCGCCGCCGAGGCGATGGGCATCAATCTCGCCCACCACAAGCGCCTTGCCTTCGTCATTTCCTCGTTCTTTGCGGGCGTCGGCGGCGGTATGCTGGCGATGTACATGGGCGCGGTGCCGGCGATGTCGTTCCGAAGCAGCATGACCTATGAGATCTTGCTGCTGGTCGTCATCGGCGGCATCGGCTCCATCACCGGCAGCGTGCTCACGAGCTTCCTCTACATCGCGGCGCTCGAGTGGCTGCTGCGCGGTCTGGATACCGGCAAGTTCCTCGGCATCACGGCACCGGGCCTCTTCAAGAACGGCTTCCGCATGGCGGTCATCTCCGTCATCATCATGGTCGTTGTGCTCTTCTTCCGCAAGGGCATCATGGGCGATAAGGAGCTGCCCGATCTCCTGCGCCGTCATACAAAGAAGGGAGGCGGCGAGAAATGAGCCAAAACGTTCTGCGTCTCGACAATATTACGATGCAGTTCGGCGGCGTCGTCGCCGTCGACAACCTGAGCCTTGAGGTCAACGAGGGCGAGATCGTCGCGCTCATCGGTCCCAACGGCGCGGGCAAGACCACCGCGTTCAACACCATCACCGGCGTGTATGAGCCGACGAACGGTCAGGTCAGCTTCATGGGCGAGCCGATCGTCCGCAACCATCCGCAGGGCAAGATGAAGCAGAATTACAAGGGCAAGGAGGCCGGGAAATTCGTTCAGATGCCCGTGCTCGACCCTACGCCCGACCGGATCACCAAGCTCGGCATGGCGCGCACGTTCCAGAACATCCGCCTGTGGAAGTCCCAGACCGTGTTCGACAATGTGCTCATCGCCAAGCACATGCTGCGCACCAGCAACGTCTTTTCCGCTACCTTCCGTCTCAACCGCAAGGAGGAGGCGCAGCATCGCGAGGAGGTCATGGAGCTTCTGCGCATCGTGGGCCTGGAGGATGTGAAGGACGAGCTGGCGACGTCTCTGCCCTACGGCAAGCAGCGCCGGCTGGAGATCGCCCGCGCGCTGGCGACGCATCCGAAGCTCCTGATGCTCGACGAGCCTGCTGCCGGCATGAACCCGCAGGAGACGAACGAGC
>OLOV01002307.1_pt1 | contig 13147 bp, 13 predicted proteins | sample 1672931 | NCBI WGS metagenome assembly OLOV01 (sample SAMEA3136738, study PRJEB25190) | human gut metagenome | biome: human gut; feature: human-associated habitat; material: faeces | place: Austria | collected 2013
GGCCGATGGTACTATACTGGTAACGGAGCCCGAGGGCTACAATACGATGATAACCGGCGACGGCGTGAATCTCTCGCAGGGTCAGCGCCAGCTCCTCGCCATTGCGAGAGCGGCGGTAGCCGACCCGCCCGTGCTCATTCTCGACGAAGCGACAAGCTCGATAGACACGAGGACGGAGCGCCTTATCGAGAAGGGCATGGATAAGCTCATGGAGGGCAGGACGGTGTTTGTCATAGCCCATCGCCTCTCGACGGTCAGGAATTCCGACGCGATAATGGTGCTCGAGCACGGCGAGATAATCGAGCGCGGCAGCCACGACGACCTTATCGCGCAGCAGGGCAAGTATTATCAGCTCTATACGGGTCAGTTTGAACTGGATTAAAATGAGTACAGCATGAGCATAACCGTTAATCTTTACTACACAGGCGTTAGCGGCAGCGCACGCCGCTTCGCCGAGGAGATGGAGAGCAGCGGCACCGCCGAACTGATACGGCAGGAGAGCGGCAACCTGCAATATGAGTATTTCTTCCCGATGAGCGACCCGGAGACGGTGCTGCTCATAGATTCTTGGGCGGATCAGGCGGCGCTCGACGCCCACCACGCCTCGCCCATGATGGCGCGCATAGCCGAATTGCGTGAGAAATACGACCTGCATATGCTGGTCAAGCGCTTCACCTCCGAGGATGAATCGCCGCAAAATGACGAAAAATTTATAAGAAGATAAAACATCCCTGCCGCGCCTCGTGAGCGGCAGGGTTTCTCTATGTGAGGCAATAAGAAATCACTGAATGTTGTTATCGGTATATAGGTAAGTCAGTTAGGCGTATTTTGAATTTCCAAATATTTTGCTGGATGCCGAGGACGTCATCCCCTACGATGAAATTGCCGATCTGCGATTATATAACTGTCGGCTTGCAGTCAAGTGACTCCCTCTCACAGACATCCTCAATTTTTCGGCAACATTCTCAACGCAAAAAGCTGCCGTTCTTCGATGAAGGACGGCAGCTTTAATTCTATCATTACATTATATTTTACAGATCACTTCATATAATCCGCGATCGCTTCGATATTATCGGAGCGGAAATACAGTCTCGGCACACGTTTATTGATGCCGCAGAGTATTTCATAATTTATCGTGCCCGTTGCCGCCGCGACCGCGTCAACAGAGAGGGGGCATGCGGGGTCGTCGTCAAGCACGGTGACGGTCATGCCTTCACGCACACCGTCAACGCCCGAGACATCGAGCATACACTGATCCATACATATCCTGCCTATCACGGGCACGGTCGCGCCGCCCACGCGCATGAACGCCTTGCCCGAGAGCGCTCTCGGGTAGCCGTCCGCATAGCCGACGGGCACTGTGGCGACCGCCGTGTCGCCCTCGCCCGTATAGATCCTGCCGTAGCTGACGGGGGTGCCGTCCGGTATGGTCTTGGTCATGGAGACGACAGTCTTCATTTTCATGGCGGGGATAAGGCTTATCTTGCCGTTAAGGAACTCCGACGGCATAAGCCCATAGAGGATTATGCCGGGGCGCACAAGGTCAAGGTGCATCTCGGGGTAAAGGATCGTCGCCGCCGAGTTGCAGCAATGCCTGAACGGGAAGGTTATGCCCTCGAATTCAAGGCTGCGGATAAGAGTGGTGAAAAGCTCGAACTGGAAGCGGGTGAACACCTCGCCCTCACGCTCGTCGGCACAGGCAAAGTGGGTGAATATTCCCTCGGGATAAAGCCCCGGCAGACGGCAGGCCTCGGCTATCTGAGAGATAGAGCCTGCGTCCGCCACGCTGTCACGAAACGCAAATCCGAGGCGGCTCATGCCTGTATCCGCCTTGATGTGAATGCTCACCTGCACGCCGCTCTCCACGGCTTTCTCGGAGAGGCTGCGGGCATATTCGATATTGAACACCGCCTGCGAGATGTTATTCACCGCAAGGGCGGCGGAATATTCAGCGGGGGTGTAGCCGAGAATGAGTATCGAGCAGTCGGCGTTTGCCGAGCGCACCTGCATGGCCTCCTCGAGATTCGACACGGCGAACCAGCGGCAGCCGCACTCGGAGAATTCCCTGACGGTATTCTCGACCCCGTGGCCGTAGGCGTCCGCCTTGACCACGGCGATTATATCGCAGCCGGGCGACAGGGTATTCTTTATCTCGTTGTAATTATGCCGCAGGGCGTCGAGGCTGACCTCGACCCACGTCCTCCTGAAATATTTTTTCATTTCAATGCCTTTCGTGCTTATCAGATAATATCGTTGAATTCAACGACCTTATTCTCTTTGCCGGATTCAAATATCGCCTCGACCAGCTTCAGAAGCCTGCGCTGCTGATCATGGGTAACGATAATGGGTTCCTCACCCCTGAGATATGCGAACACATTCTTGTAGTATTCGCCCCAGTCGGCCTTTTGGACGTCGAGAGGATACTCCTTGATGGTGTCGTCCGTCCTCGGCGCCATTGTCTTGGTGATACCTGCGCCCGCAACGATGGGCACGGCGTCCCTGTTTTCCCAATCGGAGACCATGACGGTCTTGCCGCTGCAATCCCAATCGTCAATGACGGAGGTGCCGTTCTCGCCGAGCATATACCAGAGCGGGAGCGAGATGAAGTTGCTCGTAGTGACCTCGACATAGAACGAAAGCCCGTCGTCAAAGATGAGGGTCGCTCTGAAGCCGTCGTCGCAATTCTCGTTGGTGACGTTGGTAAGCTCTGCATAGACGGTCTTGAGCTTGCGGGGCAGGGTCATCATAAGCGCCTGGTCGAGCAGGTGAATGCCCCAGTCAAAGACCATTCCGCCGCCGTGCTGCTTCTGATTGCGCCAGTCGCCGGGAATGCCTCTTGAGCCCTGCACGCGGGATTCGATTCTGAACACCTTGCCCAAAGTGCCGTCGTCAAGCAGCTTCTTCATAGTGAGGTAATCCTCATCCCAGCGTCTGTTCTGATGGACGGTGAAGAGCTTGCCGCACTCATTGGCGCAGGCGATCATCTCCTCAAGGTCGGCGGAGCAGATGGTGACGGGCTTCTCGCTGATAACATTTTTGCCGGCTCTGAGAGCCGCCATGACTATCTCTTTATGGTAATCGTTGGGCGTTGCGACGGTGACAAGGTCGATACGCTCGTCGGCGAGCAGCTCCTCACGGCTTGCGAAAGCGTGAATGCCGTTCTCCTCGGCGACCTTATTCCTTGCAGGGTCGATGTCATATATGCCGATAAGCTCGGCATACTCGCCCATCTCGTTCTTCACCTTGCGGGTATGCCAGCTGCCCATGCCGCCGTAACCGATGACGGCAAATCCGAATTTTCCGTTAATCATAGTATTGCTTCCTTATTTCGCTTTGTAAAAAATTTAATTAAAACCACCGCTGCCCTCGCAGCCGCCGAAACAAGCAGGAACACACCCGCCTGCGCCAGCGCCGCAATGCCGTATTGCGCCTCCCCCGACACTGCGGGGAATATCCTGAATGAAAACGACAGGTAATATACAAGCATCAATATGCAGGAGAGGGCAAAGCCGAGAACTCCCGCCAAAGTGAGCCTTGCAATTAGCCTGCCGTCAGCATTCTTCGGCAGAGTAAAAAGCAGAACAATCGCAGAGATGACCGCACAGGCGGCGGCAATGAGCCACATCGCCCGCACAGACAGCTCGACCGCATATGCGGAGACTGAGAATTCGCACAGCAATAAGCAGACGATCCCCATAACGAATCCGTCGATCAGGGACAGCGAAAATCGCTTCTTATCCATAATATACACTCCGATCCTGTCGGATCACACCCACCACATTGCGCCTGTAGGCTCGGTGACAAGCACATCCTTGAGGAACGAAACGGCCTTTGAAAGACCCTCGTTCTGGCTCATGAGCGAATCCTCATGCTCAATGCTGATGGCGTAGTCATAGCCGACCATACGCAGGTTGGAGATGATATCCTTCCAATACGAATAGTCGTTGCCGTAGCCGACGGAGCGGAATATCCACGAGCGGTTGATCTCATCCGCATAGGGCTTGGTGTCGAGCACGCCGTTGACGGCGGTGTTGTACTTGTCGATCTTGGTGTCCTTTGCGTGGAAGTGGAATATGGCGTCGCCCATCTTGCGTATGCAGGCGACGGGATCCATGCCCTGCCAGATAAGGTGGCTCGGGTCGAAGTTCGCGCCTATCTCGGGGCCGACGGCCTCGCGCAGCTTGAGCAGCGACTCGGTGTTATAGACGCAGAAGCCGGGGTGAAGCTCAAGAGCTATCTTATTGACGCCGTGAGCCTTTGCGAACGCGACAAGGTCTTTCCAATAGGGAATGAGCACCTCGTTCCACTGCCACTCGAGGATCTCGCTGAAGTCATTCGGCCACGGGCAGACGACCCAGTTGGGGTATTTTGCGCCCTCGTGGTCGCCGGGGCAGCCGGAGAAGGTGTTTATCTGATGCAGGCCGAGCTTCTCGGCGAGCAGAATGGTGTTTCTGATGGTCTTGTCATACTCAGCGGCAAGCTCCTTGTTGGGGTGGACGGGGTTGCCGTGGCACGAAAGGGCGCTTATCTCCATGCCGTATTTGGCAATGAGCGCCTTGAACTCCTCGAGCTTATGCTCATCGGCGAGCAGGGTCTCGGGGTCGGCATGGGCGTTGCCGGGGTAGCCGCCGCAGCCTATCTCGACCATCTCGATGCCGAGGGATTTGAAGTATTTAAGGGATTCCTCAAGAGAGAGGTTTGAAAGAAGCGTTGTAAAAACTCCGAGTTTCATATTGTCCTCCTTGTCAGATAAGTGATTTGAGATAATTCAGGCTCTCTGTGACAGCGGCCGCATCGTCGTTGTCGTTATCCTCATTCTCGATGATGAGCCACTCCATGCCCATCTCCTTCGCCGCCTTGACGACGGTGGGGATATCGCACTGACCTCTGCCGATGACTATCGGCTTGCCGTCGATACCGTCCTTGATATGGAGGTGGACTATATTATCCTTGTGAGCCATGAGAAATTCATAGTTATCCATGCCCGCAACGAAGCTCCAATAGGTATCTATCTCGAGCGAGCAGAGGCCGCCGATTATATCTATGGGCATCGAGCCGTCGTCAAACTTTTTGAATTCCTCGGTGTGGTTGTGATAATAGACCTTCATGCCGTATTTATCCATGGCATATTTCTGAGCGTTGCCGAGCACTGTGCCGGTGTGAACGCATTCCTCGACCGTGTCGTGGGGTGCGCCGCCGACGCCTATCGCCTTGACTCCGAGAGTATGCTGAAATTCGATGGTATCGGCGAGCTTGTCGCTCTCAAAATTCTCAATGCCGATATGGCCGCCGACCGCGACGAGACCCAGCTCATCGAGCTTGGCTTTAAGCTCCGCCGCCTCGGCGCCGAAGTAGCCCGCGAATTCAACGCCGTCATAACCCGCGGCCTTGATATCCTCGAGAGCCTTAAAAAGGCTGTCTTTATCGTTTATGTAGTGTCTGAGTGAATAGACCTGAACAGCAATTTTCATCTTGCCTTATCCTTTCTCAGTCAAAATAGACTGGCTTGCCGGTAGCGGCGGATTCGTAGATAGCCTCAAGGATCTGAGTGACTACCATAGCCTGCTCGGGCTTTGTCCTGAGCGGAGTGCCGTTGATGACGGAATCATAGAAAGCATGGCATTCGAGATCCTTCGGGTCGTCGGAGGTGCCTTCAAAGAAAGCGACGCCGCCCGTGCTGAAATCAGGCTTCTCGATGACCTGTCTGCCGTTCTTGACGTAATTCAGGCGGAGACCGTCGTGCATATCCGCACCGCCCCTGTCGCCGACAAGGAGGGTCGACGCCTCCTCGGGGTCCGCGATATTGAGCGCCCAGCTTGACTCAACGCTGACCGTTGCGCCGTTCTCCATGACGACGAAGCCGAAAGCGGAATCCTCAACGGTGTATTTCTCGGGGTCCCAGTCGCCCCATGCGTTCGCGGTATTCTTCTGATCGCCGAGCTTCTTGTATTTGGTACCGACGACCATCTTGGGCTTGTAGTTATCCATCATCCAAAGGGTGAGGTCGAGTGCGTGAGTGCCGATGTCGATAAGCGGACCGCCGCCCTGCTCGTATTCATTGAGGAACACGCCCCATGTGGGCACAGCTCTTCTCCTGAGCGCAATGGCTCTTGCGTAATAGATATCGCCCAGCTCGCCGTTCTCGCAGCACTGCTTGAGATAGAGCGCGTCGTCTCTCCAGCGGGACTGATAGCCGATGGTGAGCAGCTTGCCCGTCCTGACGGAGGTCTCATACATCGCCTTAGCCTCGGCGTAGGTCTTTGCCATTGGCTTCTCGCACATAACGTGCTTGCCCGCCTCCATAGCGTCTATCGAGATGAAGCTGTGGGAGCGGTTCGGGGTGCAGACATGGACGGTGACTATGCTCTCATCCTTGAGCAGCTCTTTATAGTCGGTGTAGACTTTTGCATCGGGGGTGCCGTATTTCTTGGCGGCCTCAACTGCTCTCTCCTCAATAATGTCACAGAAAGCAACCATTTCGACCTCTTTAACATTTTTAAGGGCTGGCAGATGCTTGCCATTGGCGATACCGCCGCAGCCGATAACGCCTACTCTGATTTTCTCCATATTAATTCTTTCTCCTTTGTTGCGAAGGCGCCCCTCCGCTATTCTATTTAATTATACTAAACCCTAAAAGTAATTCAAGGTTTATACTTTAAAAGAGGTGTAAAATTTGCGGTGAATTTTTTGTTGAAATTGTCCAAAAGCCGTGCGGGCACAAATGTTTTTCAGACAAAGCCCGCTCTTTGACATATTTTATTCTTCCTCCCGCGGAATATGGCGATAAATATAGCTTGACCCTCAATTCTATGGTATGATATAATTAGTATACATAATGCCAAAAGGAGGCGGAGGCCTTGAATATCAAAGCGCTCCGAAGGGAGCTTGACAAGCGCTACGGCGGCAAATACGCCGTGACCGAGGGCGACGGAGTCCGCATAATGACGGGTAAAAGCGACGATTGGAAAGAGATAGTCGAAGCCTGCTCGCTCGCAGTCGACAAAAAACACGGCCTGCACATCGTTAACGACATAGAATTCACCGGCGCGCCGATACCGCCCATGCGCCTGCCCGAGGTCAACGACTCCTCGCTCGACGGCGCGGAGCCCGATATCCTCATCATCGGCGGCGGCATCTCGGGTGCAAGCATCGCAAGGGAGCTGAGCAAGTGGCAGCTCAATATCCTGCTGGTGGATAAAGAGAGCGACCTCGCCGTTCAGGCATCGGGCAGGAACGACGGCGAAGTTCACCCCGGCATCGACCTCGGCAAAGGCTCACTCAAGCACAAATACATAATCAAGGGTAACCGTATGTTTGACAAGGTCTGCTCCGACCTCGGCGTGCCCTTCAAGCGCTGCGGGCAGTATGTCTGCTTCACCCAGGGCGCATTGAAGCCGCTGATATACTTATACACCTGGAAGCGCAAATTCATCGACGGCATAGACGATTCGACCGTCATTTCGGGTGCGGAGCTGAAGCGCCGCGAGCCGAAATTTAACAGTGATTTCAAATTCGCCATATACAACCCGATGGCGGGCTGCGTTTGCCCCTACGGGCTGACGATAGCCTACGGCGAGAACGCCGTGATGAACGGCGCTAAGGTGTCGCTTGACACCGCCGTGACGAGCATGGAAGTCAGGGACGGCAAGATAGTCTCCGTCACGACCAACAGGGGCGTTATCCGCCCGAAGATAGTCATCAACGCCGCAGGCGTATTCGCCGAGGATATAGCCAAAATGGCGGGCGACCGTTTCTATTCCATCCACCCGAGGCGCGGCACAAATTCAATTCTCGATAAAAAAGCCGGCTTGCTGATAAGCTCGATAGCTTCCATCAAAAAGCTCGAGAGCAATCCGTCCCATACCAAGGGCGGCGGGCTGCTGAACACCGTCCACGGAAATATCCTCGCCGGCCCCGACGCGGTCGAGACCTACGAGAAAGAGAATTTCGCAACGAACGCCGAGAGCATCGAGACGGTATTCACAAAGCAGCGCGGCACCGCTCCGTCGCTCACCGAGAGAGATATAATCACCTACTTTACCGGCGTGCGCGCGCCGAATTTTGAAGAGGATTTCGTTATAGAGAAAGGGCGCAAAACTACAAATCTCATTCACTGCGCCTGCATTCAATCCCCCGGCCTCACCACCGCCCCCGCGGTTGCGCTTGACATCGAGCGCATGGCGGTCGATATGCTCGGCGGCGAGAGCAAGGTCAAAAGGAACGAGAAATTCGACCCCGTCAGGAAGCCCGTGCCCGTGCTGCGTGAGATGAGCGCCGAGGAGCGGGATAAGCTGATAAAACAGAACCCCGACTACGGCGAAATAGTCTGCCGCTGCGAGGAGATAAGCAAGGGCGAGATAATCGACGCGCTCAACTCCCCGCTCTGCGTGCCGACGGTCGACGGCATCAAAAAGCGCCTGAGGCCCGGCATGGGCAGGTGCCAGGGTGGCTTCTGCTCCCCTCTTGTGACCAAAATAATCGCCGAGCATCAGGGCATCCCCCTCTCAGAGGTACGCAAGGGCGGCTCGGATTCGATAATCTGCTACGGCAAAACGAAGGGCGGTGAAGCTCAATGAGATATGACGTTGCAGTCATCGGCGGAGGCCCCGCAGGGCTTGCCGCTGCGATAAAAGCGCACCGCGAGGGTGCAAAGACCGTGCTCATCGAGCGTGAAGCACGGCTCGGCGGCATCCTCAAGCAGTGCATCCACGACGGCTTCGGCCTTGTGCGCTTCGGCAAGAAGCTCTCGGGCCCCGAATACGCCGAAATCTTCATCGACGAATTCAAAAAAGAGAATATCGACGCTCTTACGCTGACATTCGTCACTTCAATAAAAAAGGCCGATGACGGATTCGTTATCTCGGCCGTCAACAGGGACGGCGCTCAGACTATCGAGGCAAGGGCTCTCGTGCTCGCCACAGGCTGCCGCGAGCGCACGGCGAAGCAGGTGTCCATCCACGGCACCCGCCCCGCAGGGGTATTCACCGCCGGCACGGCGCAGTATTTCACCAACCTGCTCGGCGAAATGCCTGTCAAAAAGTGCGTTATTCTCGGCTCGGGCGATATCGGGCTTATCATGGCTCGCCGCCTGACCCTCGAGGGTGCCGAGGTGCTCGGAGTTTATGAAGCGAAGCCCACCCCCTCGGGTCTGACGAGGAATATTCATCAGTGCCTCAATGATTACGGCATCCCGCTGCACCTGTCTCACACGGTGACGAGAGTATTCGGCACGGGCAGGCTCACGGCGGTCGAAATTTCACAGGTCGACGATAAAATGAAGCCGATAAAAGGCACCGAGCAGACGGTCGAATGCGACGGGCTCATCCTCTCGGTCGGTCTTATCCCCGAGAACGAGCAGGCGGAGAGCCTCGGAGTGAAGCTCGACCCGAGGACTAAAGGCCCCGTATGCGACGGCAGCCTTATGACGAGCGTTGACGGCGTTTTCTCCTGCGGCAACGCGCTGCACGTCAACGACCTTGTCGATTATGTCTCCGAGAGCGGGGAGCAGGCGGGCTTTGCGGCGGCTCACTATTCGCCGAAGAAACGCGAGACCGCGTTCCTCAACGCGGGCAAGAATATGCTCTATATCGTGCCGCAGCTCATTGACGCTGCCGCCGACTGCCACGAAACGACCGTATATTTCCGCAGCAGCGGGGAATTCGGCAAGAGCAAGCTCGTTATAAAATGCGGCGACAGAGTTATCGCCGAGAAAAAATATCAATTCCTGCGTCCGCCCGAGATGGAGCGCCTGACCGTTGATTTCGGCGGCGTGAGCGGCGGCGAAGAAATAACCGCAGAGATCGAGGTGGAGGAGAAATGAGCAAGCTGGTCTGCATAGTATGCCCCAGGGGCTGCACGATGGAGGTGACCGAGAGCGGCGGCGAATACACCGTCACCGGCAACTTTTGCAAGCGCGGCAGGGATTTCGCAATAGCGGAGCAGACGACACCGATGAGGACTATCTGCTCGACCGTCGCCACCGTATTCCCCGAGGCGCCCGTGCTCCCCGTGCGGGTCAGCTCGGATATCCCCAAAAGCAGGATATTCGACGTGATGAAAGAGATAAATAAAACCGTTGTGAAGCAGAGACTCGGCAGAGGCGACGCAGTTATAGAGAACGTGCTCGGCCTCGGGGTGGACGTAATAGCAACGAGCGACCTTATTAAGGAGGAAGAGAAATGAGCACTAAACCGTACAAGGGCTTTGAGCCGAAATGGGTCAAGGAGGCAGCGCCCAAGGATTCCTACCGCTCCATATTCCGCTGGGGCGACCCCGACTTTGTCAAATACCCCAAGGAGTCTCTTTATAAGATGATGAAAGAGACCTTCAAGATGACCGACGACGATTTCAAGAGCTATTGCGGCGATATCGGCATGGGCAAGGTGGAGCTGAACATTCCCTCGAAGCTCGACGAGAAGCATATCAAGGCTCTCAAGGAGATCTTCGGCGACGAATTCGTCTCGACCGCCGATTACGACCGTCTCTCGGTCGCCTACGGTCAGACCGCATACGACCTTATGCGTATGCGCCAGCACCGCTACGATTCACTGCCCGACGCAGTCGTTTACCCCGACACGGCGGAGCAGATAGAGAAGTGCGTCGCCTACTGCGTTGAGAATAAGATCCCCCTCTATGTCTACGGCGGCGGTTCCTCGGTCACGAGGGGCGTTGAGCCGATAAAGGGCGGCATATCAATGGATATGCGTAAGCGCTACAACAAGGTCATCAGCTTCAACGAGGTCGACCAGACCATCACCGTTCAGACCGGTATGAGCGGCCCCTGCCTTGAGAAAACTCTCAATGAGGCGGTCAAGAATTTCGGCGCGAAGAGAGCCTACACCTGCGGCCACTTCCCGCAGTCGTTTGAATACAGCAGCGTCGGCGGCTGGGTCGTCACGAGAGGCGCGGGTCAAAACAGCACATATTACGGCTGCATTGCCGATATAGTTCTCTCCCAGAAATACGCAACTCCCGTTGGCAAGATCGTCACGAGCCACTACCCCCGCGAGGCGACAGGCCCGAACCTCAACCAGATAATGATGGGCTCGGAGGGCACCTTCGGTGTGCTGACCGAGGTCACCCTCAGAGTATTCCGCTATATGCCCGAGAACAGAAAGCGCTTCTCCTACATATTCAAGGATTGGCAGACCGCAATGGACGCCGCCCGCGAAATGATGCAGTGCGAATGCGGCTATTCCTCGGTATTCCGTCTCTCCGACCCCGAGGAGACCAGCCTTATGCTCCGACTTTATAACGTCGATGAAACTCCGCTGCACCCCATTCTCGACAAGCTCGGCTACAAGGATATGGAGCGCTGCCTCTTCCTCGGCTTCACCGACGGCGAAGCGGGCTTCTCAAAGAACGTGGCGAAGAATATCCGCCGCATAGCGAAGAAGCACGGCGCAATGTCGCTCACCGGCTTTGTCTGCAAGAGCTGGGAGCACGGCAGATTCACCGACCCGTATCTGCGCGACACGATGATGGATTTCGGCGTATGCACCGACACGCTCGAATGCACCGTCAACTGGTCAAACATGGCGCAGGTCCACCGTGACGTCCGCAAGGTCTGCCACGCCCTGCCCAATACGATAGTCACCACCCATATGTCGCACTGCTACCCGCAGGGCGCCAACCTCTATTTCATCTTCATCACCAAGATGAGCGATGCCGACGAATTCAAGGCTTACCACACCACTATCCTCGACGCCATTCAGAAGTCGGGCGCCGCGATAAGCCACCATCACGGCATAGGCAAGATGTTTGCGCCGTGGCTCGAGGGCTATATCGGCAGGCGCGAATACGAGGTATTCAGAGTGCTCAAAAATCACTTTGACCCCGATTACATGATGAATCCGGGCGGCACCATAGGCCTTGACCTGCCCGAAAGCGAAAAGAAATTCCTTTGTGACAGAGGCGAATAAGATTGAAGATATACGGTTCCGCCGCCGAGCTTATCGGCGGCACTCCCCTCGTGCGTTTCTCCGCATTCGGCAAAGCGGCGGGCGCGGGAGCTCCATCGGCATCGCCGGAGCCGTATGGCGGCCTTTGGGGGCGCTGCGGCCTGTCTCGCGGTGATCCTGGGGCTGGCCCTGGCGATGCCGTCCATCACGGCGCGCTTTTCCGGCGCGGACTACGGCGGCGGCATGACCGCCAGCATCTTCAGCGGCGGCAGCCTGGGCTACCTTGTGGTCGGACTGCTGGCCTTCGCCCTGGGCGTATGTGTTACGATACTGTGTCTCCGCCTGCGCAGATATGAACAGGATGAGGACGATAGGGAGCGGCGGGCATGATCGAGCTTTGTGACTACCTTGTGCAGCTGGCAGTGACGGTCTTCGCCTTCTGCGCCGCCCTGGTGGGATACTTCCGGGACCGGCGGCAGCCGTGGTTCCTGCTGGCCTGCTTTTACGGCACCTTCGCCCTGGGCACCCTGTACTGGACGCTGCACCTGCTGCTGCGGCGGGAGACGCCTCAGATCTTCTACGTCTCTGACCTGGCGTGGGTGGCCAGCTTCGTCTTTCTTCTGGCCCTGGCCCTCACTCTACCGGGGGAGGAGGAGCGGCGCTGCCGCGCCGGGGCGTGCTGGCTGGTCCCGGCGGTCTGTCCGCCCCAGTTTGCCCTGTATGTGACCCACGGCGACATCCTGTTCAACGTCCTTATGTGCGGTATGACCATGCTGCTGGCCTGGTGCGCCCTGCGGGGCCTTGTGTGGGCAGGACGCTCAGGGGACGGACGGCTGCGCCCCTTCCACAGGGCGGTGCTGGCCTTCACGGTGCTGGAGTACGCCCTGTGGACGGCCTCCTGCTTCTGGGTGAGCGACACCCTGACGAATCCCTACTTCTGGTTCGATTTCCTGCTGACCCTCGTTTTGCTTTTGTTTCTGCCCGCAGTGCGAAAGGCGGTGGAGGCGTGACCTATATCGAAAATGTATTCGTCTGCATGGCGGCCCCGCTGGTGGTGGCGCTGCTGTCCCTAAAGCGGGGACATCGCGCCGCGCTGGTGTTCTGCCTTGCGGGGATGGGGGCCTGTCTGCTCTCCGCCTATCTCAACACCTTCTTCGCCCGGCTTTATCAGGCGGACGCCGTCAATGCTGCCACCCAGATCGCGCCTGTGGTGGAGGAGATCATGAAGCTGCTGCCGCTGCTGTTCT
>OLOV01002311.1_pt1 | contig 13139 bp, 13 predicted proteins | sample 1672931 | NCBI WGS metagenome assembly OLOV01 (sample SAMEA3136738, study PRJEB25190) | human gut metagenome | biome: human gut; feature: human-associated habitat; material: faeces | place: Austria | collected 2013
GTGCCGCCCGATGTCCAGGGCGTGGGGCTGGCCGCTGGCGATGGCCTGGGCGGCGTGGCGGGGATCGGAGGACAGGTGCAGGCTGGCAGCAAAATCGTTGGTGCTGCCGTTGGGCAGGTAGCCCAGCAGCGGACGGCGCTCCAGCTCCATCAGACCGGAGATGGTCTCATTCAGGGTGCCGTCGCCGCCGGAGCAGACCACCCGGTCAAACTGGCCGCCCATCTCCCGGGCGGCCCGGGTGGCGTCCCCCGGGCCCTGCGTAGGATAGGCGGTGACCAGCCAGCCGCGCTTGGTGAACACGTCAACGGCGGCAGAGAGATTGGCCTTCACCCGGCCCTTGCCGGAGGCGGGATTATAGATCAAAAGAAGCTTTTGCATGGGGCTTTCTCCTTGTTCTGTGCTGGTATTCTTCCGGCCCCATTCCTGCTCCTTTCAGCAGCGCGGGGCATAGTATGCTATAGTAATAGTACCATCGCTTGACAAGGGCAGACACGGTTTTGACGGGCAGAAATGGGCCCATACATCGTCAAGCCCCTTGACGATACGGCAGTATCCTCTGCGGGCCTTTCCTTGTCTGGACACATTTCTGCTCCGGCAAAACTGCCTGCACCTGACAGGGATGGATCTTCGAGCGGTTTTTGGTTTTTGAGACGCAGGTGGGCTGGCGCCCACCAAGGCGAAAAGGGCAAAAGGCGCCGGAGAGACACCCTGTCAGGCGTGTTTGCCCTTGTCAAGCGATGGTATCTTGTCAAAAGCGCGCGTTTCTGCTATAATGCCCGCGGCAGAAAGGACCGAGGCCATATATGGACACCGATTTGAAAAATATGATCCGGGAACTGACCCGGGACGGACGCTTTGCCCAGCAGCGCCGCCTGTATCAGCACGGCACCACCACCGTGCTGCGCCACTGCGTCAATGTGGCGGCGGTGAGCCTGCTACTGGCCGGGGCGCTGCGGCTGTCTGTGAACAAGCGGGCCCTGCTGCGGGGGGCCCTGCTCCACGACTACTTTCTGTACGATTGGCACACCCCCGGCGCGGCCCAGGGGCTCCACGGTCTGACCCACCCCAAAGCCGCCCTGAAAAACGCCCGGGAGGACTTCGACCTGACCGCCACCGAAGAGGACATCATCCTGCACCACATGTTCCCCCTGACTCCCTGTCCCCCCGCAAGCCGGGAGGGATGGCTGGTGTGTCTGGCGGACAAATACTGCGCCTTGAAGGAGACCTTTCACCCCTTTCTGCCCCGCCGGCTCAGAAAAGCGGAGCGAAAAGGGCCGGCGTGATCAGATCGAGTCCCGCATCCTCCGCAAACGCGCCGAGCACCGCCTGAGAGCAGTTGTATCCATCGTTGAAAAGCTCGCGCGCCTTGTCCGCGTGACCTGTTTTCATTTTAACGCACTTCCCTTTACTGAGGATTTTTCTCGCCCTTGTAGGTGTCGCTTATCTTCTGTCTTGCATCTCTGACTTCGTTTATGCTCGCGACAAGAGCCTTGTCCGCGCTGCGCAGGACGCTGTCGGCGAAGTTGCTCGCGGCCTCGCGGATATCCGCAGACCACTTCTTCGCCCTCGCAAGAGTCTCGTTTGACTCCGCATTAGCCTTTTTGACTATATCATCCGCCTGGCGGGTCGCGTTGGAGAGCATCTCTTCAGCTCTCGCTATCGCGGAGTTGACGCGCTCGGTTGCCTCGTTCTGCGAATTGACCTTGAGCTGAGATGCATATGCGCGCGCCTGAGCGGTTATCTCGTTCTCGTCGAGAAGCTTGTTTGCCGTCTGCTGTGCCTTTTCAACTATCGCCGCCGCGTCGGATTTTGCCTTTGCAACGGTCTCCTCGGCAAGCTTATTAGCGCTGTCGACGGTCTTCTGAGCGTTGGCATTGGCGGCTGAGATTATCTGCTCGCTCTTCGCCTCGGTCTTTTCCACAAGAGTCTGAGCTTTCTCCTGAGCGCGGGCAACGGATGCCGCCGCGTCGCTCTTCGCCTTTTCGATTATCTCGCTTCGGTTGGCGGTTATTGACTTTGCCTGGTCGACCTCCTCGGGGATTATCTCGCGCAGCTGCGCGATGCACTCGCGTATCTCCTCGGCGTTGACCGCAGTCTTTTTGGAAAGCGTTATCTTTGTGCCGCTGTCGAGAATGTTCTCTATCTGCTCCAGAAGGGAATCTATGTTCATTTTGAAGTGCTCCTCTCTCTTATTCTTTTGACAATATCATCATGCACCTCGGGCGGAACAAAGTCCGAGATGTCCCCGCCGAACTCGCAGACCTGCTTGACGACGCTCGACGAGAGGTACATGTAATCCGAATTAGCCGTTATGAAAACGGTCTCGATATTCGGATTGAGTTTCTTGTTTGTCAGCGCCTGCTGGAATTCGTAGTCGAAATCCGAAACGGCGCGCAGACCCTTGACTATCGCTACAGCACCCTTTTCCTGGGCATATGCGGCGAGAAGTCCGTCGTGCATATCGACAACAACATTGTCGAGATCCTTGACGCATCTTGTTATGAGCTCAACGCGCTCTATCGCGCTGAAATATGAATTGGGCTTATGATAGTTGTGCATGACGACGACTATGACCCTGTCAAACATGCTCGCGGTGCGCCTGATTATATCAAGATGACCCTTGGTGACGGGGTCGAAGCTGCCGGGGCATATGGCTATTTTCATTCGTCCTCACCCTCCTTGCGGTAAACGGTGATTTTTATCTTTCCGTAGCGGTAGCTGCGATAGAATTTAAGCTCGCCGAAGCTCTCGGGCAGCTCCGAATCGACAGGAGTCTCGCATATTGCGCAGCCGCCGGCGGCAACAACATCGGAGAGCAGCTTCATCGAATCGACTACGAGTGAGCTCGCATATGGCGGATCGAGGAATACTATATCGAACTTATCCTTCGTCAGCTTCAAAAACGAGAGCGCGTCGGTCTGAACGACCTTTGCGTTGTCGCCGAGCTTCGTGTGTTCGAGATTATATTTGACGGCGCTCAATGAGTCCTTCGACATATCGACAAATGTTGCCGACGCAGCGCCGCGGCTGAGAGCTTCAATACCGAGCTGACCCGAACCTGCGAACAGGTCGAGCACGCGCCTGCCCTCTATCTCAAACTGTATTATGCTGAAAACGGCCTCTTTGACGCGGTCTGTAGTCGGGCGGACATCCTCGCCCTCGAGCGTTCTGAGAACTCTGCCGCGTGCCGTGCCTGTTATAACTCTCATATCATCAGTTCCTTTATACTGCATTTATCTTTTCAATCTGCGGCTTTGCCGCTCTGTTATACATATTATTACATTTATACGCGCCCGTGTCAAGATTCCGGATGCAGAGCGTCGTATATAGTCTGCGCCATGGAGTCGGAGATACCCGACACATTTTTGAGCTCGTCAACACTAGCATTTTTTATGGCGGTCACGGTCTTGAAATGCCGCAGGAGTGCCTTCGCCCGCGACGGTCCGACACCGGGGATATCCGTCAATGTACTCGAGAGCGCGGAAGCCTTGTGCTTCTGCCTGTGATAGGTCACGGCGAAGCGGTGAACTTCCTCCTGTATTTCCGCAACGAGAGTGAACGCGCGGCGTTTTGAAGTGAACGCTATCTCGCCGCCGGATTTCGCTATCGCGCGCGTGCGGTGGCTGCCGTCCTTGACCATTCCGAAAAGCGGGATGTTTTCAAGCCTGTGCTTTTTGAGTATCGGCTCGACTGCCGAAACCTGTCCCTTGCCGCCGTCGAGCAGAATAAGATCGGGCAGGCGGCCGAAGCCCTCGCCGCTCTCTTTTTCTTCCTCGTATCTCGTGAATCTTCTGTCGAGCACCTCCGCCATGGAGGCGTAATCGTCCTGACCGGTAAAGCCTTTTATCATGAATCGGCGGTAGCCGCGCCTGTAGGGCTCGCCGTTTCGGAAAACTATCATGCCCGCGACATTGTCGCTTCCGGCGGTGTGCGAGATATCATATGATTCGATGAATTCCGGCGCAGCGGGCAGTCCAAGCATACCCGCAAGCTCGTCGAGCGCGGCAGTCTTTCTGCCGGCGGTGCCTGTCAGCGGAGTCAGATACTGCGCGGCGTTCGAGCGGCACATCTCGAAAAGCTTCTTCTGCTCGCCCGCGGTGCTGTGGGATATTATGACTTTTTTGCCCTTTTTTTCGCTCAGCCACCGTTCAAGCAGCTCACTGTCGGCAACCTCGCCGTCGACCGACACGCGGCGCGGGACAAAATCTCTTATCATATAGAAGCTGCGGATAAGCTCGGCGAGCGTCTCCGCCGTATCCTCGGGCACATCGGTTATGAAATTCTCGCTGTCATAGAGCCTGCCGTCCGCGAAGCGGAGCACGGAGAGACACGCCTTACCGGACGACGCCGCGCCCGTGACGAGGGCAAAAACATCCTGCTCCCTGACATCGGCGGACATAACTTTCTGCTTGCCGCCGAGGCGTTTTATCGCGGCTATTCTGTCACGCAGGCGCGCCGCCTTTTCAAATTCAAGGTTTTCCGCCGCATCCTCCATGCGCTTCTGAAGATCCGCGAGCGCGGCGGTTCCGCCCTCTTTTATAAACGCGAGAGCGTCCTCGACCGCTTCGTTATACTGCGAGAACGGCATCTTGCCGCTGCACACGCCGCTGCACTGGCCGATAAAGAAATTGAGGCACGGGCGGCTCTTCCCAAAGTCGCGCGGGAACACTTTGTTGCACTGCGGCAGGCGGAATATCTTCTTCGCCTCGTCGACAGTATTGCGCGCGGCGAACGAGCTCATATAAGGGCCGATATACTTTGCAGCGTCATCTTCGCGCTGGAGCACGGCATATATGTTGCGCCACTTGCCGGGCGTGACTTTTATATATGAATAGCCCTTGTCGTCTTTTAAGAGAATATTATACTTCGGGGAATGCTGCTTTATAAGGCTGCATTCGAGCACGAGGGCTTCAAACTCGCTGTCGGTGAGAATGACATCGAAATCATCGACGTTTTCGACCATCTTGCGCACTTTTACCGTATGATTATGCTCTGAGCCGAAATACTGGCTGACTCGGTTCTTGAGTGCCTTCGCCTTGCCTACATATATTATCTCCGAACTGCTGTTTTTCATCAGATAGACGCCGGGGGTCAACGGAAGCTGCATCGCCTTTTTGCGAAGCTCTTTGATTTTCGGGTTCATTCTCTCACCTGCCTTTTGATGCACATTTTTGACACATATATTATACTATAAAAATGCGCCGACGAACAGGGGCGCAAAAAAATTATATTTTGGGTCATTTTTCCGCAACAATATGTTGCTATTATCAGAATGCGGGGATATATCTCCGCGGAAAGGAATATATAAAAGATGAAAACAATCGGCAACATTGTCTGGTTTATCTGCGGCGGATTTCTTGCGGCGCTGATGTGGCTGATGAGCGGTCTCATATGCTGCGTCACGGTCGTGGGCATACCGCTCGGCAAGCAGTGCTTCAAATTCGCGCGTCTGTCTGCGGCTCCGTTCGGCAAGGATATAAGATTCGGCGGCGGCGCGCCGAGCTTCATTGCCAATATTTTATGGATAATCCTGCTCGGCTGGGAGAACGCAGTCTACTGCGCCGCGATGGGCGTTGTCTGCTGCTGCACAATAATCGGCATCCCGCTCGGGCTCCAGTATTTCAAATTCGCAAAGCTCGCATTCATGCCTTTCGGCTCAGAGGTGGTTGACTGCTGACATATGAAAAAACGAACGGCAAAAAGAATTCTCATCATCTGCCTTGTCATTGCCGCCGCGGCGGCTCTGACGGCGGGAATAGTTCTGGACAGCATGCGCGTTGATGTCTGCCTCGACCCCGGTCACGGCGGAGACGACTCCGGCGCTCAATATGAGGGCAGGCTCGAAAAGGACGACAATCTCGAGCTTGCGCTGGCGGTCGAAAAAGAGCTGAAAGCGCGCGGAGTCAAGGTCTGCATGACGCGCGACGACGATACTTTTATCTCTCTCGCCGGGCGGTGCAGAAAGGCGAATATCCGTCAGGCGAAGCTCTTTGTTGCGCTTCACCGCAACAGCGCGGAGAACGCGCACGGCGTTGAAATATGGATTCATTCGGACTCGCCGCCCAAGGACACCGCGCTCGCGCAGAACATCTGTGACGCACTCGCCACCGCCGGGATATCCGAAAACAGGGGCGTTAAGTCCGGCTTTGCGCGCGAGGACGGGAAGAACTATTTCGTCAACAGCCGCACGAATATGCCGAGCTGCCTCGCCGAGATAGGCTTCATAACCGACGACGGCGACAACCGCCTGTTTGACGACAACCTCGAATCCTACGCCGAGGCGATAGCGGACGGGATAGCAAAGACGCTGAACGAGATATAAAACCGACCTATGAAGCTATAGGTCGGTTTAACTGTTTTATTAACTTCTCTGAATATAGGGCTGATTTTATCTTGTCAATACTCTGACCCACTTGAAGCGGTTGACTTTGACTATCGCCACGAAGCATTTGAGTATCTGATCCGCCTTTAGCAGGGCGAAGGTGACCGCGGGCGGGAACTTGAAATAAAACGCCGAGAGCGCGGAGAGCGGGAGCACGATGCACCACATGAAGACAATATCGTTGAAAAAGACGAAATTCGTATCTCCGCCGCCCGAGACTATGCCCGTGAGGCACGGCATTTCATACGCTGTGCCTATCGCCGTGACGCAGAGGATAAGCACGAATATATTTGCAAGCTCCGCCGTCTCAACCGAGGCGTTATAGACCGAGATTATCGGCTTTCGGACTAAAAACAGCACAAATGAAGTCAGCACACCGATAATCAAGAACATCAGCTGCATGGTCTTTGCGCCGCTCTTGACCTTTTTCATGTCTCCCTCGCCGACCGCCATGCCCGTCATGACGCGCGCCGCGTCACCTGTCGCATAGGCAATGACCGAGATGCACTGGAACAGCGTCTGCGCTATGCTTGACGCCGCGATGCCGGAGGCTCCGAGCCTGCCGAGTATTGCCGCCTGAACGGACATCGCAACGCCCCAAGAGACATTCGAGAGCAGAAGCGGCACGCCCGATTTCATGAAGTCGGCTATATAACTGCGCTCGAGCGCGAAGACATCTTTGATTCTGAGTTTTAGCTTCTTGTCGATGAATCTGCAATAGATTATGCTCGCGATAAACTCGACTGCCCTCGAAGTCAGCGTCGCATATGCAGCGCCCTTCACTCCAAGCTCGGGCGCGCCGAAGTGGCCGTAGATGAGAGTATAGTTGAGGCAGATATTTATAAGCAGGGTCGAGAGCGAGATGTAGAAGCCTATTCTTACCGTCTCGACGCTGCGCATGACTCCGAGCAGAGAGTTTGAAATCGAGAACATCAGATATGAAAATACCATTATTTTCAGGTATTCCACGCCAGCCGGAATGATGCTCTGCTCGTTTGTCAGCAATCCCATGACCCCATAGGGCACGAACCAGACTATCGCGGACATAATCGCGCTGAGCAATAAGCTTATCCAGAAGCCGACCGCGAACACGCGCTTTATCGGCTCGGTTTGACGCTTGCCCCAGTACTGCGAGATGATAACGCCCATTCCGGACGCGGTGCCCGTGACGACCATCTGCAGAAGAAACTGTACCTGATTCGCTATCGCAACGCCGCTGAGCGCCGTCTCGCTGTAAGCTCCGAGCATGATATTATCCGCGAGATTGACGCCGTAGACGATAAGATTCTGGAGCGCTATCGTCATGGTCATCGTGAAGAAGTCGCGGTAAAATTTCTTGTCGCGTACCAACATTTTCATTCCCCCAAAAGACACATACCGCCGTATTATAGCACTTGCCGCGCGGTTTGACAACACCCGACGGATATACTATAATCTTGTCGAAACCTATATGGGAGATGTTGAAATGAAAAAGCTCAGAAATATATTCTGCGCGGCTCTTGCGCTGCTGCTCGCAATGTCCTGCGCGGCGTGCTCGAAGAGTGCCGATGACGAGACTACCTCGGGCGCGGAGTCGGACACGCAGGTCACTGTTATATCCGCCGACGGCACAACGGCAAAGACCGTTATTTCAAACGACGGCGGCACGATCGCACAAAATGACGAGACGAAAAATCAACCCGCGGCGGGCGGAGACAATGCTCAGGAGCCGGAGAGTCCGGATGGCGGCTCGGGTCAGCGCGAAACCGTGCGCGTCACGATAACCGAGGGCATGACTCTGACGCAGATATTCAAAAAGCTCGAGGCAAACGGCGTGTGTTCGTTTAACGATTTGATGAAGACCGCCGAGAGCTACGACTACAGCTACTATCCGCTTATCGCCGCAAGACCGTCGAACACAAGGGCGTTCAAACTCGAAGGATATCTCTTCCCGAACACCTACGACTTCTATAAAAACGAGAAGCCGCAGGATGCGATAGGGCGTTTCCTGCGCATTAGCGAAAAATACATAACCTCTGCCGACAGGGCAAAGGCAAAATCCATGGGCTATTCGATGGATCAGGTGCTGACCGTCGCGTCGATAATCGAAAAAGAGGGCGCGAACCCCAACGAAGTCAGAAAGATAGCCGCCGTCATATACAACCGCCTCAAGGCGGGTATGCAGCTGCAGATGGATTCGGGAATCTACTATATCGAACGCAGCGTCAAACCCTATATCTCCGGCGACGTCAACCGCTACAACAGCCTGTATAATATGTACAAATGCAAGGGTCTGCCCGCAGGTCCGATATGCAACCCCGGCGCGCGGACGATAAATGCGGCACTCGATCCGGCGGATGTATCTTATCGCTATTTTTGCCACGACTCGAGTGCAAAATACTACTATGCCGACACATATGAGGAACATCTCGAAAATCTGAAGAAAGCCGGAATTGCATCATAAGTTGCAAAAATGTCGGATAATTCACAGAAAATTTAAGTTTTGATTCTCCTTCGGGTATAAAAATGGACTTTGGGTGATATAATTGTACTAAAGTACATTTTTGTACTCGGAGGACAGTTTTTATGAAAAGAACGCAGCTGAAAGACAGGCAATTACCCGACTACACACGGGGAGAAGAGATATTCAACATGGTCACGCACATAGTCGGCGGCGGACTGGCGGTAGTCATACTCGTCGCCTGCGTGACGGTCGCGGCGCTCCACGGGAGCATATCGGGAGTCATAACCTCGATAGTCTACGGGCTGTCGATGATAATGCTCTACACCATGTCGAGCGTCTATCACGGCGTGCCGCGCGGCTACGCGAAGAAAGTCCTGCAGGTCATCGACCACTGTACGGTATATTTTCTGATAGTAGGAACATACACGCCGATCGCGGTCTGCGGACTGACAAAAGTCAACAAAGCAGTCGGCTGGACGGTGTTCGGCATCGTCTGGGCTCTCGCGGCGGTGGCGATAACGCTAACGGCGATAGACCTCAAAAAATTCCGCGTATTCTCGATGATATGCTACATGGGCATGGGCTGGTGCATAATCTTCGCCGTCGTGCCGACATATCACGCGCTGGGGCTCGGCGGATTCCTCCTGCTCGTCGCAGGCGGTCTGCTCTACACATTCGGCGCGATACTCTACGGGCTCGGGATAAAGCATCGATATATGCACTCGGTTTTCCATATCTTTGTTATCCTCGGCAGCCTCGCGCACTTCTTCTGCATAGTGCTCTATGTGCTGTGAGAAATGAAAATCGCAATCATGCAGCCGCAACAATTTAAACTGCTGCGGCTGTTTTTATGTTTATGTGATGGAGAAAGCAGGGGCGTTACAGATGCCGTCAATGACAAGTGCGCCGATGCTGTAAATCTCAATTTATAATAACCTCAAACAAAAAAGCCAAGCTGCAAAACACAGCTTGGCTTTTTTGTTTGCTTTAGTTACTGCTTGGGCGAGAAGTAGACTTTTCCGGGTTCGAGTGTCTTGCCGTAGATGCTGTAGAGCTCGTGGACGGTGACGAATTCAAATCCCTCGGCGTGCAGCTCGGCGGCTATCTGCTCGAATGCGTCGGCGGTCATGTCGTAGAGATCGTGCATGAGGACTATCTCGCCGCCGGTCGCGTGGTCGACGACGGAGGAAATTATCTTCTGCATGTCCGCGTTGCGCTGAGCCTGAGTTCTGCCGGACCCCTGCCTGTCCTTATATTTCCAGTCCTCGGTGTCAATGCACCACTGGATGAGCGGGAGGTCGAAGTCCTTCTGAATTCCCTTGTAGTCGCCGTAGGGGACTCTGAATAGAGTCGGCTCAACGCCGATGACCTCTTTGACTATGGCGTTCGTCTTGTTTATCTCCTGCTTGCGCTCCTGCGCGCTTATCTTTCTGAGATTTGCGTGGCTCCATGAGTGGCTGCCTATTTCGCATCCCATCGAGTAGGCGCGCTTGACCTCTGCCGAGTAGCTTCCGACGCGCGTGCCGAGAACGAAGAACGTCGCCTTGCCGTTGTATTTCTGGAGCGTGTCGAGGATTCGGTTGGTCGCGATCTTGCTCGGACCATCGTCGAATGTGAACGCGATATATTTGACCCCCGCGGGGAGATTCGGCTTTTTGTGCTGCGTTGTGCTCTCGGGCTTGGTTGAACTTTGCTGTGTGGTTTCTGTGACTGCCTCTGCGCCGAGCAGAACCTTTGCAGCTTCGGTCGAGAATATAGGCTTTATATCATTGAGCTGGAATACAGCTTCAACGCAGCCTTTGTCTTCGTCGAAGAGAACGCCGGAGTCAAAATAGAATATTAAGCTGTCGGAGCTTATCGAGAATTTTGTGAAGTTCTTTTTATCGGCAGAGGTGTTTTGCTTGAACTTATCCGAGCCTACGCCCGCATTGAACAGGCGGTTGGCGGTGAAATAGGATACAACCCGCGTGCTGGCGATTTTCTCGTAGCCGTCAGAAAAAATATCGTCCGCGCTCAGCTGCTTGCCGGAGGGGATATCAAAGACGAGCGTCTCTATGCTGTCCGTCTTGATGCTCTTGTCTGGAATGTCGGTCTTTATCTCGAACACGATGCTGACATATTTGTTCTTTCCGTTGTCCGTCACAAGATAGCTCTTGTAGTCGGCGCTCAGCGTCGGCAGTTCGCCCTTGGGCTTCAAGTTCGGCACTTCTTTGACAAACTCGTCGGCTATCTCCTGTGCCGCCGCTTTTATCCGGCTGTCTATCGCCTCAACGCCTATCGCGGGGTAGTGAATGCCATAGGCGTAGTGATTTTCGTATGTTATCATCGACTGTGTCTCGCCGACCTCCCTGTCCTGGGCGGTGTGCTGGAACTTGAGACTCAGCTCCTCTTTTTGTTTATCGCTTTTGACCGCACAGCCCGCCGCGCCGAATATAAACAGCACGGTGCACATCAGAGCCGCGAGACGGCGAAATAATTTTTTCATATCGTTTTTCCTTTCCGTAAAAACTTACGAACAGCTGAGAACAGCTAATATTATAGTATAAAATGTCGAACTTTGCAACAAAAGCGCGCAAACTGTAACCTACTGTTACACTCTGTTATGGATTTGTAATTTGTGCGGGTGTCTATATCCTATTCACTAAAACGGCTGAATTGACCTCAAAACTGCAGATAAATGCCGCGAAAGCCTGTCTTTTTTTGTCTTTTGTTCCGAAATCGGCGCGGATATGGCTATTTTTCTTTTTAAGAGTAACAATTTATCGGCATTTTAGTATAATAAAGTATCTTCAATTTTAAAAGGGGAGAGCCTTATGACAAAAGTCGTCAAGTTCGGCGGAACTTCGCTAGCAGAGGCGAAGCAGTTTCTCAAGGTCGCCGATATAATCAGATCAGATCCCGACCGCCGCTATGTCGTGCCGTCTGCGCCCGGCAAGCGTTTCAGCGGAGATACAAAAGTCACCGATATGTTCTACGCCTGCTACGATTCCGCATCGAGAGGCGGCAATTTTGAAGAGATATTCCAGAAGATAAAGAACCGCTACAATGATATAATTTCCGGACTCGGGCTCGATATGTCTCTCGAAGATGATTTTGAGCATATACGCCTCAATTTCATCGGACGCGCCGGCCGCGACTACGCCGCATCGAGAGGCGAGTACCTCAACGGAAAGATAGTTGCAAAGCTGCTCGGCTTCGCGTTTATAGATGCCGCCGATGTTATATTCTTCGACGAGAGCGGCAAATACGACGCAAAGCGCACGATACCCATTCTGCGCGAGCGCCTGAGCTATACTGAGTACGCTGTCATTCCCGGCTTCTACGGCTCAATGCCCAATGATACTATCCGCACATTTTCTCGCGGCGGATCGGATATAACAGGTTCGATAGTCGCGGCAGCGGCCGATGCCGATCTCTATGAGAACTGGACGGATGTCTCGGGCTTCCTCATCGCCGACCCGCGCGTCGTTGATGATCCGCAGGTCATGAAGACCGTTACATACAGGGAGCTGCGCGAGCTTTCGTATATGGGCGCGACTGTTATTCACGAGGACGCGATATTCCCCGTCATGCAGAAGAAGATTCCGATCAGAATAAAGAACACCAACTCCCCGGAGGACGCCGGCACGCTTATCCTTGCCGACACTGACGAGCCCGCCGAGAACACTGTCACCGGCGTGGCGGGGCGCAAGGGCTTCTCTTCGATAAACATTGAAAAATACCGCATCCACGACGAGTGCGGAGCGGTGCGCAAGATGCTCGAAGTGCTCGAGGAGCACGGCGTGAATTTCGAGCATATCCCCTCGGGAATCGACAACTTCAGCATCGTTGTTGAGACTACGAGCCTCGGCGACGAGACGGACGATATAGTCTACGATATAAAGAAAGTCACTTCGGCGAGCAGCGTGACGGTCGAGAACGGCATCGCACTCATCGCGGTCGTCGGACGCTCGATGAAGTCCACGCGCGGCGTTGCGGGCACTATATTCTCGAGCCTCGCCAAGGAGAACATCAACATAAAGATGATCGACCAGGGTTCGAGCGAGATAAACATCGTTATCGCCGTCGCGGAGCGCGACTACGAGCGCACGATAAACACGATATATTCGGCATTCGTGAAATAAATAAAACAACAAAACGACCGGCGGCGGGAAAAGTCCCTGCCGCCGGAGCTGTTATTTGAAGAATATCAGTGAAAAGTGAAGAGGTAAGAGTGAAGAAGTAAAAACGGCAAGCATTGAATGCTTGCCGTTTTTGGCCCGCCCGGAGGGATTCGAACCCCCGGCCTTCAGAATCGGAATCTGCTGCGATATC
>OLOV01002313.1_pt1 | contig 13139 bp, 9 predicted proteins | sample 1672931 | NCBI WGS metagenome assembly OLOV01 (sample SAMEA3136738, study PRJEB25190) | human gut metagenome | biome: human gut; feature: human-associated habitat; material: faeces | place: Austria | collected 2013
GGACGTCACCAGACAGATGGACTACTGGATATGCGCCGGCGATACGCCCCGCCAGATCGAAAGCCAGTATGCCGACGCGGCGCCGCCTTTTCGCCCTTGCGCATCGTGCCGTACAGACCGCGATACCCGCTCAGAAGCTCCTCCACCTTGCCCAGATAGGTGCGCTCCTGCTGCTGGAGCATGGCCCGTTCCCGCCCCAGCAGCTCTTGCAGGCTGCGGTTGCCTTCAAGGTCTTTCAGCTTGTTTTCCACAATGGCCACGCGGTTGGTGTCCTTGGTGATCTCGTCCTCCAGATACGAAATCCGCTTGGCGTTTTTCTTCCCATCAGCGAGGGAAAGTCCCGTCAGTTCCGCCCGGTTGGCCGACAGGCGGGCTTCATAGCCCTCCAGCCGTCCCACAGTGTCCCGGTACTCGGCAAGGCGCTTGCGCTCCCATTCGGTCTTGGCAGACCCCTCCGCCGCCGACAGCAGGATTTCCCGGTCAGTCGTGCCGCGCTGCCGGTATGCGGCGTATTTGGTCAGCTCCCGCACTTCCTGCTCCAGCTCCGTGGCGGATTTCAGCTGATAGCGAATATTGTTACTTTCTCTGAATTGCTTGACTTCCTTCTGGAACTGTGCTAAATTCTTCTTGAGGGATGCATCTGTTATGTCCCCCAGTCCTACTGACTGGGCTACCTCTGACAGGCTGCTTCTCTCTTTTTTGTTGAAGTCAATAACCGTTCCCTCGTTGATGGCGCGCTTAATCACATCGGCCCAGCCATATCGGCCGCCTTCTTCAAAGAAATTCCGCTCTGCGATGGTCAGGACAACGTGCGGCCGTGTTTCTCGGTTTTCGGGGGAGATCGTTTTTCGGGAATAGAAACTCAGCACGGCATACAGCGGTGCATTGTTGTTTCCATATTCCGGCAGCATCATAATGACCGCCGGATTTCCGTCTTTTGTCTTTGTGGAAATGGTCATGGTCGGCTCGTTGATGCTCATAATGGCCCGCGTCATTTTCTCCACACCCAAATCATGGAAATGGACATTCTCGCCCTTGCGCTGCGTCGGGCGGCCATCCTGAATGGCCTGCTCCTTGCTGACCATGTTTTCATAGGCGTGGTCACGCTGGATATAAATGTCGCCACCGATTCCCAGTTTCTCACTGATATAGCGCGGCATAACGCTGACGGGGATCAGCTGGTTCTGGCGGGTGGCCTTTTCGCTCAACGCATCGTACAGCGCCGTAGAAACCGCCTGTTCGCTGAAGCTCTTCAACTGATACCGTCCCTCACCGTCGCCCTCGCGGGCGGCGGTTTTTGCTTTTACACGCCCGCTCTCGCTGATAGCCACACCCGCTTTCCGCAGTTCCTCCAGCAGCGAGGGTGTCACAACGTTATCAGGCACGGCAATCCCCGTGTCGCCCAGAAGATCTTTATACATCCCAGCAACTTCCGCGTCAGGTAGTATCCGCACCGGCTTAATCCAGCGGGAAAGGAATACTTTGCGCTCTGTGCCGCTTGCCCTGCGGATTTGTCCAGCCACGGTGCCGGTGTGCCACGAATGCCAGCCCACGCCGTCTTTCGCCCCCTCGGCATGATAGCCGGAGGTCATTTCGCTGGCAGGCACCTCACATTCCACGGTCACAAGGTTATTTCTTGTGTACGCGCCGCTGAACTGGTCATTGATAACAAGGTTAGACGAATGCATATACGGATTGTATGCCGCCGTAAGGCTTCCCTGTCCCTTGCCTTTATCCAGCTTGAACTTGCCGTCTTTCACAAGGTCGGGGCGCTCAACGGCCATCTCCCACTTGCCGAGTTCGCTGGCATCCTCGTACTTGCCGTCCACACGGGCAGCCATGGGCGGATAGAGCTTCCCGTCCACAATCTGCATGGTCTTATACGTCTTAATGGTCTTTTGACCGTTGAGGAAGTTGAGCGTATCCTTGTCCGTGACGCGGAGAGAATACACAGCATCGTCATACTGCAAGGTATCTCCCTGCTGAACGGCATCGCTCACTCTTGCCCTCTGGGCCTGTTTTCCCGCCGCGTCATAGGCTTTCTGCCACAGCGCTACACACTGTTCCAGTTCGGCCATGCTCTTGCCGTAGGCATCCTGTGCGGCCCTGTCCTGCGCCGTCTTGCTGCGGAACAGAGACTTCACCTTTGCGATAAAGGCTTTCAGGGCGTCCAGCAGCTTCTTGGCGGCGCTGCGGTTCTCCTTGGCGAAGTCCTCAAATAGATTGCCGTTTTCCATCATGTCGCGGGTGAAGTCGGCGGCGATCTCGTCCATGGCCTCCTCCTGCGTCAGCTTCACGCCCGCTTCCTCGGCCTTGGCCATATACGCCACCACATACGCCGCCGCGCCCTCCTCGCCGGATTCCCGTGCGCGGTAACTCATGGCATGGTCACGGTAGGCGCGGTACTCCTCCGGCGCCAGCTCCTGCATGCGGTGCGTCACCTCGTGGGCCGCCACAAAGCCGAAAGCGTTGTCCGCGTCAGCGGCGATCTGAATGAGGTTGCGGCTGGAAATGTACACGCCGTTGGCCTTGCCGCCGGAGATCGTGTCCACCATCTCGATACGCACGCCCAGATTCTTGCCCAGCGTGTTCAGCAGCGCCGCCGTACCGGCCTGCTCCTTGGCCATCTTCCGGGAATGTTCGTTATCCACAAGGCCGCTTTCGCTGCCCGCGCTGCTCACGAAGTCCAGCCCCGCCTTTTCACGGGCAAGACTGGCCGCCGCGTCGGAAAGACCCGCCTCATAGGCCGCCGTCTGTACGCTCTGGGGCAGTGCGCTGGCCGCCTCGCTCTTCACGTTGGCAGCAGATTCCCGCCGCAGGCTCGCCTGATAGAGAACGGTAAAACCCGCTTGCAGCTTGCCCTTGCTCTCCACGTCGGCGTTCTGCACCTCGGCCCACGCCTTGCCGCCGTTCTCGCCCAGCCCGTTCTGCCACGCCGCAGCCTCCCGGCCTGCGATATAGGCGATCTTCCGCTGGGTCTCGCTGAGATAGCTCAGATCCTCCTGCTGCATCACGGCCTCTTCCTTGGCTCCCGCCTTGCCGTACTCATAGGCGATCCGGTACGCCGAATCATACAGCGCCACGTCCTGCCCCTCGGCATAGGTGCTGCGGAACACCTCCGCCTGCGCCCCGTACTTGTCGGAAGCCTCTGTCAAGGCCGTGTCCTCCGCGCTTTGCTGGTCATCCAGCTGCACCCCGGCCTCCTGCAAGAACTGGCGATACCGCTCCGCTGTCAGCTCATTGCTGTGCTGCACGGCGGTCTGTACCGCCATGTTGCCGCCGCCCATCAGGCCACCGGCCAGAGCGCCCGCACCGAAGTCCACGGCGATATCCTTGATCGTCTCGCCCACGACCTTCTGCTGCGCTTCCTGATGGCTCATGCCGCCTGCCATGTAGGCATTGATCCGCTGCTCCACGTCGGCCATGTCACCGTTGATCACCTTATCCCACCACAAATTGGCAAGGTCGGTGAACATCTCCTCGCTGCCCTCGATACCGCCCTGAATGGCGGCATTTTTCAGCATTCCGGCCAGCTTCTGCTTTGCCGTGCCCGTGGGCAGCTTCATGTGGATCAGGCTTTCCAGACTTACCTTCTCAAAGAAGCTTTCCATCACGCCCGCCGCCACACCGGTGACAATGGCGTGGCTGTCGTCCAGTCCGCGATCCTTTGCCGCCACCATCGCGTCGGTGGCCGCCGCGCCGCCCAGCGTGGCCGAAGCGGCAGCAGGCGGAACGCCCAGCGCCGCCAGCGCCGCCGTGGCCGCGCTGTCCAGCATGGACGTACCCACACCATATGCAAACGCCGCCGCATCGCCGTGGTCATACTGGAGGTTTTTCGTCACCTCGCCCCGCACACCGCTGGCGTAGGCATAGGGCAGCATGGCCGGGGAATGGTAGTCCGCCGGGGTATCGGGATTCCGAAGCTTTTCCACCGCCGTGTATACCGTGCCAATGCCGCTCAGAAGGTTGGCAGGGACGGACAGCAACGTGCCGCCAATAGGCGACTTCTCGCCCTCATTCCGCGCCATCTCCTGCACCTTGGCGTACCGCTCCGCGTTCTTCTCCCGCTTGGGGATATTTCGATAGTAATTCACCAGCTGCGAAAGCTCATCCTCCGAGAAACCGGACGCCAACAGTGCCTCCCGCGCAGCCTGTTTCCGCGCGGCATCGACATGCGCAGCAGCTGCGGGAACGCCTGTTGTGTCTGTCAGCACCTCCAGCGCGGCGGTCTGATTCTCCGTCAGATTGTCCAGCGCCTCGCGGCCCTTACTATCATACTGGATACTCTCGGCTTTGTTCAGGTCGGCCTTCATCGCGGCGTAAGTACGCTCTGCCTCCGACTTTTGGGGATTGTAAGCGCCAAAAGCGTGAATATTATAAGGCTCCTTGCTCTCCTGTGCCTTTTTCCCGGCCCGTTCCACCTCCGTGCGGTAATCGTCCAGATCAAGCCCCGCCAGCCGCCGGTACTCCTGGAGATACGCCTTCTGCTGGGCCTTTTCGTCTGCCAGTTCCTTTTCGGATTTTTGCCGTCCTCTGGCAAAAGAGAACCCGCCCAGAAACGTCCCGTAGGGAGAGACTACCTGTCTCTCCCGCTTTTTCGCTGCCGTGGTCGTGGTCGCCGGTGCTGTCACGGTCTGTCTGGCGGCAGTCTGCGTCTGCCCAAGCCGGATATCACCGGACAAGCCGGAATCCTCCATTTTCTTCATGAAGCTGTCCCGCCAGTCACCGTACTGCTCCGGTTCTTTTCTATAAAAAACCTGCACATCGTCCGTGCTGCGGATGTCGTTCTCAAGGCCCGCCGCCTGCATTTTCTTCTTGTAAATATCCTGCCAACCCATGGGCCGTCCTCCTTACTTACCGGGGTTTTTCAGCGCATATACCAAATCACTGTACTGTTTTTTGGTGATATTGCCATTTTCATACATAGACTCCAGCGCCATAAGCTGTCCCTGCGTCGAGGCGCTGGACGCCGAAGCCAGCCGCAGCGCCGTAGACGAAGTATATTTCTCCGCGTCCTGCTGCTTCCCGCTGCTCTTGCCGCCGCCGGAACTCCCTCCGCCGCTGCTCTTTGCCGCCGCAGCCGCCTGCGCCTGTGCCTGCTGCCATGCAAATTGCTCACGGGAAAGGGCCATCTGCTCGTTGAACTGCCGGACGGATTCCTCATACTGTCTGCGCCACTGCTCGTCCGCAATGCCGTTGCGGTAGTCGGTGTAGGCGAAGTCTCTGGCGTCGCCCCACATACCATAATCCAGATTCCGTTCCGAATCATACCGGCCCGACAGGAAATTCCGCTCCGTCTGCCAGTCGCCGACTTTATCCCGATACTGGCCGTATTCCTGCTGGTACTGATCCGCCAGCAGGCTGTACTGGGTCTTGAGGTCGTCGCCCTCCATCTGATACCGGCTCAGTGCCAGCTGATAAAGCTCCGGCACCACATCGTTCAGGTTTTGCAAATAGGCGTCGTACTGCTGCTGGCCCACCGCCTGCCCGTAGGTGCTACCGTAGCCGCCGGTCAGCGCCGCCGCCTGGCCCATGGTGTCCTGCATGGCCTGCTTGCCCTGCTGCACATACTTGTCCTTGTACTGCTGGTAAAGCGCGTCGCCGTTCAGATCATAGCTGAACTTCTTCCGCTTTCTGATGGCGTCCAGCGCCTCCTGCATCTGCTGGCCATACTGTCCGCCTGTCCAGTCTCCCGGCTTCTGGCTCTCCAGCTGCGCAAGCCGCTCCGCCAGCTTCTTGACCCGGTCGCTCTCCTGATAATCTTTATAAGAAAATGCCATACTGTCGTTTCCTCCTTATGTTGTCTCCGGCCCTGCGATACGTTTCCACATGTGTACCACCAGATACGGCGGCATGTTGTTGTGGCTCCCTCCGCCGCCCGCCGCGCTGATGCTCAGGCTGTGGCTGTGGCTGCCGTCTGTGCTGGTGTAGAAGGTGTAGTGGCTGTCGGACGCGCCCTTGCCCTCTGCCGTCTGGCTGCTGCCGCCGCTCTGGTTGCCGGAAAAGCTGTGGCTATGTTCACCGCCGGACTCGATGCTGCCGCCGTGGGTGTGGCTGGGCATCTGGCTGGCGGTCAGTATCACGGAAGCTTCGCCACCCGTGGCTCCCACTGCGTACAGACCTTCGCTGCTGGCCAGCAGGAATTTTCCCGCGATCCGCTCCCAGTACGTCCCCGGAAACAGCGCCTCCGGGTCCGCGTTCTCCGTCACGGACATGTAGATACTGCCCACCGGATAGATGGCGTCAATGGTCAGCACACTGGGCAGCAGCGGCGTCACCTCGCTCTTGATGATGTCCGCCAGCGTCTGCCCGCCTATGGTCAGCCCATCCGCGATCTCCACGGACTTGGCGAATTTCGCCATCCACTGGCAGTCCAGATAGTCGTCGTTCTCCGCATACTTTCCGAAAGCTGCGCCTTTACCGCCACTTTTCAGGTGGAATGTCACCGACTTGGTGGGCACCGCCCTGGTATACGTGACGCTGTTGCCCACCTTGTCTGTGGCCGTCAGGCGCACCGTGTAGCTCTGCATGGTGGAGATGTCGGCGCTCCCCGTCACCATGCCTGTCACGCCGCTTTGCAGCGCCACCTCCGCGCCGTAGTCTGCCGCGTCCAGCGCCTTATAGGCCGCCGTCAGCGTCACGGTGTTCTCCCCGTTCAGCCCGGTGCAGCCCGCCGTGGCCCTGGCCGCGATATGTACGCCGTCATCCGCCGCCAGCAGCGCGTCGTCGCAGCGGTAAACGCTGGCCTCCGTGATGGTAGGCGGCGCATAGGCCAGCGCCTCCACCTCCACCGTCTCCGTGGTGGTGTTGCCCCGGCTGTCCGTCACCATGCACCGCACCGTGGCCGCCGTGCCGGTCAGCGCCTTTGTGGTAGCGGTGTTGTCCACCGCCGCCACTGTCTCCCCGTCGTACTGCACCGAGAAGCCCACAATGGTGGCATTGAAGTTCCCGCTGGCCTTGCTGGGGTCAAAGGTGATCTTCACCTTGGAATACCCCACCACCCAGGCGTTGATGCCGGGAATCAGGCTGTTGTCCCGCTCTGCGCTGATCCACCCATCCGTCACCGTGGGGGCCGCCCCATCCGGAGGATACAGCGTCAGCCGCGCCGTGGCCGTTCCCTTGTTGGTGCTGCCGTAGTAGGTGGTGCAGGTGATGGTGCAGGCCGCGCCGCTGGTGGTCACCTTGTCGATCAGGCTGGTGGGCGGCGTCCACTCGCAGCTGGCCCCCACCCCAGTGGCGATGGTGCCGGTCTCCCCGCCCACCGTGTACGTCACCTTGTGGGTATAGCGGCGGTCGCCCCGGTTGGTATAGATGGTCACCTTCTCCCCCAGCTTTGCCCCGTTCTTGCTCAGTGTCGGGGTGGACGCCCCCGCCGTAGGGCCTGTGCTGCCTCCTCCGCCGCTGCTACCGCTGGAATAGGAGCCGATGCTGGTGGTATACGTCAGCGTCTTGCCGCCGCGGGGCGCGTTGGTGCCCAGGGTAATGGAAATGCTGACGCTGCTGGCGGTGGTGCTGCCGGCCACATAGAAACTTGCGCTGTACGCGCCGCTGTTCCAGCGATCCGGCGAATTCTCCTTCAGCCGCTTCTTCGTCCCGTTTACCGTCACGTCGATATAATAGCCGAAGTAACTGCCGCCGCTGCATCCGCCCAGTGACACCGTCACATAACCGGAATATGCCGTGCTGCCCGAACTTACGCGGTAGATGTTATCGGAGATGTTGACCGTAAGTGTCGGCCCGCTTCCCCAGCTGTAGCTGCTCATGAATTACCTCCCGCCCAACGGAATGAAAGCCCGTTGCCGTCGTCTATCACCCAGTTGGGAAACGTCACCGTCCCCGTGTGGATGCCTGTCACATACAGCGCGTCGTTGGCAAAATACGCCACCTCGCCGCCGTTCACGTAGAAGGACAGTTTCTTCGTCGTCCAGATGCTCATGTTCTGGCTCCGGTCGATCTCCTCGTACTCCTTGCCGCCTACCGTCTCCTTCACGCCGGTCACCTGAATGTCCTGGCCGATGGCGATACCGATAATGGGCGTCAGCCCCTCATAGCCCACCACGCCCTGGCGGATATAGCCATTGGTGGCAGCAATGAAGTTGTTCACGATCTCGCTGCGTGTGCTGATCTCCTGCTCCAGTCCCGCCGCCGTGGCCGTGATGGTGTTCTCCATGTTCTCCTGGAAGGTGCCGAAGTCCGAAATGGCCACATATTCGCTCCGCAGCGTCTGCTCCACCTTCTCGATGGTCTGGCGCACTTCGTTGGCGTTCTTGATGATGAGGGATTTCAAATCCGCCTGGGTCTGCTGCATCTCCTCCCGGGTGGCCCCGCCCAGGGCCGCCGCCGTCTCCTGGGAAAAATTCTCCGCCGTCAGGTTGTTCAGGCTGCTGTTCAGCGTGTCCACCAGCCGGTAGAGATACCGCCGCACGTCCTGTAGCTGCTGGGCCTTGTCCCCCTGCAGCATGGGTGGAGAGGGAATCACTACCATCCGACATCACTCCCCAGCTCCAGAATCTTGGCAATGGAGAACACCCGCACAACACCCTTGCCCTCCAGCCGCAGCTTCATGTGGTCGCACCGCCGGGGGATCACCGGCACCGTAAACGTCCCCGTCCCTCTCCGGCGCACCGTCCCGGCATGCTCCCACCTGCCGTCTGAATCATACTGGCAGTAGAGCCGCAGCTCTCCGCCGTTCTCAACCTGCAGCCGGATGTTGTACCGGCTCAGATACTTCTTGTCCGGGTACTCATACCCGATCACGCCGCTCTCCGCCATCCACTCCAGATCCGTCTCCGGCGTTCCCTGAGTCCCCAGCACACACATGAGCTTCTTTGTGTCCGCGTCGATGTAGTAGAGGTCGTCGTTCATGGCGGCAAAGCACATGGCGTGGGTGTTGTCCTCCCGGTGCCACATGCCCTTCCCCGCGTCGTAGCAGAACAGGTTCCATGCCCCGCCGCTGTCCTTCATGGACAGGTAGTACTTCCCGTTGAAGCTGCCGCCCACGGCCCCGGAATACCGCTCCTCGCCCAGTGCCGCCCCCATCGAGGTGGGGAAGCTCCCGTCATAGGCGCACACGTCCGTCCGGGACTTGTAGAACAGCACCTCGTTCACCACGCACAGGCTGCGGAAGCTGCCGCTCTGTACGCCCCGGCCCACCGTCTCCGTCACCTGGTGGGCGCCCACGGCACTGATGGCCACCCGGTGGATCACATTCTCCTTGAAGAACGTAGGATAGCCCAGGTAGTTGGCGCACCCCGTCCACGCCCCATCTGAACCCACAGAAGCGGCCCAGGCGTCCGTGGAGATACCGGCGTATACCCGCCAGTTGCGGAAGTCGCCCAGCTTGCAGCAGTACAGCTCGTTCACGGCCTTGCCGCCCACCATGCCGTACTTGCAGCCCCAGATACGGTTCTGGGCCTCGCACACATAGTCCATGTCCGGCACCGCCCGCTTTACCGTCACGGTGCCCTCCGTCTGCTCATAGGTCAGGTCGATCAGGCCCACCACCACGATGTAGTCCTCATCCTTGGCATAGATGATCTTCGTGCCGTTCAGCTCCTCAAATTGGGCCTGCACCACGTCGCTGTCGCCGCCATAGGCCGCGCCGCTGATCTCCACGCCGTCCCCCTCCTGGAAGGGCTTGCCGATGCCCACCGCCTGGATCTTGGTGTACACCGTCGCCACGCCGATCCACATCTCGCTGCTCTCGCTCCACATCATCAGACTGTGGGGCGTCTGCGTGGTGTCGATCCAGTATTCGCCGCCCTTGGGCTCCTCCGGCTTGGTGGCGGACACCTTGCTCAGGGGGCTACCGTCCGCGCCGCACAGAAGATACGTCACCGTGCCGCTGCTCTCGTAGCTCGCTTCCAGACTGCCGAAGTCCGTCAGGTCTTTTGTGTTCAGATACTTCTTATCCGGCCAGATCAGCAGGTACGCGCCCATGCTCACCAGCTGCTTTTCGCCCTCCGTCAGCGTCAGGCCCACGATCTCTGCCCCGTTGTAGTAGAGCTTCCCGCCGTCCGCCCACGCCATAGCGTCCTTGGCCAAAATCCCCTGGGGCGTCTCCATCTGCCGCACCACGCCGCGCCTTGCGCGGCTCTGCAGCAGCGGATAGCCGTCCGAGGACATATTCTTCATGTCATAAAAGGCATTGGCCGCAATGCTCCTATTGTGGTCATAGCCTGCAAAGGTCGAGATCATCTCCCGGCTCTGCCCCTGTTCTGTCAGTGTGGGAAACTGCATTGCCGCCCCTCCTTACCAGTATTTCACGCTTGCGCCCACGCTCTCGTGGGTGCGGTTGTACCAGTTGCGATACTCCCCATACGCCGTCATAAACAGCGTGATGGAGTTGTTGTACTTGCCCAACTCCCCGTTCAGCCGATCCACCTGGGCCGCCAGATACAGGGGGTACATCCTGTCATAGGGTGTCGGCGCCGTCAGCTGGGCTTCCACGTCGTCCCCCAGCACAGGGATTTCCGCCGTCTCGCCGCCCCGGTAACACCGCACGATCTCCCTTGTCACCATAGCCTCCAGCTCGTTCAGCCAGCCGATCTTATCCTCCTGGGTGAACACATTGGGCTTCTCTCTGTCCAGCGCCTCCAGCGCCTGCATGATGGTCATGCCCCATCCCTCCTTTTGAAGAAAGGGGGCACACCTGCCCCCTTGTTTTCTCACATATCGCCGCCCTGCATGCTCCGGCGGATGGCCTCCTGCTGATAGCGGTACGCCTCCCGCTTCTGCTTTTCGCTCAGGCGCAGCACCTCCGCCACGCACTCCGGCACTTCCACTTCCTCACCCCTGCGGATCAGGAAGCTGCGGCCGTTCACGGCCACATACTGCTCCGTGTCGCCGTTTTCCAGCAGCGGCAGCAGCACCTTCACCATCTTCTCCTTCTTGGGCTTCTCTGCCTTCTTGGGAGGCTCCGGCGTGGTCTGAGGGGTGTCCTGCGCGGTCTGTGCAGTCTGGGCGGTGTTCAGGTTTTCATTATCCATGTCGTTATCCTTTCTTCTGCGGCGGGGGAGCGTACCCCCCGCCGCGCAGTATGTCAGTTGGCGTCCACGGTGCCGCTCCACTCAGCGGAAACGGATTCGATACGCACCATATTCTGCTCCAGCAGGATCTTGGCGGTAAGGATGCCCTTCCAGCCCACGGTGGAGCGCTGGTTCAGGGGATCTTCACCGGCGCCGAGAGGCTTGACGATGGTCTGGAGGCCGCCGCCCGTCACCTCGGTCACACCGTAGGCATTCTTGCCCAGCACCAGCGTGGAGAACACGCCGTAGTAGGTGGCGGGATCACTGCCGCTGCCCGCGGACTTCTGGGGACAGTCGCTGTCCTTCCATACCTTGGCCTCGGTGGATTCCACGAAGCGCACACCGGCCACCTTGCCGATCTCGCCGGTAAACAGGTTCTCCGGCTGGGCATACTTGTGGGCGTCGATCCACTCAGGGTCACGCTGCAGGTCGTAGGCCACATAGGGGTGGATGATCGCCACATAGTCGCCGTTGAAGGTCGGCACGTTGTTCTTCTTCAGGGTGGCAACGGCCTTCTGGATCATCTTCACGGTCAGCTGGCTGGTGGTGTTCATGTTCTTGCGCAGGGTCACGGCGGTCTCGGTGCCGCTGGCCACGGTGGGGCAGAACAGCACGTTGTTGCCGGCAGACAGCTGATTGCGCACCACGGTATCCATGGTCACGCCCGCCTGTGCGCCCAGCAGCTGGGTGGCCTCCACGATCACATTGTCAATGGCGGTCAGATCCAGCACGTCGGACACACGCACGAAGTAGCCGTACTGTGCCACGGTGGCGGACAGGCTGGTCACGTCCAGCGCACCGCCGCTGGGGGTCACACCTTCCGTCAGGGCGGTCAGCGCCTTGGGCAGCTGGTTGAACTTGCGGAACTCGATGGTCTTACCGCTGCCCTTGGGGATGTCGCGCTTCTGGCCGAACTGGCTATGCACCAGATTGGGGCCTGCCTCACGCAGCAGCACCTTGTCATAGAAGGTTTTCATTTCCGCCGACAGGTTGTTGCCGGTGGTGTTGGAGCCGGTGGTGTTGGTCACATCAGCAAACAGCTGCATGTCCAGCGCCATCATAAAAAAGTTTTTCACAGTATTCATAATTCTCCCTTCCGGAGAGGTCAGAAGCAGATCTTCTCGCCCCTCCTTGCACGTTGGATGAGATCATCCATATCCTTGTCGGAGAGCTTCGACACGTCGCTCTTCATGGTCACACCGGCGCCCGCACCGTTTTCCGTGGGGCGCTGGCCCTGTGCCTGAATCTTGGCTGCCAGCTTCCGCTCCGTCTCCTGAGCGGTGTACTGCATGGCTTGCGGGATCAGCTGGTCGTGGTACAGACCCCAATAAGCGCCCTCCACGCTGGCCCCGTTCATCAACGCATTGAAGAACTGCGGGTTCCCCAGCTCCTTCTCCAGATCCAGTCCCGGATACTTCTGCGCGATGGCCTGCGCCTCCTGCGACCATTTGGCGATGTTCTGCTCCATCCGCTGGCGGCTCTCCCGTTCGGCCAGCTGCTCCTTCAGCTGCTGGTTCTCCCGCTCCGTCTTGCGGATGGCTTTCACCTGATCCACGCTGATGCCCAGACGCTCCGCCTCCTCCTGATAGAAGGCGTTGTCCTCCTCGATGGCAGCAGACAGCGCCTTGATATCGGCAGCGTCCACGCCATAGCGTTGGGACAGCATCTGCATCACCGGCTGCATGGCGCGGAACTTCTCCGCGTCAGCACTGGGGCCTTTCAGGCGCCGCGTCACCGTGTCCTGTACCCGCTTGGCATACACGTCCTTGAACTCGCCCTTGATGAGCGCGTCAAATTCCTTGCCAAGATCTCTTGCAGGCTCTGCCTGCTGCTGCGCCCCGGCGTCGGGTGCGTTCTGTTCAGCCTGCTGGCCAGTACCAGCCGCCGCGCCCGTGGTGCCCGCTGCTGTGCCGCCGTCCCCCTCTGCGAACAGCTGGAGACCGAGCCAACGGTACATATTTTTCATGGTATCCTCCTGCCCGTAGGTGGGCGAAACCGTAATCTGCCCGTCAGGTGGGCGAATCCATCATTAAGGCTCACGCCTGAATGTCACATACTCCGGATAATGGTGACTGAGCAGCGCAAATCCCGTCGCCACCGTCCGCAGCGCCA
>OLOV01002319.1_pt1 | contig 13109 bp, 13 predicted proteins | sample 1672931 | NCBI WGS metagenome assembly OLOV01 (sample SAMEA3136738, study PRJEB25190) | human gut metagenome | biome: human gut; feature: human-associated habitat; material: faeces | place: Austria | collected 2013
CCCGCCGATTGCTGTGCCTTGATACTTTTCTCAATGTCGATCAGAAGAGAGACGCCGCCGCGATCCTGTTTTGGGGCCTTCGCGCTGTGGTTCCGTGTTCCGGCGATCCTCTCTTTGATTGCATCCTCCGTATAGTCCGGGCCGAGAGTTTTCAGACGGGTAAACCGTTCCTGCTCCGGAGCCCGGCAGGAGATATACTTGCCGCGCTTGATCTCGTAGCCCGCTGCTTGCAGACGGGATAGCAATTCCTCAAAATCCGATACCTGCGGAATGAGTGCATCCACGGCAAATTTCAGCTTTCCTTTCCAGCTTGTTCCGGCTTTCTCCGCCTGATGTTCAATATAGCTCTTTCCCTTACGGCCTTTCTCCGGCACCACGACGGAAAGACCGTTTTCCCTGCAAAGCCTGTCGCTGATGTTCCGTATGCCGTAATAGCTGCGCCGGTTGGAAACGTACTTGTGATGATCCACGAAATTGACGGCACAGAAAATGATGTGATTATGGACATGGCCTTTGTCAATGTGCGTCGTCAAGACGTATTCATGCTGACCCTTTGTAACGGCGTTGGCAAGCTGCCGCCCGATCTCATGGGCTTTCTCAAAATCTACCTCGCCCGGCTCAAAGGATTGGATAAGGTGATGGGCTAAATTATTGCCCTTATCAAGAGCCTGTGAGAGCGTAAAGGCAAACTCAATATCCGCCGTTTCATAGCTGCATCCGAAAGTGGACACCAGCATCTTTTCATCGGTCTTGTCCGGGTTTTGGATATAGTCAAGGGCTTGCTTTAGCGTGCTTTTAATAGGCTTAATCTTTGTAACCGCCATATCTCGCTTAACACCCCCTTGATTTCTTCTATATCCTCCTGATACACGTTTCCCGTTGCGTTGGCTCGGCGGGCGATCTGATTGATATTGACCCCGATTTTCTGTATCTCGGCGGTCATGGCCTTAATATCGCTGTGATCCACCTGAATCACATAGCCGTCGATTGCCATTTTCCGCAGATAGGCCGCCATGTTCCGGGTAGGGATCAGCTTCATCTTTTCCTCGATCAAGGCGCGTTCTTCCTCCGTCACACGAAACTTGATCTGCACCGTTCTTTTTCGATTGCTCATACTCTGTCGCTCCTTTCCATGTAGAGGGTTTGGGACACTTCCCAAGGGTCTGCCCCAGCAGGCTTTAGTCTGCGAGGGTACAAGCCCTTTTGCCGGAGCAAAAGACGGAAGTGGGTACCCGCTTCCTATGCTTGCTATGAGAGTTTTATCCCCTATCCCTTACTACAACGGAAAGCTCGATTTTGCCAAAAGAACGAGAGGAAAGTAGCTTATTTCAAGGAGTTTTTTGTTCGGTGTCCGCAACTTCTTTAGCTGTGGCAGTTATAATCCGAAGGCCGCTTTCGCTAATGATGTCAAGGAGGGTGTCAAGCTGACGCCGCTGGGTGGTCTTTGTGGCGGCTTTCTCTGGGAAAAAGAACTGATCGACGGACATATCCAAGTGGATGACGAGCCGATAGAAAACTTGCAGGCTGGGGGTTTGCCCTTTGTTTTCAATAGAGGCTAAATATCGTGGAGAAATGCGTATCTGCGTAGCAAGCTCTTTGCGGGTCAGACCTTTTCGCTCCCTTGCGGCTTTGATGGCCTGTCCAAAAGGAGTGAAGTTGTATTTTTGAACGGGCATAGCTATACGTCGCCTCCTATTACGAAAAACCTCCATTAAGTCACAGGAACCCCTTGACTTTACTCCTATTATACTGTATTATTAAAAGTGAATCAAGATTCAGTTTTAGAGGGAGGGGTTGATTTGGCTCAGGTATTAAAAGATGAAATATTCGAGCGCATCTTCCATGCAGGAGTAGATGTGTTTTACGAAAAGGACTACCGAAGCGCCAAGATGCAGGAAATAGCGGAAAGGGCAGGTATACCGGTCAGTCTGATCTATAACTACCATAAGAATAAAGCGGAATTGTTTGATAAGATTGCTTCCTCACTGCATGTGAATTATGACAAAATTGCATTTGAGGAAGAACAGGCTGACGGTCTTCCGTCAGAGAAGTATAAGAATATAGCTGAGGACTATATTCTTGATTTACTGGAAAGCCATAAGATATTTGTAATCCTCATGGATAAAAGTCAGGGAACAAAGTATGAGATTTCAAAGGAGCAGTTTATCCACTCCATCGAACAGCATATCAAGCGGCAGCTTGGGAAGAAAACTCACGCTTCCTATAATGATATGCTCTGTCACATTCTTGCCAGCAACTTCGCAGAGGGTATATTGGAAGTTGCAAGGCATTATAAAGATCGTGAATTTGCTCACACCATGCTTTCCCTCGTAACAAAGTGTTATTATGAAGGTGTAAACTCTTTGTAAAATGGGTCTTATGCTTACCCGTTTTGGATAATCATAGGCCCTATTCTTTCACCCGCGTGTTAGCTTTGGCTAACTATTATTTTGAACAAATACCGAATTATAATTCGGTATTAAAAGGAGGTTGTACTACATGACAAACCAACAGGAGCTTGTGAGACAGGTAACGGGCAAAAACAGGCTGTCCAACATCATGCTGTGCTGCAAAATTGTTTTTGACCTGATCCCACAAGTGCTTTTGATCCACATGATCGGCTTATACTTCGCCGCAGCCCTCACGAGGGAGCAAATCCTTTGGGAGTGCGGCGCTATGCTGATCTGCTTTATCGGAAAGGCCGTCTGCGCGTACTCTGCAACATGGACGGCCCATAAAGCAGCCTATACCTGCCTGACGGATTTGCGGCTGCAAATCATCCGGCATTTGAAAAAGTTGTCTCTCGGTTTCTTTCAGGAACGAAAGACGGGCGATCTGACAAATGTTGTGCAGCATGACGTAGAACAGGTGGAGGGGCATCTTGCTCATGGCCTGCCTGAAATCATGTCCGCTACCATCCTTCCGGCCGCCGTTTTTCTCGTTATGTTGTGGGTGGATTGGCGTCTGGCTCTCGTAATGATCGCGGGGCTTCCGCTGATGTGGATCACGAAAAAAGTCTCTGCCCCGCTTTGGACAAAGAACTTTAAGATATACGCCGATTCCGTGACAAGGATGCAGGAAAACGTCATGGAGTATGTTTCAAATATTTCCGTAATCAAAGCCTTTGGGAAAGAGGAAACCAAGACGGAAAAAACGATTCAATCGGCAAAAGACTACGATTATTGGGTGAAGAAGTCCATGGCTGGAATCTCTGTCCCAATGGGATTGATTATCCTGTTCATGGAATCCGGCGTTGTTCTCGTGATGATCCTCGGCACCTATCTTCTCTCTGTCGGGCAAATCGAGGTTCCGCGGCTGATCCTTGCGATTGTTTTAGGCGGACTGTTCACATCCTCTATTGCCAAGGTCGCAACCTTCCAGCATTACGGGATCGTGTTCAAACAGGCCATGAAAGGGATTTGGTCAATCCTGGGTGTCGCTGCCCCGAACAGGCCGGAGCAAAGCGCCGATCCGCACAATGGCGAAATCGTCATTTCAAATCTGAACTTTGCTTATAACGGCGACGGGAAAGTGCTGGAAAACATCAATCTTCGTTTTCCGAAGGGCAGCAAGACCGCACTGGTCGGAGCCTCCGGCTGCGGAAAAAGTACGCTTGCCAATCTGCTTATGGGCTTTTGGGAGCCGACAGACGGGCGCATTACCATAGCGGGAGAAGATGCGGCGTCCTTTTCCGAGCAGCAATTAAACCGTCTTTTTTCCATCGTTCAACAGGAGGTCTTTCTCTTTAATCTGAGCATGGAAGAAAACATACGGATCGGAAAGCCGGAGGCCAGCATGGAAGAAATTATAGCGGCAGCGAAGAAGGCCCGCATCCATGATTTCATCATGTCCCTGCCAAACGGCTATCAGACCATGGCGGGAGAAGCAGGCGTCAAGTTCTCCGGCGGAGAGAAGCAGCGGATTTCCATTGCCCGCATGATCCTGAAGGACGCACCGATCATCATTTTGGACGAAGCAACCGCGGCGGTAGATACAGAGAACGAAGCCTTCATTCAGGCAGCAATCGACGATTTGAGCCGCGATAAAACCGTCATTATGATTGCCCACCACTTAAACACCATCCGGGACGCAGATCAGATTGTTGTCATGGACAGCGGGAGGATTGTAGATACAGGCAGGCATAACGCGCTGCTTGAGAGCTGCGCCCTATATCGAAAGATGGTGGAGGATCAGAACAAGGTCGATAACTGGAAGATCAAGGAGGTGTCCCTTTGATTAAGGAAATCTGGAATACCCTTACCCCCAGCGGGAAACGCTCTTTATCGCTCTCTGTCACGGGCTTTACCCTGTACGCCCTTTCAGGGATCGCTATGATGTATATCGTTTTGAAAGCACTGGAAGCCGTTATTTCAGGCGGCGGCAATCTGCTTTGGTATTGGGTCGCATTGGTCGCCTGCCTCCTGATAAAAGGCGGCAGCAATATACTTGCAGACGTAAGAAAACACTACGCGGGGTTTGATATTGTCTATCAGGTACGCAAAAACATCATTTATCGCTTGAAAGAGTTTTCACTCGGTTTTTATACCAACGAGCGTTTGGGCGAGATCAGCACCATCATCCATAAAGACGTAGACAAAATGGAAATGGTCGTTGGTCATGTGTGGACGCGGATGCTTGCCGATTTTATCGTGTCTGCCGTTCTGCTTACGGCGCTGGTCGTTTACAGCCCGAAAATGGCGTTGCTTATGGTTTCGGCCTTGCCTGTCGCAATCCTGTTTCTTGTTTTGGGATTGAAGCGAGCGAAACGGTTAGAGGAAGAAGCCGGAAATGATCTTGCCGATATGGTGAGTGTCTTTGTGGAATATGTAAAAGGGATCCCCCTCCTGAAAGCCTTTTCCGAAAGCCGCCGCTTTGAGAAAAAGGTGGAACAGACAGCCCGCGACTTCGGCCAGAGCAGCAAAGCGGTATCCAGAAACCGGGCGGCGGTCTTGTCCGTCTATGGCCTTATCATTGATGTCTCCTTTTGGATCATGCTCACCGCCGGGCTGCTCCTGCTGCTGACGGGCAATCTCCCCGTTTATGGGTTCTTGCTCTTTGCCATCATCAGCCGTGAGTTTTACAAGCCCTTCCTTGCGTTGGAGAGCCATTGGGTGAATTATCTGACGGTAACAGACAGCTATCGCCGCATCAAAAAAATAACCGAAGCCGAAACTGTCCCGGAGCCGGAAATGCCGATCCACCCCACGGAATACGCAATTTCCTTTGAGGACGTGTCTTTCTCTTATGAGGAGGGCGGTTTCACCATGAAAAACATTTCTTTCCGCACTCCGGCGCATACACTCACCGCCCTTGTCGGCGGTTCAGGCTCCGGCAAAACGACAATTACAAATCTCCTGCTGCGCTTTTGGGATGTGACAGGCGGCGCAATCCGCATCGGCGGCGTGGATGTACGCGATATGAGCTACGACGAGCTTTTAGGCTCTGTAAGCATCGTCATGCAGAACGTCCAGCTTTTTGCAGATACTATCGAGGGGAATATACGGCTTGGAAAGGCCGCGGCCACACAGGAAGAAATCATTACCGCCGCAAAAAAGGCCCGCATCCACGACTTTATTCTGTCGCTTCCTGACGGGTATCAGACCATGATCGGAGAAAACGGCGTGGGGCTTTCCGGCGGGCAGAAGCAGCGCCTTTCTATCGCACGAGCATTTTTGAAAGATGCCCCGATCCTGCTTTTGGACGAGATCACAAGCAACGTCGATCCGGTCAATGAGGCTTTGATCCAGGAGGCCATTTCGGAGCTGGCAAAGGATAGGACAGTTTTGGTAATCGCCCATCATTTGAGTACGATCCGCAGCGCGGATCAGATATTGGTATTTCAGGATGGCCGGATCGTTCAATCAGGGCAACATGAAACCCTGCTGTCGGATTCCGATGGATACTATCACAAGCTGTGGAACGCCCGCGGCAGCAAGGAGGTCGGCGTAAATGAAGGATTATGCGGTTGAGCTGCGGGAGGTATCGTATCAATATCAGGGTCACTCCCAGCCTGCCATTCATGGGATTGACCTCAAAATCGAAAAGGGCTCTTTTGTGCTTGTCAGCGGCGCAAGCGGCAGCGGGAAAACAACGCTTTCCCGGTGCATCAACGGGCTTGTTCCGCATTTCTACGAGGGCACATTTAGCGGCGAGGTCTATTTGAATGGCAGGAATACCGGAGATTACGCTTTGCGCGATTTTGGAACAATCGTCGGCTCCGTCTTTCAGGACCCGCGCAGTCAATTCTTTATGACGGATACGACAAACGAGATCGCCTTTGGCTGTGTCAATATGAAGCTGCCGCGGGAAGAAGTATGGCAGCGCACAAAGGGCAGTCTTGAAAAGATCAACATCTCCAAACTGACGGACAAAAGCCTATTTCAGTTGTCCAGCGGTGAGATGCAAAAGGTGTCCATCGCCTCCTGCTATGCCATGGCCCCGGATATTTATGTGTTCGACGAGCCCTCCGCGAATCTGGATTTTCGGGCAATTATGGAACTGCATGATGTCCTTTCGGAACTGAAAAGCGAAGGGAAAACCGTGATTGTGCTGGAACACCGGGTTTTCTATCTGGCCGATCTGTTGGATCGTATGATCTTTTTGGAGGATGGCGTTATACGAAACGATTTCAACAGGCAGGAAACGCTTTCGTTAAGCGACAGGGATTTGAGGCAACTCGAACTGAGGGATTTCAGCCTTGACGCACTCACGCCCTGCTCACGCCCGACAGCTTTACAGGAGGAATCGAGACTGACACTATCCCTCTCCCATGTATCTTTCGCCTATGGGCGACGCAAAAGGCGTTCAGGGGCCGAGGTTGCGCTTTTGCACGATGTTTCTTTTGAAGCGTATAGCGGAGAAATCATAGGGATCATCGGAGATAACGGCGCGGGCAAAACGACTCTTGCAAAACTGTGCTGTGGGCTGCTGAAAGAAAGTGCAGGGATTATTTCCATCCACGAAAAGCAGCTTCCGCAGAAAAAACGCCTCGGCCAGATTTACTTTGTCATGCAGGATTCCGATTATCAGCTCTTTGGGGATAGTGTGTTAAACGAGTTGCGGATCGGAGCCGGAAACAAAAGCTCAAATGACGCAGAAAATCAGGCGATTTTGAAAAAGCTCTCCCTCTGGGAAAAACGCGAAAACCATCCTGCCGCCCTTTCCAGAGGGCAAAAGCAGCGGCTCACGATAGCCGGAGCTTTGAAAGCAGACAGCCGTGTACTGTTCTTCGATGAGCCGACCAGCGGTTTGGATCGCGGGAATATGCTTCGTGTCGCCGCGGAACTCAAATCGCTTGCGAGAGAAAGCCGTGTCGTTTTCGTGATTACCCATGACTACGAGTTTATCTTGGCGGCCTGCCATCGTGTGCTTTATCTGAACGACGGAAAAATAGAACAAGATTTCCCTTTGACAAAAAACAGCAAAGACACGGTGCTCCGTCTGCTTCGGAAAGGGGGTGCTTCTTCTGGACAAGACTAAACCCGCATTAGACCCGCGGATCGTTGGATTTGCAGTAATTCTGCTCGGAACAACGGCCATGTTTATGAACAAGGCCATGACCGCGCATATCATCTGCGCGGTAGCCGCGGTTTATCTGCTTGCCGCAAAGGCATACAAGCCGTTTGCCGTGTATCTCACCATTTACATTGCCGTTGCCTTGCTCATGGCAAATGTGGATAAGATCCATAACACAAGTGCGATGCTTCTTATCGTGTCGCTCAGCTATTTCGTTCAAAAGCTGGTCGTCCTGCTGATGATGGGAAGTTTCTTTGCCCGCATGACGGCGATTCCTTATGTGCTATCCGCCATGCAGCACATGAAGATACCGGACGCTGCCGCCGTCCCAATCATGGTGGCTCTGCGTTTCTTTCCCACTATACGGGAGGATTATCACAGCCTGAAAGACAGCCTGCGGATTCGCAAGGTATCCCTGTCGCCGCTGCAATTTATCATCCACCCCGTGCGGATGGTGGAATACCTGTTCGTTCCGATCCTGATGAAAAGCCTCCGCACATCCGATGAACTTGCAGCCTCCGCGCTATCGCGGGGATTTGAACATATGAACGAACAGACGATCCTTTATCCGTTGAAGCTGAAAACGCTCGACTACCTCGTTGGAACACTGTCAATTCTGATCGTTGCCATACTATTTTATTTGCAATTCAAATAAGGAGGATTTCAAAATGAACACTATCAAAACAGAAAAACTGGCTGCCCGCGATTTTATTACCATCGGTATCTTTGCCGCCATCAGCCTTGTCATTTTCTTTGTGATCGGCGGAGCCGCTGGAATGACCCTCGTCGGAACAGTCGCAAATATTCCCATAACTGTTTTTTTCACTTCTATTGCTTACATGCTGCTCGTTTCAAAGGTCAGGAAAAAAGGAACATTCCTGATTATGGGAACGATTAGTGCGCTTCCGGGGCTTATGGCCGCAAATGTGATCGGTGTTGTGGCATCTATTGTCGGCTGGATCATTGCTGAGATTGTTGCAAGTGCCAATCATTACAGGAGCAAAAAAGTGTTAATCTTCACCTATATTCTCGGCTGCACGCTTCATTCTGCCGGATATACGCTGCCTATGTATCTATCCAACGCTCAATACCTAATCGACAGGCAGGAGATCCTTCATCTGACAGATGAAGCCCTTGCTTTATACTTAAAAATGTTTACATGGCCTATGTTTTTCAGCATGGTGGCATTAACGATTGTAACCAGCTTCCTCGGTGCGTTTATTTCCACCCGGATTTTGAAAAAGCATTTTGAGAAAGCAGGATTGTTGTAATACAGGAGGTGCAAAATGAAGCTCTATTCTTCCGGCGAGAACTATTTGAAAGCAATTTATATTCTGCATAAAGAGAGAGGCATGGTTCGATCTGTGGACGTGGCAACATACATGGGAGTATCTAAGCCAAGCGTCAGTCATGCTGTTAAAACACTTCAAGAATGCGGCGTGATCTATGTAGACGACGACCACTATCTACACTTGACGGAAGACGGACGAGATATTGCGGAAAAACTCTATGAGCGCTATCAGTATTTTGCCGAGCATCTTGCCGGTGCAGGGGTTGATGCCACAGTTGCAAAGGAAGAAGCCTGCAAGATGGAACACTCAGTCAGCCATGCATCGTTTCAGCTCTTAAAGGAGCAGAAACAAAATACCTGCCCGTTTGCGGATTCCTGTCAGCTTGTGGCTGAAAGTAAGCGCAGTGCAAAGGAAGATAATTAAATGTGCAATCTATTTCTATTATTGCTACACTAAAACCGTTGTCAGAATTACAGTATGCCCCCAAAAGTTAATATGGACGATCTGACGGCGGTTTTGGAACAATCACGATTTCAAACCGCCGTTTTCCTGTTTTGAAAAGGGATGCGGAGGCTGTATAGCGTCACTCTATTCTCGGAACACGGCGGCAGCAAGGAGGTGTCGTCGTGTTCATTTTATGTCTGTATGATCTCCACAACCTCTATCTGCGAAAAAAAGCAAACGCAGTTCCGTACCCCTCTGCGTCCGCATAAAGGAACAAGTTAATCATCCACCTGCTGTTGTAGGTTCCTATTTTGCCTCGGCTGCTTCATGCAGTCGGGGTCTTTTTTGCTTTTTTCGATATTTTTTTCAAAAAGTTTCCCCGATTCTTTGGCATTTCAAAAAATCGGTTGTAGTCATACGCGAAAAGGGGATGTACCAGCGAGCCGCCTTTCGGCCAGAAAGGAGGTGAGACGATGCAACCTAATCGCTTGGAGTTTCAAAAGCAATGTGCCTTTCAAAGTTTCTGCAAGCGGGCTTTGCGGAACGAAGCCGCCAACGCCCATAAGGAAATCAAACGGCGCAGAGCAAAGGAAGTGAGCTTTTCCGATTTGACACCGCAGGAGCAAGATCAGCTTTGCACCTATGACAGCTATTTATATGGCGGTCATGAGGACACAGAGCCGGGTTACTACGCAGCGGGCAAGAAGATCACGGCGAAGCTCATAGCCGAAGCCCTCCGCACATTGCCGGAGGAAAAGCGCAAGGCGGTACTTCTGTACTACTTTGCCGGAATGAATGATACGGAGATCGGGAAGCTGTTTGACGCACCGCGCAGCACGATCCAGTATCGACGGACAAGCTCTTTCGAGCTGCTGAAAAATTATTTGGAGGAACACGCTGATGAATGGGACGAATGGTAAATATGAATGCCCGGAAGTCGCACTTGTTCCCTATCCAATCATTGTAGCGGCAACAAAGGGTGATCCGGAAGCTATGAAAGCGGTGGTGCAGCATTTCAGCGGATATATCGCAAGCCTTTCTATGCGAAAGCTCTATGACGAGCGAGGCAACGCCTACTACGGCGTGGACGAGGACATCCGCGAACGGCTGCAAGCCAAATTGATGAGGACAGTCCTCAGATTCAAGGCTGATTAACAATACCCGCAGCGAGACGCCTTAACCCCCTTTTCCGTTTCGCACGCGGCAGCAAACAGCCTGCTTGCACTTTGACAAAGAAAGCCCGTCGGGAGGCCGTCGGCGCAGTATAGGGCAAATCGGATACGTTCCTTTTGCGCCGAGCCGGACGGCGGGTGCGCCATGACGCCTTTTCTCTAAGGAAAAGCCGAGCGATTTACACCGCGCCGCAAAACAAGCGTAGCGGCTATGTGGGCGACGACAGCGCAAAAGGCATAATGATACTCCCGCGTTGAACGCCCACACAGCATTGCGCGGCGCACCCATAAGCATGGGCCGAGGTGAAACCCCTGTGAGGCTGCCGCTAACAGCCGTCCGATTAAAGTCCATTTCTCTATTAACCTTTTTTGCATTTTTTAGAAAGGGGGATGTATTCAGATGAATACTACTACAACCAAAAAAGAATCTTCCCCCGTTGTACGCGAGTACAAAATCGGGGACATGACATATATCGTTAAGGCCGTCACGAAAGACGGCGCAAAAGAAGATGCTGCTACAAAGGTACGGCGATTGATACAAAACGATCTCCGGCGGGCGAAAAAGCTATAAAAGTCGGGATTGTTCACGCTTTAGATGCAGACGGTGAACAGGTTTTATGCTACAATACATATAACCTGTTTGTCCGGCTGCCGGAACAGGAGGTACCAATGAAGCAGCCAGACAAAATGACCGCATATTTTAGCTGTGCGGCAACTATACAAACAGACCTGCACCTTGACAATCAAATGCACCGGCTGTGCCATGCCGCCGAGAAAGGCGGTGATGGCAGATGACAAGCAACCTTTCCTTTCAGAGCGTCCAGACAAAAAGCACGTTGAGTGACGAGCTTCGTAGTGCAATCCGCGATAACATTCTGTTTTTCATACAGGATCAAGAGCCGGAGGATGAGGGTATTTCGGCCCTGTACGAACGGCTTTCGCAGGAGGACAAGGCAGACGGTGAGAGTAACAGTATCGCCAATCAAAAAAGGATTTTGGAACGGTACTGCCGGGATCATGGGATTACCGCTTTTCGCCACTATGACGAGGACGATGGTTATTCCGGGACGAACTTCAACCGTCCTGGCTTCCAGCGGATGCTTGCCGACATCAAGGCGGGCAAGATCAAGCGTGTCATTGTAAAGGATATGAGCCGCTTGGGGCGCGACTATCTGCAAGTAGGAATGTATACGGATATTGTCTTTCCTGAATTTGGCGTTCATTTTGTTGCCGTCAATGATGGAGTGGACAGTACGCGGGGCGATAATGAGTTTACCGCGATCCGCAACGTCTTTAATGAGATGTACGCCCGGGATACCTCAAAGAAGATACGCGCCACTTGGCAGAGCAAGGGGAAATCCGGCGAACACCTCACTACAATCCCGCCTTATGGGTATATGAAAGACCCGGAGGATAAGAAAAAATGGATTGTGGACGAGGAAGCTGCTGCTATTGTTCAGAAGATATTTTCCCTCTGTGTGGATGGGCTGGGGCCAACGCAAATTGCAAAGTGGCTGCGTAAAAATCAAGTCTTAAATCCTACCGCTTACTGCCACACTAAAGGGCTACCGGCAAGCAATAAGCCTACGGCTGATCCTTACAAGTGGACAAACGAAACGGTATCACGCATTTTGTCTCGTATGGACTATCTGGGGCATACGGTGAATTTCAAGACCAAAAAACAGTCCTACAAAAGCAAGAAGAAACTTTGGAATGACCCGACGGATTGGATGATCTTTGAGAACACCCAGCCGCCGATCATCGAGGAAAGCGTTTTTCTGATTGTGCAGAACATCCGCAAATCCCGCCGTCGCCCCACCAAAATGGGTGATATGGGAATGTTCTCCGGGCTTCTTTACTGTGCGGAGTGCGGCGGAAAGATGTATCAATGCAGAGCGACACACTTCACCGAGGAACAGAAATACTTTATCTGCTCCACCTATCGCAAGGATCGGACGCTTTGCACGACACATTCCATCCGTAACGTGATCCTGCATGAAATCGTCCTGCGGAATCTCCGCGAGGCCATCCAGTATGTCAATGAGCATGAAGCCGCGTTTGTTCAGGACGCAGCAGACAGTAGCATGAGGGATCAGAGCGCAGACCTGACAAGGAAACGAGAAACGCTCTCTAAAGCAGACCTGCGGATCAGCGAGCTTGATACGATTATTTCCCACCTGTACGAAGATAATGTTACTGGTAAGCTGACGGATGAACGCTTTATCAAACTGTCCCATGACTATGAACATGAACAGCGGAACTTGAAGAACATGGCGGAGGTTTTGCAGCAAGACCTGAAACAGCAGGACAAGCAGCAAACCGATGTCAAGGCGTTTGTATCTGTGGTTAAGAAATACACAGACATGAAAGAGCTTGACGCCACCATTCTCCGGGAGTTCATAGACCACATCGAGGTTTCCCACGCTGACAGGAAATCCAAGACGCGGGAGATCACCATCGTTTACAACTTTATCGGTGCATTTGACTTTTCACGGGCTATCGAAGAAGCCCACCATTCCAATCAAAAACAGCAAGAAACGGCATAGCCGTTTGAGCTATACCGTTTCCTGTTTCAATGTTTTCTTAATTCACCGCCCCTAAAACCGGGGGCTTTTTGCGTCCCCCGCTCCCGCATTTTTCGGGGAGCTGTTTTCCCGCTGACCCGGTCCCCTGCAAACCGCAGCCA
>OLOV01002322.1_pt1 | contig 13086 bp, 15 predicted proteins | sample 1672931 | NCBI WGS metagenome assembly OLOV01 (sample SAMEA3136738, study PRJEB25190) | human gut metagenome | biome: human gut; feature: human-associated habitat; material: faeces | place: Austria | collected 2013
TAGTAAAAATATATATGATGTAGCAGGAAATTGCTGGGAATGGACTACAGAGGCGAACAACACCTACAATCGAGTTATCAGGGGTGGCCGTTACGACAGCACTGGCTCTGGCTATCCAGCAAGTTACCGCTTCGACAACGTTCCGACTCTCAGCAACAGCAGCGAATCGTTTAGGCCCCTACTTTATGTAGCGCTGTAAGAAAAGCAGATGGGAAAATTAGAATAGGTGAATTGTAAAAGTAAGATCCATTAAATAATATTTTAAAAAGAATAAACAATACCTCTTGCATATTCCATAAATTTGTGGTAATATAAAGAGGTATTTTCTAATAGGGGTATAGTGTCAATGGTAGCACATCGGTCTCCAAAACCGCCTGTGAGGGTTCGAATCCTTCTACCCCTGCCATATTTCCCTAATATGAACCTTATTTGTTTCAATGGTGGTTTCATAGTTAGGGAATTTTTTAAGGGAAATGATTAAAATTCCTTATTTTTAATGATTTTCGCTTTTCTGTTTGTTATCAGATTTAATTCAGATAAATTTTCAGAAAAAAATAATATAATTATATATACCAAACTAGAATTTAATTCTAGTAATTAGTAACTGAAAGGGGCAAAAATGGAAGATAAAAAAGTTATAAAAAATGAAAATAAAGAAATTCACAAAATAAGTAAAGAATTAGAAGCAAGGATGGCATACGAATGTATGAATATTCATGAAGTCAAGGAAGAAACACAAAAACAAAAATAGAAGATAGCATTTTATTGTTATCTTCTATTTGCTTTTTATTCGCCTACAAAAATTGTGTAGCCTTTTACGTCATCTATATTAAATGAATAGTTTGTTAGGTAGTATGTGTTATCTTCGTTCTTTGCATAGAATATTGCACAATGTGTTCCGTCAGATAACCAAGTTACTTCATAACCGTCTTTATCTCCAGTATTTCCATAAAGTGCAAATTTTCCAGTTTGTGAAAACCATTGATTGCTACTATCTGCATTTTTTACCATTTTACCAAGTATGTTATAATCTTCACTTGAAAGAGTGCCACTTCCGTCAAGTTTACTATTTGCTATTGCTTGTCTTAATCTAGTATAAGCAAGTGCTTCTTTATTTTTTACGTCCATTTCATAACCTGGTGTACTACTTGAACTAATAATGATTATACCTACAATGATTATTGCTATAACAACTATTATTGCTATTAGACTGATTCCTTTTTGACTTTTTAAATTCTTCATAAAAATTCCCCTTTCTTTATTACAAAACAGCACTAATTGCTACAAAGATGCCACCACCAAGCAATATAATGCCTACAATGAACTTCCAAACTGTTACTTTTTTTCCGTTCATACCAGTATATAAGGTTTTGTTCAAACCAGTACCATTATTATATTGTTGTTTGTTGTTCTCATTTTCTTGATTTTCCATTAAATCACCCCTTTCGTCTTTCGTAAATTATTGAATATATACAAAACTTTATTCTCTGTTGTATTTTTCAATAATGAAATTAACTTGTTCACTTGATAATCTATCATTAACTTTTGCTAATCTTAAAAGTGCCTTGATATTTTCCCATTTCATAGATTTGCAATGTCTTTGATTTGTTAGTTCAATATATTCTACAATTTCTTCAAATATATAGTAGGGAACGTTAAAGTCTTTTTTTATTTCTTCCATTTTCTATTGTCCCTCTTGTTATTCTTTTTTAATCTTATCAAAAACGTCAAAAATATGCAATACTTTTTGCAATGCTTTTTTATTTTGTTTTTTGCAATACAATACCTATGTATAGGAGGTAATGCAAATGGCTTTTCAAATAAAACCTAATAAGAAAGAAACAGAAAATAAAACAATACGATTTCCGATTCCTTTAATTGAAAATATAGAAAAAGCAATACAAGGTCAAGACGTTACATTTTCACGATTTGTTATTCAAGCTTGTGAATATGCTTTGAACAATTTAGCAGACACCAAAAAAGATAGTAAGTAAAATGCTATCTTTTTATATTTGTTGAATTTTTCGACAAATAAATAATACTATAAAAGTTGGCGATTGTCAACAACATAAAATGACTTTTTTGTTAAAATTTCTTACATAGGGAATACTATGAAAAGGGGTTTTAACGTGGATTTATCACAAGCAGTTAGAATAAGAATTACAAACTTAATAGAAGAAAGAAATATAAATGTTTCAAAACTTAGTACAATGGCTGGAATATCACGTTCAACATTATCTAAGTTTTTGGCTGGAAAAAGAAAAATAATAAGACTTGATATGATAGAATATATATGCGAAGGCTTAAATATGAAACTAAAGGACTTTTTCAATGATGCCATATTTGATAATATAGAAATGGAAGATTAGAAGATAGTAAAATATGCTATCTTTTATTTTTATATAAAACTTATTATTCCTATGTTTCTAGTTATAACGAGATTTAATTCTAGTAAACTTTTAAAATATAAATATATAATTTTATATATAATACATTTTGATTAAAATTTGAATAAACTATAAATTTTGAAATGTTATCTAATTTTTGCCACTTCCAAATTAGATAACATTTAGATAACACAAAAATTATATTCAAAATATATTAGTTTTAATATAGGTGTTATTTTGTTATCTTGTTATTTTACTTTTATAAAAATAAATAAAAAAGCAATAAATGGTATAAGCATAAATAAATTTGTTAGTATTTTTATAGAAGTTTTTTGGTAAATAACAAAATAACAAAATAACATTTTTTAAAGCATACAATAAGATGTGAATATACTTTTGCCTAGCCTTGTATTTTTAGTTTTTATCATATTTTTAGGTAGCATCCTATTAAAGTGTACTTTGAACTGTCTATCATTCACTTTTGGGGTTTCTGGAAGTAAAAATTCTTTGTAGTCATTCCATATTTCATTGGTTTGTTTTCCGTCCAAATATTCACATAATTTTTTCAAATTGCCTTCTCTTTCTAGTAAATAATCATAAAATAATGCAATATCGTTTTTGTTTTCTTCCTTAAATTCGTTTATAAGTATCTTTTGTTCTTCTAATTCTGTTAAATGTCCGTTTTTAAAGGCTTCTCTATATGCCATAATTGCTTTTGTCATAATGTATCGTAAAGCATTATCATTTTTGTCTTTTTCTTCAAGTCCCATATATGTTCCTTTTAATTTGCTTAATAAATTGTAATCAATTTGTTCTTTTTGTAGTTGCATATTAAAAGGTATAAATGCTAATCTTCTTATCATTCCGTTAGTTGTATCATTTATTTTTGGTATGTCATTGCAACACATAATAAATTGAGAATTTGGTTGCCATTTGATAGGTTGCTTATATTTTCTATTTACTTCAATTTCGCTACCATCAATAATTGACTTTAAAACACCAGTTTCTTTAATTTCTGTAATACCTACATCATCTGTAACATTGCAAATACCATTGACTACATTTTCTAAAGCGAATTTATCGTTAATATTTAGTATGTTGCTATGTGTCATAAGATTTCCCATAATTTCGCCCATTGCTTTTACTAATACACTTTTTCCATTTGCCCCTGATCCGTACCAAATAAAAATTTTTCCAAAATGATTAGTAGGTGCTAACATACACCCTAAACACTCGCATATTATTTGTTCAATTTCTGCATTATTACAACTAATATCATTTAGAAACTTTTTGCCGATTCCATTATAATTGTTTAATTCTTCTTGTGTCATAATGCTATATGGATAAATAACATCTGTTACAATGGTTCTTGTCATTTCCTTTATTTCGTCTTTCCACATAGAAACTAATTTATCTTTACAAACGATATATTCTTCATTACGTTTTTCTTGATATTTTTTGTAATTTCGTAATTGAATTTCCATTTGATTTTTCACCTCCATTATTTCGCTTGTTCTTATATTGGTATTAGCATATTTTTCTTGAATATAGCAGTCAATAGTATTTTCATTATTTGAATAATGTCCTAGTTCTTCATTAAAGAATAGTATTTTGTCTTGTATGATTATACAATTAAAATGTTCGATTACATCTATTGCTTTTTCTAAACGTAAAATTTCGTCTTTGTTTGAAATACTTAATTTGTCCCATTCTTCTTGCCTTATAGCAGTATTTAATTCGTTTTCGTCAAGTCCACTAGGTAAAACATATTTGTTGATTATGTGTGCAATTTTGCAATATTCTTCATAAGTAAAATTATTCTTTTTTGCTTGTATCATTAAAGTTCCATGAAACATATCGTTCCTACTGCCTGTTTGGTCTTCCATTAAATCTAAATCATTTTGAAGTTCTTTACTTGCTTTATATAAATATTTTGGAAGGAAGTCCAAATCTTCGTCCTTCGTTGCGTTTCCCATATATTCTTCAACTCTTTGCTTACCTAATACTTTAATTGCTTGATAACCGGGTTTTTTTGTATCTTTTAGTCCATAGCCTTTAATATCTCCATTTATTCCTAGCCAATTAAAGCCTTTACTACCATCTTTGATTTTGTCTTTATCTGTTTTGAATAAAAATTGCATTCCGTGGTCTGTTATAAGTCTTCTACATTTTAAGCCTAAATTATCAATAATTTCGTTCATTTTATTTGCAGTTTCTTGTGTATCAAAGTCTATAAAAACAAAACCTTTTTCTAATCTCCTACCATAATTCCAACCATTTTTTGTTATTTCTTCCAAATCATAGCCTTGGTCCTTGGTAGGTACTTTTTTGTATTTTTCACTCTCTTGTAATCTAACATATTCCATAATTTAATATACTCCTTTCATAGTTGTTTATAGTAGGTTACTAATTTTTTACATTCTAGTTATCTTTGCCAAATTTTTCAAATCCTGTTAAATATTGCTTTTCCCATTTTTCCATTACATCTAAGAAAATTGCAATACTATTTTTTTGTTTTTGCTTTTCTAGTTTTTTATTATCTTGTAAATACTCAAACACTTCATTGACATAATTTATAACAGCATAATTAAATGAACTTAAAAAAGCTCTTTTTAATTTTTCTTTCTTGATGTTAAATTCTTCGTACGTTATATTATCAATAGTAAAAAGTACACTTTCAATAACGAGTGCTAAAGCATCAAATTTTTCTTGATTCATACTATAGTTTTGATTTTTCATTTTTCGTTTCCTTTCTTTGTCTATAATACCATTTCCGATATTTCAAAAGATTTCCCATTTCTCAATTTTCCAATTTTTGAACATACTTTATAAGTACCAAAAATAATATTGTTGCTTTGTTCTTGTTTTAGCCATAATTCATATTCCTTTTGATTATCTTGTATAAATGTTCTAATATCTGCTAAATCAAGATAAATAGAAAACTCTTTTATTTGTTCCTTTGTAATTTCCAATTCTTCCATTAGTTGTCATCTCCTTTTTGTTCTTGTTTTGCTTTCTTTTCCCAAAACTTTTGTTGTGCTTGTTTTACTTTTTCTGGATTTTGTTTTTGCCAATTTCTGTGGTATTCATTTCTTTTTTGTCTAGCCAAATCCTTTATTTCTTCATTAGACATTATAAAAACCCCCTTTCCTTTTATATTTCAGTCATTAGCACTTGACAAGAATATATAAATGTTATATCATAATATTTACAAACGTAAAGAAATATATTATAATAATAATAAAAATAATAATAATTTTAACGTTTGTAAATAATTATTATAATAAAAATAACACATAAAATAAGGCGATATAATTTATTTATAAACATTTTAAGAATTTTGCATTAGATAACCAAACCTTAAAATATGTGTAAATTTTTGAAAGGCGGTGCAAATTTATGGTAAACTCAAAAAAGCATAGGGAATTTGATTATATGCAAGATGAAGATTTAAGACAAAAAATTATTGATAAATTTGGTTATTTTTCCCAAGAACATTATAATTTTGCTAAACGATTAAATCTTAAACTCGTTGAAGCAAACTATACCAATGCTGAATTTGCAAAAATAACTGGTTTATCAGAGCCAACTATATCAAACTATGTAAATGGTGATAGAATACCAAAAACTAGAGAACTTTTAATTATGGCAAACAAATTTGGGGTTTCAAGTGATTATCTTTTAGGAAATACTGATTGCCTTGATATTTCTGCTCAAGAAATAAATAAGATAATTGGTCTATCTGAAAATGCAATGAAAATACTTGCTATGCTAAATCATAATATAGAAGAAATCCAAGACTTAATGGACCCTATGGAAGTTTCAAAAGTCCATAAAAACAAATTAGACATTTTAAGTTCATTTATAGCAGATATGCCAAATTTCTCTATGTTCCTAACTTATATAGAAAGCTATGTTAGGACTAAACAAAAGATAAATAATACAAAAAACAATGAAGAAAAAGAATTATTGGAATACGACTTAATACGGAATTGAAGGAAGAATACAAAAGAGTATTATTAGAAGTTTAAATAATATTACAAATAATAAAGGAAAGGAGATGAACCAAAAATGAATGCTGTAATATATACTAAATACTATAACACACATAATAGCGAACATTCTATTGAGCAACAAGAAAAAATATGCTATGAATATGCAGAAAAAAACGGTTATAATGTAATAAACGAATATTCAGATTGCACTGGAAAACGTGAACAGTTCCAACAAATGATGAATGATAGCCAAAATAAAGAATTTCAAGTTATTATTGTTAGTCAATTAGATAGATTTGCAAGAAATAGATATGATTCGGCTATATATAAACATCAATTAAAGAAAAATGATGTTAAAGTAATTTCTGCTACTGAAAGTCTTTCTAATGACGCTAGTGGTATTCTATTAGAAAGTATATTAGAAGGAATGTTGGAATATTTAGAAAAAGAAAATAAAATGAAGGCTTAAATGTCTTCATTTTTTATATGAAAGGATGTGATTAAAAATTGAACGTAGTAATTTATGCAAGATTTAGTTCACACAACCAAACGGAACAATCTATTGAAGGACAAATCAAAGTTTGTAAGGAATATGCAGATAGGAACAACCTATCAATTATTGGAATATATAAAGATGAAGCAAAAAGTGGAACAAGGGACGATAGGTCGGATTTTCAAAGAATGATTAAAGATAGCGAAAAAAAGCATTTTCAAGGTGTTTTAGTTTACCAATTAGACAGATTTGCAAGAAACAAATATGATAGTGCTATCTATAAAAGAAAACTAAAATTAAATGGTGTAAGGGTATTATCTGCAAAAGAAAATATTTCAACAGATGCAAGTGGAATTTTAATGGAAAGTGTTTTGGAAGGTATGGCTGAATACTTCTCTGTGGAATTAGGACAAAAAGTTCAAAGGGGTATGGAAATAAATGCTAGTAAATTCTACTACAATGGTGGTACTGTTCCATTAGGTTTGAAATTAAAGTCAATACCTGTCCCAATAGGTGTAAATGGTAAAACTATCTATAAAAAGCAATTTGATATTGACCCAGAAACAGCACCTATAATCAAAAAAATATTTGAAATGTATATTGCAGATAATACAATGGCTGACATTATTCGTTATCTAAATGAAAGAAATATAAAAACGTCCTATGGTAAAGAGTTCAACAAAAATAGTATTAGAACGATTATTCTAAACAAAAAATATATTGGTGTATATTCTTATAAAGGACAAGAAACACCAAATGCAATTCCAAGAATTATTGATGATGATACATTTTACAAAGCACAAGATAAGTTATTAAAAAATAAAGAAGCTCCAGCAAGGACAAAAGCAAAAACAAATTACTTATTGACTACCAAATTATATTGTGGTACTTGTAAATCAATGATGGTTGGTATTAGTGGTACATCACATACGGGAAAATTGCATTGCTATTATAGTTGTAAAGGCACTTGGCAACACAAATGCGATAGAAAAAACGTACAAAAGGATTATATAGAAGATTTAGTAGTACAACAAGCAAGAAATATGCTTACAACAAAGGCTATAAATAGAATTGCAAAAATAGTTGCTAAAATTGCACAAAAAGAGAAAAACTATACAAGATTACACCAATTAGAAAATGCTTTAAAAGAAAATGACAAACAAAAAGCAAATTTATTTGATAGTCTTAAAATCTGTTATGATAATGAAGTAAGAAAATCCATATTTGAAGAAATATCAAGAATGGACAAAGAGAAAATAGAAATACAAAAAATGATTACATTAGAAAAAGCCACATATATTGAAGTTACAGAGCCACAAATAAAATTCTTTCTAAAAAATCTAAAAAGTGGCAAAATAAATGACCAAAAGTATAGACAAATGCTAATAAATGTGCTAATATATAGAATATATTTGTATGACGATAATTTAACGATTATTTATAATACACAAGATAGGACATTCATTACCAGAGTACCCACTATTGAGCAAATTGAAAATTCATTTTTTGAAAATAAAGCCGTGTTTAGAGAAGTAAATAATTTGAATATTGGTTCAAATTTAGGTAAGGATGTCCTGCCAAAGGTGACACATAAGTGTGCTGCAATGAATAATGAAGAGTTTTGAAATGTTGTTTTTCTTTTTCATTTTTTTACAAAAAAGTATTGACAAGTGTCAAAAAATATCTTATAATTAATTTCGCGTTTAGGAAATGCTCCCTTAGCTCAGTTGGTCAGAGCAACCGGCTCATAACCGGTGGGTCCAAGGTTCGAATCCTTGAGGGAGCACCAACGCAAAATTTTTTTATAACTAAATATGGGTAGGTGGCCGAGTGGCTAAAGGCGGCAGACTGTAAATCTGTTCTCATACGAGTACGATGGTTCGAATCCATCCCTGTCCACCAAAATGTAACCTTTGGGTTACATTTTATTTTTTTAGAATATAAAAGAGGAAACTTTAAAAAGTTTCCTCTTTTGAAGCTTATTTCTTTTGACATCTTCCAAACGCAAGTCCAAGGATGAAGGACGTTGTGCAAAGAAGTAACCATTTTATAATGGTAAGCAACCATTCCACATTGAAAGATGTGAAAGTGAGTGCAATAGCAAATATTGCAAATACTATTGCGAATACGAGAGTGGGTGCAAAATAACGCTTCATAAGTATCCTCCTTGTAATTGCTTCGGAGGACTACGCCTCCGAAAATTTATATATTTTCAAAGGCGTAACAAGTAGTTGTTACACCTATATTATACAATATTTACATAAAAAAATCAAATTTAAAAACTTTTACATAATGTATTGACTAAAGAATTAATTGAAAGTATAATACAAAGATAGGATTTTAAGAAGAATTTAAGAAAAAACAATTAGAATACTATATGGAAAAATTTAAGAGAGGATTGATATTTTTTATGATAGAAATGCTAAAAACGCTAGGGAAATCAGTAAGGGAATATAAAAAAACCGCAATTATTACACCCTTTTTAGTAACTTTAGAAGTAATAATGGAGGTAATTATACCACTACTTATGGCAGAGTTAATTGATAAAGGAATATATGCGGGGAATATGAATCAAGTATTAAAAATAGGTGTACTTTTAGTTGTGACATCATTATTATCTTTAGCCTTCGGAATGCTATCTGGTGTTACAGCCTCAAAGGCTTCAGCGGGATTTGCTAAAAACTTGAGAAAGGATTTATACTATAAAATTCAAAATTTTTCCTTCACAAACATAGATAAATTTAGCACATCAAGTATAGTAACAAGACTTACAACAGATGTATCAAACGTTCAAATGGCATTTCAAATGATTACAAGAATTGTTGTAAGAACTCCATTAATGCTAATATTCTCACTAGTTATGTCATTTACGATAAATGCAGAATTATCTTTAATATTCTTAGGATTAATACCAGTAATTGGAATTGTTTTATACTTTATTATAAGCAGAGCACATCCGATATTTGAAAAAGTATTCCAAAAATATGATTCATTAAATAATGTAGTAGAAGAAAACACCAGTGGTATAAGAGTTGTAAAATCATATTTACTGGAAGAAAGTGAGAAGAAAAAGTTTGGAAAGATATCAAATGAAATATATATGGACTTTAGTAAAGCACAAAAACTAATGTCATTAACAAACCCAGTTATGCAGTTCGCAATGTATTCTGCAATTATCCTAATATCATGGCTTGGAGCAAAAGTCATAGTGACTACAAATATGGTAGAACTAGAAGTTGGTCAGCTTACAAGTTTAATTACATATGGAATACGTCTTTTAACAAGTCTAATGATGCTTACAATGTTACTTGTAATGAGTACAATGGCAAGAAATTCAGCTGAGAGAATATATGAAATACTAATTGAAGAACTTGATTTAAAAAATCCTAAAAAGCCAGTAAAAGAAATAAAAGATGGCTCAATTGAATTTGATAATGTTTCATTTAGCTATATTGGTAACAAGAAAAAAGAATGTCTAAAAAATATAAACATAAAGATAAAATCAGGTGAAACGGTAGGAATAATTGGTGGAATAGGCTCAGGAAAATCAACTTTGGTTAACTTAATTCCAAGGTTATATGATGCAACGGAAGGAACAGTAAAAGTTGGAGGAAAAGACGTAAAAAAATATGATATAGAGGCTTTAAGAAATGAAGTTTCTGTTGTATTACAAAAAAATGTATTATTTTCAGGAAGCATAAAGGATAATTTAAGATGGGGAGATAAAAATGCAACAGATGAAGAGATGATTCAAGTTTGCAAATTAGCACAGGCAGATGAATTTATTCAAGAATTTCCAGATAAATACGATACATATATTGAACAAGGAGGAACAAATGTATCAGGTGGTCAAAGACAGCGTTTATGTATAGCAAGAGCACTTCTTAAAAAACCAAAAATACTAATATTAGATGACTCAACAAGTGCCGTAGACACAAAAACAGATAGTTTAATTAGAAAAGCCTTCAAAGAGAATATACCAAATACAACAAAGATAATAATTGCTCAAAGAATATCATCAGTCCAAGACGCAGACAAAATAATAGTGCTTGATAATGGAACTGTAAATGGAACAGGAAGCCATGAGGAATTACTAAAAACAAACAAAATATATAAAGAAGTATACGAGTCACAAGTAAAGGGAGGCGATAATGATGAGAACGCCTAATAAAAAACCAGGGGCAGGAATGACACCAAACATGGTAAAAAACAAAAAGAAAACAGCTAAAAGACTCCTTAAATACATAACTAAGAGTTACAAAAAGCATTTAATAGTAGTATTTTTTTGCATAATCATTAGTTCAGTTGCAGGTGTTGCTGGTTCAATGTTTTTGGGAACACTAATTGATGATTATATTTCACCATTATTGCTAGAGTCAAACCCAGTATTCACAGGGCTTCTAAAAGCAATAATTACAATGGGTATAATATACTTAATAGGAGTTTTATCAACCTTTATATATACAAGAATAATGGCAAGAATATCACAAGGAGTATTAAAAGAAATAAGAGATGAAATGTTTAATAAAATGCAAACATTTTCAATAAAATATTTTGATACACATACGCATGGAGAAATAATGAGCTATTATACAAATGATGTAGATACCTTGTCACAAATGATTTCACAAAGCCTACCACAATTCATAGCTTCAATGACATCAGTAATAGCAGTATTTATAGCAATGATAATGACAAGTATACCACTTACAATATTTATAATAGTATTTATCTTCTTAATGCTTAATATAACAGGAAAAGTGGCAGGAAAAAGTGGAAAATATTTTGTAAAACAACAAGAAACACTTGGAAAAGTTAATGGCTACATTGAAGAAATGATAAATGGACAAAAGATTATAAAAGTATTCACATATGAAGAAGAAGCAAAAGAAAAATTTGACAAAATAAATGAAGAATTATGTGAAAACATGACAACAGCAAATAAATTTGCCAACATATTAATGCCAATGTTAAACAACCTAGGAAACTTAGAATATGTTTTAGTTGCAATAATTGGTGGAGCAATAGCAATAAAAGGAAATGGAACACTTACAATAGGTTCAATAGCAACCTTTTTACAATTAACACAAAGTTTTAATCAGCCAATAATGCAAATGTCTAACCAATTGAATTCTGTAGTTATGGCACTAGCTGGTGCAGGAAGAATATTTGAATTAATAGATACAGAGCCAGAACAAGATGAGGGTTATGTAACACTTGTAAATGCAAAAAAGGTAGATGGAGAAATTGTAGAAACTAAAGAACGTACAGGAATGTGGGCATGGAAACATCCTCATCATGATGGAACTACCACATATGAGGAACTAAAAGGATATATAGAATTAGAACACGTAAACTTTGGATATGAACCAGGGAAATTAGTTTTACATGATGTGTCTTTGTATGCAAAACCAGGTCAAAAGATAGCCTTTGTAGGAGCAACAGGAGCGGGAAAAACAACGATTACAAACTTAATAAATAGATTTTATGATATTGATGATGGAAAGATAAGATATGATGGAATAAACATAAAGAAAATTAGAAAGCCGGATTTAAGAAGGTCATTAGGAATGGTATTACAAGATACGAACTTATTTACTGGAACAATAAAAGAAAACATCAAATACGGTAAAGAAGATGCTACAGATGAAGAAGTAATAGAAGCAGCAAAACTAGCCAATGCTCACGATTTTATAATGAGACTTCCAAAAGGATATGATACCATTTTAACATCAAATGGAGCAAATCTATCACAAGGACAGCGTCAACTTTTAGCAATAGCAAGAGCAGCAATAAATGACCCGCCAGTAATGATACTAGATGAGGCAACCAGTTCAATAGATACAAGAACAGAAAAAATAGTACAAGAGGGAATGGATAAACTAATGGAGGGCAGAACAGTTTTTGTAATAGCTCACAGATTATCAACAGTAAGAAATGCAAAAGCTATAATAGTACTAGAACATGGACGCATAATAGAAAGAGGAGACCATAACGAACTAATAACTCAAAAAGGAAAATATTATCAATTATACACAGGTGCATTTGAGTTAGAATGAGAACTTGTTATCAATAGGAACGAAGAATTTTTTAAACAAAAAATATGCCCAATGTAATGTTACAATTGATGTGAAACAAAAAGTATAGCAAAAAAATAAAAAAATAAAAAGTGATTGACAAAGCAAGAAAAAATGATATATACTAAAAATAT
>OLOV01002326.1_pt1 | contig 13072 bp, 13 predicted proteins | sample 1672931 | NCBI WGS metagenome assembly OLOV01 (sample SAMEA3136738, study PRJEB25190) | human gut metagenome | biome: human gut; feature: human-associated habitat; material: faeces | place: Austria | collected 2013
GATATTATCCGCCCGCAAATCCCTCAGTCAGCTGCGCTGACAGCTCCCTTTACAAGGGAGCCTAAGAAGATGAGGGAGGGGGACCGCCGTAGGCGGTGGAGGGATTATTGTAGAAACCAACCCCATTCTCCCAAACAAAGGAGAACACCATGACCACATTTGAATTCAAAATGACGCCACGGGCGTATTACGCCGGGTGGCGGGTGCTGCAACGGCAGCAGCTGCGGATGCAATGGGTGTTTTGCGCCCTATGTGCGGTGCTGGCAGTGGCGGGTATTTTGCTGTATTTTCTGCTGCAAGATGTGGCAGAGACGGCGATACTCCCGGCGCTGAGCGGTATTGTAGCAGCCATGGCTGTGCTGCTGCCCTGGGTGCGGCGCAGTTCCGTGCTGCGGGAGTTTGGCAACTCTCCCACACTGACCCAGCCCTTTACCCTTCGGCTGGAGGAGCAGGCGCTGCAGGTGTGGAGCAAATTTGAGCAGTACACCCTGCCTTGGCAGGGAATCACCTACGCCAAGGAGACCAAGGATTATATTATTCTCATCGGGTGCTACCGAATGGGGCTGTTTGTGATTGAAAAAGCAGACTGTGACCCGGCGGATCTGAACGCGCTGCTCAGCGCCCTGCACGAGAAGGCACCGGCCTTTGGAGGTGCAAAATGATCGAAGTAAACTACTGCTTAGAAGCCATGGATTTTGCCGATATGGCGGCGCTGCGTCGGCGGCTGACCCGCATAACCCCCATTCTCTTTTTTGCAGCTGTTGGATTTGGCTGTGCGGTGGCGGGCTTTAGTGCCCGGTCCCACCGGCCTGCCGTTGCGTTGGCGGCCTGTTTGCCCCTGTTGGCCATGGGCGTTCTGCTGCTGTGCCGCGGACCTGTATCTCGGCGGATGTATACTCGCCTGTGCAAGGCACATCCGTCCCTGACTGCGCCGGTGCAAATGCGCATTACCGGCACGGAGGTGGAGTGGACCATGCCCGGCGAAAAGCCGGATCAGTGCGAAATTCACGCGGTGTACCCTATGGCCATGTTCGGCGCCGTATTTGAGACCGGGCGGCTGTTTGCCTTTGCCATTCCCGGCACCGTTACGCTGCTGCTGCCCAAGCGGGCACTGCCGGAGAGCGAACTGCCCCGGCTGCGGGAAATGCTGCAAAATACCGCTTATTATAAATTGACCAAGTAAAACCTGCCGGGCTGTGGCCCGTATTTAGGAGATGAATGCCAATGGATAACAATGAGATCCGGTATGACAATCAAAAGATCGTAGATGTAGAGATTAACAAAGAGGTGCGCAAGGCCTTTTTGGACTACTCTATGAGCGTGATCGTCAGCCGTGCCCTGCCGGATGTGCGGGACGGGCTGAAGCCGGTACACCGCCGTATTCTTTACACCATGTTTGAGAACAACCTGTACCCGGATCGGGCGTACAGAAAGTGTGCAGACACCGTAGGTACCGTGCTGGGTCGTTACCACCCTCACGGCGACGCCTCTGTGTATGATGCCATGGTGCGACTGGCCCAAACCTTCTCCATGCGCTACACGCTGGTAGACGGTCACGGCAACTTTGGTACCGTAGACGGCGACCCGGCCGCTGCGTACCGATACACCGAGAGCCGAATGAGCAAGATCAGCATGAAAATGCTGCAAGATATTGACAAGGACACGGTGGATTTTGCCTCCAACTACGATGACCGACTGAAAGAGCCGGTGGTACTGCCGGCCCGCTATCCCAATTTGCTGGTGAACGGCTCCAGCGGTATCGCCGTAGGTATGGCCACCAACATTCCGCCCCACAATCTGCGGGAAGTGATTGACGGTATGTGTTGCCTGATCGACAACCCGGATGCCGGATTGCCGGAGCTGATGCAGCACATTAAAGGCCCGGACTTTCCCACCGCCGGTATCATTATGGGCGCTCGGGGCATTCGCCAGGCCTATGAGACCGGCCGGGGCAAGATCTATCTGCGTGCCCGGGCAGAGATTGTAGAGAGCAAGGGCGACCGCTACAAGATCGTGGTTACCGAGCTGCCCTACCAGGTGCGCAAGGCGGCGCTGATCGCCAGCATTGCCGAGTTGGCCCGAGACAAGAAGATCGAGGGCGTGGCGGACATTAAGGACTTCTCCTCCCGCAAAGGTATGCACATTGAGATCACCGTTAAGCGGGATGCCAACGCCCAGGTGGTGCTCAATAACCTGTACAAGATGACGCAAATGCAGGTAACCTTCGGTGTGATTATGTTGGCGCTGGTAGACGGCGTGCCCCGCATTCTTTCCCTGAAGGAAATGCTGCAAAATTACATTACCTTTCAGGAAGAGATCATCACCCGCCGCACCCGCTATGATTTGAAGAAAGCCCAGGATCGCGCCCATATCTTAGAGGGTCTGGCCCGCGCCATTGATATTGTGGACGAGATCATCGCCACCATTCGCGGCTGCAAGGGCGGCCAAGCCGAGGCCAAGCAGGAATTGATGGCCAAGTACGACTTTGACGAGCCACAGGCTGCGGCCATTGTGGCGTTCCGTTTGGGTCAGTTGGCCGGACTGGAAATTGAAAAGATCCGCACCGAGTTGGGCGAGCTGCACATCAAGATTGCCGATTATCAAGACATTCTCAGCAGCGAGACCCGGGTGCTGGAGATCGTAAAGGAAGAGGCCCGCGCCATCGGTGACAAATTCGGCGACGAACGGCGTACCGAGATTACCGCTGCCTCCGGCGATGTGGATGACGAGGACCTGATCCCCGTAGAGGACTGCATGCTCACCCTGACCACCATGGGGTATATGAAGCGCCAGACGGTAGATACTTATAAGGCACAGAACCGCGGCGGCAAAGGCATTATGGGCATGAGCCGCAGAGAGGAAGATGTGGCCAAGACCATGTTTACCTGCTCCACCCACGACTACATTATGCTCTTTACCAACAAGGGCAAGGTGTTTAAGATGAAGGGATACGAGATCCCCGCCGCCTCCCGTACCAGCAAGGGTATGAATGTGGTGAACCTGCTGCCTCTGGAGAATGAGGAGCAGATCAGCGCTATGGTGCGGGTGCCGGACAGCGAAGAGCGCCAGTACCTGTGCATGGTTACCAAGAACGGTGTGATCAAGCGCACGGAGATCAGCCAGTACGATCATATTCGCAAAACCGGCATTATCGCCATCAATTTGGACGAGGGCGACGAACTGAGCTGGGTGGAGATCACCGACGGCAACCGCAATCTGATCGTGGCTACCCACGATGGTATGAGCATTTGCTTTAAGGAGAGCGATGCCCGCCTGATCGGCCGTACCGCCCGCGGCGTGCGCGCCATTCAGCTGGCAGAAGGCGACTATGTGGTTGGCTTTGCCGTGGCGCTGGAGGACACCCGCCTGCTTACCGTCAGCGAGACCGGCTACGGCCGCAAGAGCAACTTTGACGACTACCGGGTGCAGTCCCGTGCCGGCAAGGGTCTGATCAATTACCATACCGAGACCTACGGCAAGGTGGCCATGATTGCCCCGGTGCGCGAGGACCAGGATATTATTATGATCTCCCAGGAAGGCATTGTCATTCGCACCCCTGTGGATCAGATCTCTGCCTTTAAGCGCCCGGCCAAGGGCGTAAGGGTGATGCGTACCACAGACGAGGACAAGGTGGTTACCCTGTCCGTAGTGGAGCACATGGAGCCGGAGAAAACGGACGACACCCCGGAGGGTGACGGCACAGAAACCCCGGCATCTGCCCCGGAAACCGCAGAATAATAGACACTTAACCGTCTGTGTGTTCACAAAGCACAAGATTTTACAAATTTTTTATTGTAATGACATAAAAAATGAAGTATAATTGTGGCTATGCTTTGGGGCACACAGGCGCTTTTGTTTTTTGTGCTGTCGGTCCCAACGGAACTACCTGCAAAAAGAGGAGATCTTTTTCATGGCAAAAGACTATAATATTGACGATATTTTGTCCGAGGTAAAGCAGCGCCGGGCAGAGCAGGAAAGCAACTTAAAGGCTGCGCCTGCGCCCAAGGCTGCGCCTGTACAGACGGACGCCAATCGAGAAGCCTACGCCGGTAAACTGGTGGAGGAGCTGCTGGGTCCGGAAAAGCCCGCTGTAAAGCCGGAACCGAAGGAGAAAAAAGCAGCAGCGCCGCAGCCGCCGAAAGCAGCGCCGCAGCCCGCCCCGGCACCCCGGGAGAAAGCGGAGCCGCAGCAAAAAGCTGCCCCTGCGCCGGAAGCCAAACGGGCACCCAAACCCGCCGCACCCAAGGCAGACACTGCCGATGTGCCGGTGCAGCAGGTGCGCCGCAAGCTGCAACCCCCGCCCCCGGCATACGAAAATCGGGATCGCACCGTGACCCCGGACAAGCCGAGCCAAAAGCCGGAAAACCAGCCCCCGCTGGAGCCGGCGAACCTAAGCCACCAAGCCACGGACGAGATGATTGATTTGTTCTCTCTCTCCGGCAAGGCTGAGAATGCACCGGCGGCAGCGGACAAAAAGCGCAAAAGCGGCAAAAAGCAAAAAGGCGGCAAAAAGCAAAAAGATCCCAACGCTTTGCCCTGGCGCAAGACCAAAAAAGGCAAAATTTCCATTGCCATTATTGTTGTGCTGGCTGTGCTGATTGTGGCCGGCGGCATTTTTGCCGTGTGCTATGTAAACGGTCTGTTGGGTAAGTTCACCGATGAAGCGGACGATTATCAAAAGACGGACACCTCCTATCATGGTATGGATTTCTTAAAAGAGAACTTTCCGGAGATCAAGGAGCCGTCTGCGGCAGACGCAACGACCTATAAAGAATATTTGAAAAGCTGGTACAAAAACGGTGATCCGGTCAGCTCTACCCATGTAAAGAACATTTTGCTCATCGGGGAGGACACCCGGGAGGAGCAGATCAGCGACACCTCTCGTGCCGACTCTGCCATTATCGCCAGCGTCAATATCGACACCGGCAAGATCACCCTGACCTCCGTACTGCGCGATTTGTATGTGTACTTTGAGGCGAACGGTGAGGGCCAGTACGACAAGATCAACGGCGCTGCCTCTATGGGCGGCATGAAGGAATACATCAAAACCGTGGAGCGTTACTATAAGATCCAGATCGACAACTACGCGGTGGTGAACTTTGCCAGCTTCCCCAAGATCATTAACAGCCTGGGCGGCGTGACCATTACCATTACCGATCGGGAGATCAACGAGATCAACAACCACCCCAAGCGCTACGGCAATGTGTATATCGAGAAGAGCTACGAGGGCACCGAGGGCAAGCAGAAGCTGAACGGTAAGCAGGCGCTGGCCTACTGCCGTATTCGTAAGATTGACACGGATAACGCCCGCGCCGATCGGCAAAAGACCGTGCTGCTTCAAGTGTTTAAGAAGATGAAAGGCTCTTCCACCACCGAGCTGCTGAAAGTGGTCAACGACCTGGTGGGCTATGTGTACACCGGGTACAGCAAAAAGGAACTGTTGAGCCTGGCTACCTATGCACTCTCTAACGGTTGGATGAATTATGAGACCCAGACTTTTTCTGTGCCTACGCCGGATCATGCCCGCGGCGGCACCTACCTGATCGGTCCCACTCAGTTGACCCCCAGCCGCTCCGGCGGTGGGCTGTGGCTGTGGAAGTCAGATATTCCTCAGGACGCCTACGACCTGCAAATGAAGATCTACGGCAAGAGCAATATTAAGTTGGCGGAGAACCGCTGCGATTATTGCAACCTGCTGTAACGGCAGAATAAACAGAAGAAGAAATGTAAAAAAGCACCCCACCCGGGGGTGCTTTTTTGATAATGATTTTATGTAAATGCGGGCGGCAGATTGCCGCCCCTACGAGTAAATAGATGTTAAAAAACATAAAAGACCGCAGGCGTTTTGGTAACCGGTGGACCGTAGGGGCGGATACCATCCGCCCGCTTGATCCCAACATTTTTTATTTATCAAATTCCATTTTGTAGGGTGCGATGCCCGATCGCACTGTTAAATGCCGTCACAAAATTTTAGTCCTCTACCTGCTCCAACTGCGCCATGGGAATGGGGGCGGTGTCCTCCACTTGCATTTTATTGGCGCGCATCCACAGCGCCGGGTCCAGGTGTAGCTTGTAGCCAAAGCCCGGGTCCGTCTGCCAGTTGGCCATGGCTGCCTCCGGCAGGCCGTAGCAGGTGAGCAGGGTCATCATGACCCCGGCGTGGCACACCAGGGCGATCCGCCGGGTGCCGGTTTGGACACAGCCGGAGATCACCTTTTCAAAAGCGGCACACACCCGGTGCATAAACTGGGCGTTGGTCTCGCCGTACGGCGGGCTTGCCTGCATATCCCCTTGCAGCCAGTCCCGAAAGTCCAGGTTGTCCTGCAATTCCGCAGCGGTCTTGCCCTCAAACTCGCCGAAGTTATATTCCTTAAAATCCTCAATGGTAATCAAATTGTTACGGGGAAAGAGAATGGCGGCGCTGTCCTTGCACCGCTTTAAGGGGGAGGTAAACACGGCGTCCACCTCCGGGTACGGGTACTTGCCCCGCAGGGTATGCAGTTGGTTAATACTATCCATAGTGAGTGGCAAATCCGTCTGCCCAATATACTGTGCGTTTAGGTTGCCTTTGGTGAGCCCGTGTCGAAAAAGATAAACCGTGTATGACTTCAATGCAAAATCCTCCTGAACAACGGCGATAGCCGACGAAACATTACAAATTGTTGACAGAATAAAATAGCCCTTTACAAAGAGTATAAGCTGATATATAATACTCGTTGTAATATTTTTGGGAGTGAATGAACAAATGGAGATCCAAAGCGAGAACCTGGAACAGGTCAAAGAAGAGTTCAAGGACCTGAAAGGGCGGGCCAAAGCCGCCAAGCGCGCCATGCGCCAAAGTAAAGCCGACAAGGCGGAGAAAAACAGCAAGTTCGCCGCCACTCTGAGCCAGCTGCGTCGGGAGCGGGGCATCAGCCAAAAAAAAGCCGCCGGCGATTTGGGCATCAGCCAGGCACTGCTGTCCCATTACGAAAAAGGCATTCGGGAGTGCGGGCTGGACTTTGTGGTCAAGTGCGCCGACTACTACGGCGTGACCACCGACTACCTGCTGGGGGTGTCTGCCAGCCGCAACGGACTGGATCCGTCCGTGTATGCCAGTTTGGGTGCAGAGGACGATGATATGCCCCTGAGCACCCTGAGCCAAGCCACCCGTATTTTGCTGGATACGGCAGCCGCTGCCTCTCGCGGGGGCGCTGCCCGGTATATTTATGATTACTATATGCTCAGCCTGTACCGAGGCGCGCTGACGATGGCTAAGGCCGGTATTTTGCCCAAAGAGATGTTCAAGCTGGACTACAATCTGGGTCGTGAATTGGCCTCCGCCGCCTTGGCGGTGCAGGACGCCCGCTTTGTGTTTATTGAGGACAAAAGCCGCACCGGCTCCGATGTGCCGGAAAAGACGGCGCTGCATACCATCATTGCCGAGGCGGAAGAATATATCCTGAATAATTTTGTGATCGAGTGATCAGAACAGGCTCTCCTGGGTTTGCTCCTCCGCCACAAATCGCGTTAAGATCGTCGCAGACAGTTCTGCGGCGATTTTTTTGAATGTGGGGTAGTCCATGGCTGCGTTTTCGTCGCCGCCGTCGCTGATGGCACGCATTACCGCAAAGGGCACCCCGTTGGCAGCACAAACCTGACCCACGGCGCCGCCCTCCATCTCGCCGCACAGGGCGTCAAACTCCCCGGCGATGGCAGACTTCAGTGCTGCGGTGCCGATAAAGGTATCGCCGCTGGCTACCGTGCCTCGATGGATACGCTCGCCGCTGTTGATGGCGGTGCGCGCCAGCCGATCGGACAGGGTTGGGTCCGTTGCCACTTTAATGGTGCCCAGGCCGTTGATAAAGCCCTTTGGCTCACCTAAAGCGGTAATGTCAATATCGTACTGGCACACATCGGTGGCAATGACGATATTTTTAATCACCACCCGCTCACTTAGGGAGCAAGCTACGCCGATATTGATGACCCGATCCACTTGAAAACGGTCAATGAGCAGCTGGGTACACAGGGCGGCATTTACCTTGCCCGGTGCGCACTGCACCACGGTGATCATCACGCCCTCCAGCTCGCCGGTCACGAAGTCGCAGCCTGCCGCCCGGGTGGTGACGGTGCCGGTCATCTTGTCCTTAATGGTGCGGACCTCCACATCCATTGCGCCGATAATGCCTAACATATACGGGTCTCCTTTTGCAGTAAGGGCCGCAGCAGCAGCCGAAAAATCAGGACGCCGAGCACGGCACCCAGGGTGTTTAAGATAATATCGTCCACATCCGCGTCCCCGCTTTTGGTGAGAAGCTGAAAACTCTCTACAAACACGGACAGGACCACAGGCACCAGAGTGCCCCACAGCACCGGACGCCGCCGCACCGTGCCGCAAAGGGCCAGGGACAGGGAGGTGAAGTACAGCACATTCCCTGCCGAGTGCAGGGCGGTGGAAAAAGACAGGGTGCCGGTCTTGGCATAATACCACAGGCAGTAGATCTCGCCCCGGAAGGGTACGCCGTTGGCGGTAACGAAAATATTGCCAAAGGTACGCAGCAGAAAAAACTGCAGGATAAAAAGAAACGCGCACAAAGGCAGATAGCCCAGGGAGAACCGGCGGTAAAACAGGGCAAAGTCCACACAGGCCTTGCTGCACCGGGCGCAAATCCAGCCTGCCGCCAGCAGGGTAAACACGCTGATGAGGGTGTAAAGAAAGTGGTAGATAATGCGGCTGTCGTCCAGCCGGGCAATTAAATTTACCGTATAGCGGTCGATAAAGAACAGCACCAGCGACACCTGCATTAAAACGGCGCAGGCGGTGCCCGCAAAGCGCAGGGAGCGCTCGGTCAAAAAGTTCCACACCGTGACCGCCGCAGGGATCATAAAAGAGAGGATCAGCTTTAACCACTGGTAGCGGAAGTTGAAAAAGAACGGTGCGTGCCAGCTGTCTAAAAAGCAGCAGCCTGTAAAAAACAGCCCCAAAACCAGGGCCACACGGCTGACAGCGCGCCACGGACTTGTAGTGTGCATAGGTTCTACCCCCAACATATAGTGACATTATAATATATTATGAGAATAAATACAAGAAGTAACAGATTTTTGTTGACAACAGGGCGCATTTTATAATATAATATCAACCGCTAATGTGGATCACTATCCCACAAGCCAAAAGTCAATTCGCCTGCACTATGCCGTGCAGAGCATAAGTAAAATCAAGACCAGTTTGATTTTCAGAAACGGAGTGAATGCAAGATGAAAAGAACTTTCCAGCCTAAGAAGCGGCACGCACAGATGGAGCACGGCTTCAGAAAGAGAATGTCCACCAAGAACGGCAGAAAGGTACTGGCCCGCCGCCGTGCTAAGGGTCGCAAGTCCCTGTCTTACTAATTGACCGAACGGAGCGTATTGTGAAAAGCAGCGCCATAAAGGAGAATAAGGTCTTTCGCCGCCTGTACCACCGTGGTAAGAGCAAGGCCGGAGCCAGCCTGGTGACCTATTGTATGAAGAATCGCCGAGGTGAGACCCGGGTGGGCATTACCACCTCCAAGAAAATCGGCACCGCCGTAGAGCGCAACCGCGCCCGCCGGGTGATTCGTGCCGCCTTTTCACAGCTGGAGGACGGTGTGACCGGTTGGGATCTGGTGTTCGTGGCGCGCAGCCGCACCACCAGAGTGAAGATGCAGGTGGTCCTGGCGGATATGGAAAAACAGTTGACGGCCTTAGGGGTGTTATCGCATGAAGAACATCGTTAAGAAGCTGGCGATCTTCCTGATTCGTACCTACCAGCTAACCCTCAGTCCCCGATTTTCGCACGGCGCCTGCCGCTATACCCCTACTTGCAGCCAGTATGCACTGGAGGCTATTGAGATCCACGGCGTGTGGAAGGGGTGCTGGCTGGCGTTTTTGCGTATTTTGCGCTGCAATCCTTTCTTTAAGGGCGGGTATGACCCGGTGCCCCCAAAGAAGGACAAGCCCTGCGCTCACCGCTCTACAACTGAATCTAACGAGGACAATGCATGAACAGTATTTTATTAGCTGCCACTTCTTCTTCCGCGGGCATGGGCCTTTTTAAGCCGCTTTATTGGCTGTTCGGTGTGTGCATGGGGTTCCTGATGGATCTGCTGAACAATCAGTATTTCGTGGCCATCGTCATCTTTACGGTGGTGACCCGAGTGATCCTGCTGCCCTTTAACATCCACCAGCAAAAGACCATGGCCAAGACCGCCCGCTTGCAGCCCAAGCTGGCGAAGCTGCAGAAGAAGTACCCGGACCCTAAGGACCGGATGAAGCTCCAGCAAGAGACCCAGGATCTGTACGCCCGCGAGGGCCACAATCCCATGCAGATGGGCTGCGGACCGATGCTTTTCCAGATGGTGTTCCTGATGGGCATCATCGGGATTATTTATTATCCCCTGTCTTATGTGCTGGGGATGAAGGGCTTTGCGGATCAGTCCGCCAACATTGCGCAGGTGGTGCAGGAGCTGGGCTACAAGGGCCAGTATTTGCAGCTGGGTATTTTGGAGAATTTCGGCGCCTATAAGGACACTTTGGTTGAGAAATTCCCCACCCTGTTTACTGCGGACAACTGCGCCGCCATTCAGGCGTATCGCGACGGTATGGTGATCGGTAATTTGGATATGACCGCCATTCCCCACTGGAAAGACGGGATCATTATTATCATTCCCCTGCTTTGCCTGGTGACCTCCCTGGCCTCCACCCTGGTGTCTACCATGATCCAGAAGAAGAACAATCCGGCAGCCGCACAGCAGACCAGCCAGATGCTGATTATGATGCTGATGATGCCGTTCTTCTCCTTTTACATTTCGTTTAAGGTACCGGCAGCGGTCGGTTTTTACTGGATCATCTCCAACCTGGTGGCCATTGTGCAGCAGCTTTTCCTGGCCAAGTTCTTCCCGCCGAAGCGCAGCCAGGCCAGACTGATGCTGGAGAACACCATTTACCGGCGCTCCAGAGAAGCGAACATCAAAAAAATGAAATAACACGACCCCCCGGGTCACCGGGAGGATAAGTCGGAGGAAAGCATGTTAAAAGAATTTGAAGGCAGAGGCAAGACCCTGGAGGAGGCCCGCAACACGGCCCTCATCGGTCTGAATGCGCCCGCCTCGGCAGATGTGCATGTGGAAGTGGTACAGATGCCGAAGAAGAAGGTGCTTGGCCTGTTTGGCGGCAGCGACGCTGTGGTCAAGGTCAGCTACGACGACGGCAAGCGGGAAAAGAAGCCCCAGCCCCGCCGCGAAGCACCGGCGCAGCCCAAAAAGCAGGCGCAGCGCAGCGACAAGCCCCAAAAGGCAGAGAAGCAGAGCGCGCCCCGTGCTGCCAAGGCAGACAAGCCTCGTGCACCTAAGGCGGACAAACCCGCCCGTGCACCCAAAGCAGATAAACCCCGAGAGAAGGCAACCGTGCAGCTTAGCGACGCAGATCTGAACAGCGCCTGCCTGTACTTAAAGCGCCTGATCGAGGGCCTGCAAGTGGAGGATCCCCAGGTGGCCGGCATTCTGAAGGACGGCCTGGTGGAGATCACCATTGACTGCGAGGATTACGGTATTATCATCGGCCACCGGGGCGAGACCCTGGACGCCCTGCAATATCTGACCTCTTTGCAGATCAAAAAGCAGACCGATAAGTATGTGCGCGTGGCCCTGAATGTGGGCAACTACCGGGAAAAGCGCCAGGAAACCTTGAAGAACCTGGCCAAGAAAAACGCGGCCTATGTGCTGCGCACCGGCAAGCGCTATACCTTTGAGCCTATGAATCCCTATGAGCGGCGCATTTTGCACACTGCCATTCAGGAGGTAGAGGGTGTGACCTCTCGCTCCATCGGTGTGGATCAGAACCGTCGCGTGGTGCTGGAGCCGGAAGGCGGCGTGACCAACACCGGCAGTGATCGGGAGCGCTACAACCGTGGCGGTCGCGGCGGTCGTCGCGGCGGCAATCGTTCTGCCGGCAGCAAGCCTGCGGCAGCCCCCAAGGCAGACCGGGCAGACTTGCCCAAGTTCGGCAAAATCGAAGTGCCGAAAAAGGAGACCCCCGCTGAGGAAGCAGCCTCTGCTGCACCTACGGCGGAATAAGTCCAAATACCAACGGCGGAACCGCAGGGCAACCACGGCTCCGCCGTTCTTGTATTTTGCCCGGTGGTATATTATAATAGGTATAAATAATATTTTGGGGTTTGTAAAAACAGAGAATGTAGGGTCCGATGTCCACATCGGACCGTGGTAGGGCGGGGGCTTGCTCCCGAGTGAATTGCACGCAGTGCAAGAGACACGAGGCTCCAAATGCGTCAGCATTTGGGAGAAACAGTCCGGGGGACTGTTTCGTAGCGAGTGCATAAATTCCTCCGAGTTCGCCTACGGCAAACCCACCACCTAACCGGTGCCCGTCCCCTCTGTCGCTGCGCGACATCTCCCCACACCGTGGGGAGTCACCCTTTACAAGGGAGGCAAAAGGTTTATCGTATGGGCGGCAACCTGCCGCCCGCGGGCGGATACGATCCGCCCCTACGCAGATATTGATATTATACGGAACATCACTTTATCATAACTCCAAACAAAGAAGGTGCAGGTATGGCAAAAACCATCGCAGCCATCGCCACCCCCCACGGTGTGGGTGGGATCGGCGTGGTGCGGCTGTCCGGTGATCGGGCGGTAGAGATCGCCCAGGCAGTATTCCGTGCGGCAGACGGCAGTCGGCTCTCCGATCTGCCCGGCTACACGGCCCGTTTTGGCAGCGTGGCACAGGGCGAAAAAGCCTTTGATCAGGCGGTGGCGCTGGTGTTTCGTGCTCCCCGCTCCTACACAGGTGAGGATGTGGTGGAGCTGAGCGTTCACGGCGGTCTGGTGACGGTGGAACGCACCCTGCAAGCGGTTCTGGCTGCCGGTGCAGCCCCTGCCGGTCCCGGTGAATTTACCAAGCGGGCGTTTTTACACGGCAAAATGGACCTAACTGAGGCGGAAAGCGTGGCGGATCTGATTTCCGCCTCCGGCCAGGCGGCGGCAGACAGTGCCTATACCGCCCTGTCCGGCGCCCTGCGGCAAAAGATCGAGGGCGCGCTGGATATTCTCATGGAAGT
>OLOV01002327.1_pt1 | contig 13070 bp, 9 predicted proteins | sample 1672931 | NCBI WGS metagenome assembly OLOV01 (sample SAMEA3136738, study PRJEB25190) | human gut metagenome | biome: human gut; feature: human-associated habitat; material: faeces | place: Austria | collected 2013
CGCAGGTTCGCCTCGGCGAGCTTCTGCTTGGCCTTTTCACCGTCCTTGATTGTCTTTTTGAGCGAGGCCATTTCCTCCTCGGGAATGGTCTCGCCGGACTCCTCGGCGGCCTTGATGCGCGCCTCGGCGTCGTTCTTTGCGTTCATCCTGGTCGCGAGCGCGATCTCCTCGTCGGCGGAGAGCAGGGGCACCTTGCCGATCTCCTTGAGGTACATACGCACGGGATCGTCGATGGAGAAGCTGTCCACCAGATCGTTGGGGTCGACCAGCTCCTCCTCCTCGATCTCGGCGATGGCCTCCAGCGGCGGCTCGTCCAGATCGTCCGGCTCGATGACGCCGCTGATGTAGTCGACGCCGAGAGCGTCGAGTGAGTTGTAGACGCGCTCGCGTCCGTCGTCGTCGAGGTCGAGCTCGTCGAGGACCTCGGTGATCTCATCGGAGTCGAGCTTGCCCTTCTGCTTGCCCTTGGCAAAGAGGTCGCGGAGCTTTTCGCTCTTTTGCAGCTGCTCGGCGGCGGGCAGTCCGGCGAGGACCTTTTCGTCCAGCGGCGGGGCCTTCTTCTCGGGGGCCTCGTCCTCGGCCTTCTTGCGCTTGCTCTTGCCCGTGTCCGCGGGCAGCAGCTCCTCCATCTCGTCGGCTGCGGCGAGCAGGGCGTCGGCCTGCGCTTCGAGATCCTGAATGGTGAGTTCCTTATCCATGTTGCTTTCCTCCGTGACCCAGTTGGGCTTTGTATTTTTCGGTGGCGGCGGCAAGGGGATCGAGCCCCGCGCCGCTGCGCTTTTGGTATTCTTCCTGAATGATGCGGATGTAGTCGCGCAGGGCCTGCGGCGCGTTTTTCAGCGACTCCGGCTTCTGCACGATGGTGGAGAGGTGGCTGACCTCGTCGGGCGTAAAGCTCTCGGCGAGGAGGGGGAGAGAAATGCGGCCCGACTCCTGCCGCTGCTGCCACAGCCGCGCGAAAAGGCGTCCGAGCAGGGGAGAGGAAAATTCCTCCTCCCGCAGCGGCGGCGCATCGCCGAACACGCTGTCGTCCGTGCAGAGGAGCCGCAGCACGCCCTCCTCCGCCATGGCGGAGCGGAGATTGTCGTAGCGGATGGCGCGCTCCTTTGGCTGGACCTGCGCGGCGACGTTGAGGTCGCGCTTTTCCTGCTCCCGCCGCTGGCGGTAGCCGCGGCGCTTGATGCTGCGCTGCACCTCCAGCTTGAGGGCGTCGGGCGAGATGCCTGCGGACGCCGCGGCGCGGGTGGTGTAAATTTCACGCTCCACCGCGTTCGGCAGCTCCGCAAGGAGATCTGCCGCTGCGGCGGCGTAGTCGATGCGGCCCTGGTCGCTCGTGAGGTCAAAGCCCGCCGCAAGCCGCGCCATGCGGAAGTCCATGCCCGTTTCGCTGCCGCTGAGCAGCCGCTCGAAGGCGTCGGGCCCCTGATTCTTGATAAAGTCGTCCGCGTCCTGCTTGACCGGCTGCCCGTCCACGATGCGGTTGGGAAGCTCGAGCACGCGCACGGAAAAATCGGTGTCGTTGAGCAGCTCCAGCGCCTTCTGCGTGGCGATGCGTCCGGCGTTGTCGTTGTCGTAGCAGAGAATGAGCTCCTTCGTGTAGCGCGAGAGCAGGCGGATCTGCTCGGTCGTGAGCGCCGTGCCCATCGAGGCGCAGGCGTTGTCGAAGCCCGCCTGATGGAGCATCACCACGTCGATGTTGCCCTCGACAAGGATGATGTTCTCCCGCTTGCTCTTCTTGGCGAGGTTCAGCCCGTAGAGCACGCGGCGCTTGCTGTAAATGATGGTCTCGGGCGAGTTCATATATTTTGCGCCCGGGTCGTTTTTATCCACGATGCGCCCGCCGAAGGCGACCACGTCGCCGCGTACGTCGATGACGGGGAAGATGAGGCGCTTGCGGAATTTGTCGTACACGCTGCCGCCCTTGCCCTGCACGACCAGTCCCGCGGCGAGCAGCTCGGCTTTGGAGTAGCCCTTTCTGGCCATCGCCGTGAGCAGGCCGTCCCACTCATCGGCGCTTGCGCCGAGCCCGAAGTTGACCGCCGTCCTGCGCGTGATCCGCCGCTGGTTCAGGTATTCCGCGCAGGCCTCGCCGCGCTTATCGTGCAGCAGCTCGTAGTAGAAGCGCGCCGCGTCGCGGTTGAGCTCCAAAAGCCGCGCGCGCAGACGGCTGCCCTCGCCCTGCTCCTCCTCGGGAACGGGCAGATTCGCGCGTTTGGCAAGAAAACGTACCGCGTCGGGGAAGGACAGGTTCTCCTCCTCCATGATGAAGTTGATGACGCCGCCGCCCTTCTTGCAGCCGAAGCAGTGGTAGATCTGCTTGTCCGGCGAGACGGAGAACGAGCCCGTCTTTTCGTTGTGAAAGGGGCATAGCCCGAAGTAGTTCGCGCCCTTTTTCGTCAGCGCCACATAGCTGCCGACCACGTCCACGATGTCGCTGCGGGCAACCAGCTCGTCCAGAAAGCTCTGGGGAAACGCCATGGCTCGTCCTCCTTTCCGGCAAAATAGCACGATCTCGTACAATTCTATTTATACGCCGCCGATCGGTCCGTTCCTCTTTTTGCGGCAAAAAATTTGCGATGTGCAAAAAACCGCGCAAAAGGTGTCCTTCGCGGTTTGACAGGATGGAACCGCCGCGCTATACTGGATAAAAACGGGAGGGGGACGCGGCGATGCAGATACAGCTTATTTCCATTCGTCTGGAGCGCCCCTTTACCGATACGGAGGTCGAGCGGCTGCTGCGCCTTGTCCCGCCGGAGCGGCGGCAGCGCCTTGCACACCTGAAGGACCCTGTGGTCGGTCATGAGCCGATCTGCGCCTACGCGGCGCTTTGGCTCGGGCTCAACGCTCTTTACGGCTGGCGTGAGCTGCCGGCGCTGACCTATAATAAGTATGGCAAGCCCGAGTTTGCGGAGCATCCCGAGGTGCAGTTCAACCTCAGCCACACGCGCGGCGCGGTGCTCGTGGGCATCCACGACCGGCCCATCGGCGTGGATATCGAGCGCATCCGGCCCGTGAGCGAGCGGACGATGCAGCGTCTTGCGGGTGCTGTGACCGAGCGCGAATTCTTCGAGAGCTGGACGCGGCGCGAGAGCCGCGCGAAGTGGGGCGGCGCCGGCCTTGCCGCGATGAAGCGGGAGGCCTCGCCCACGATGCTCGGCGAGCGCTTTGAGTACATCGAGACCTTCCCCGGCTACGTCGCCTGCGTCTGCACACACACGGACGACGCGCTCGCTCCGGTGCGCCGCTTCACGCTGGGAGACATCACATAACAGAAAAAACGTCTGCCGTCGGCAGACGTTTTTTACTTGCTTATTCCCTCGGCAGGTCCACGACGATGGGCTCGTGACCGACGTGGGGAAGAAATTTTGTGAGCAGGTCGCTCGTTTTGATCTTCAGTGAGCCGTGGTTGTCGCAGGGGTGACAGCAGAAATACTCTGCGTCGTACACGTCGCGGTCCATCACGAGCTGCACCCGATGCTCCGTGTCGAACAGCAGCCCCATCACCGAGGCGGAGCCGGGGTGCGTGTTGAGCAGCTCCTCCATCTTCTCCGGCGGGGCGAAGGACAGGCGGGACGAGCCGATCTGCGCGGAGAGATCCTTTGTGTGGAACGGCTTGTCGCCGGGCATGGTGAGCAGATAAAACGCCGTCTGCTGGCGGTTGCAGAGAAAGAGGTTCTTGCAGATGGTGCCGTGGAGCGCTTTGCCGACGGCGGCGCAGTCCTCCATCGTGGCGGTGGCGTCGTGCTCAAAGCGGATGTAGGGGATACCGAGGGAGTCGAGCGCGGCAAAGACCGCGCCGACGCGCTCGTCGGCAACGGCGGGAGCAGCCGTGTAGACGGGGGAGAGGTACATGAGGAAACCTTCTTTCTGTCTCGTTAGTTCTCACGCAGCAGCTTTTCGCCGGCCTTGTAAATGTCGCCCGCGCCGACGGTAATGATCAGGTCGCCGGGCTGCGCGGCGGCGCGCAGCGCCTCCGTGACTTTATCAAGCGTGGGACAGTAGATCGCGCCGGGGATGCGCCTGGCAAGGTCGTTGGACGAAATGCCGATGTCGTTCTGCTCGCGCGCGGCGTAAATTTCCGCGAGAATGAGCACGTCGGGGAGCTTGAGCTCCCGCACGAACTCCTCAAAGAGCGCCTTTGTGCGCGTGTAGGTGTGCGGCTGGAAGGCGCAGACGATGCGCCGGTAGGGCAGCGCCTTCGCCATCGTCAGCAGGGCGTGCAGCTCGCCGGGATGGTGGGCGTAGTCGTCGTAAACGTCCGCGCCGTGATAGCTGCCCTTTTTCTCGAAGCGGCGGCCCGCGCCGGTGAAGGTGGCAAGGCCGCGCTCCACGGCTTCGCCGCGGATGCCGAGGACGTAGGCGGCGCTCGCCGCGGCGAGCGCGTTCATCACATTGTGCTCGCCGCCGACCTCGAGGGCGACGTGGGCATATTTTTGCCCCATGCAGATGACGTCGAACGAGGGCAGGCCGTTGGTGTAGACAAGGTTTTCCGCGTGGCAGTGCGCGTCCGCGCCGCGCTCGCTGAACGTGAAGAGCGAGCCGGTGTAGCCCTCGAGCGTCTCGCGCACGCCGGCGTCGTCCCAGTTGGCGACCACATGGCCGTCGGCGGGAACGAGCTCCGCGAAGCGGCGGAAGGAGTGCTCAACGTCGTGCAGGTCCTTGAAAAAGTCCAGATGGTCGGCCTCGACGTTGAGAATGACCGCGACGGTGGGGAAGAAGCTCAGAAACGAGTTGCAGTATTCGCAGCTCTCGGCGATGATGGTGTCGCCGTGGCCGACGCGGTAGCCGGAGTGGAGCAGCGGCAGCGTACCGCCGATCATCACGGTGGGGTCGGTGTCCGCAGCCATGAAGATGTGCGTCGCCATGCTGGTGGTGGTCGTTTTGCCGTGCGTGCCGGAGATGCACAGGGCGTTGCGGTAGCCGTGCATGATCGCGCCCCACGCCTGCGCACGCTCAAAGACCGGGATGCCGCGTGCGACCGCGCCGGAGATCTCGGGATTGTCGTCGTGGATGGCGGCGGTGCGGACGACAAAATCGGCATCGCCGAGATTGTCCGCCGCGTGACCGATGGCGACGGGAATGCCCAGCGCGCGCAGGTGCTCCACGGCGGGGGAGTCGTTCATGTCGCTGCCCTGCACGGAGAGTCCCATGGAATGCAGGACCTCGGCGAGAGGGCTCATCGACACGCCGCCGATGCCGGCGAGGTGCGCCCGCTTGCCGGGTACGAGATAGGAATTGATATCCATAGCGTTTTCCTTCCCAAAAGCACACATTCCGACAGCCTTCGGCATTTGCCGAAATCGGCGCGGAAGTGAATTGCAAAAATTTATCCCATATAGTATAATACGAACCGGCGTAAAGTACAATGCTGATTTTTGAGCGGCGAAAAATTTTTTTCGCCGGCTTTTGACCGATTTTTTCAGGGAGGTGGGCGCATGATGGAAAGGGTCCCGCAGCCGGTGCGGGAAATGCTGGCGCTGCTGCGCGAAAGCGGCCATACGCCCTACCTCGTCGGCGGCTGCGTGCGTGACCTGCTGCGCGGCGCGGAGCCGGACGACTACGACATGACGAGCGATGCGCGGCCGGAGGAGGTCATGGCCCTCTTCGGCGCGGACGCGCACCCGACCGGGCTGATGCACGGAACGGTGACGCTCGTGCGCGGCGGGTTTGCCGTCGAGCACACGACCGAGCGCTGCGACGGAGCCTACCGCGACAGCCGTCACCCCGAGAGCGTGCGATTTACAAGCAGCATCGAAGAGGACCTTGCCCGCCGCGATTTTACAGTGAACGCCATCGCGCTTTCGGCGGACGGACGGCTCGTCGATCCCTTCGGCGGGCAGGCGGACCTGAGAGCCAGCGTCCTGCGCTGTGTGGGCGACCCGGCGCGGCGCTTTGCCGAGGATGCGCTGCGCATTCTGCGCCTGCTGCGCTTCGCGTCCGTGCTGGGCTTTTCGGTCGAGGAAAACACGGCGCGCGCCGCGCGGGAGCGGAGGGACGGCCTGCGCGCCATCGCGCACGAGCGTGTGTATGCGGAGCTGAATAAGCTGTTGTGCGGGGAGAATGTGACGGCGGTGCTGCTGGAGTACCCGGATATCCTCGGCGTGGTGCTACCGGAGATCCTGCCCTGTGTGGGCTTCGACCAGCGCAATCCGCACCATTGCTACGATGTGTGGGAGCACACGGCGCGCGCGGTCGGCGCGGCGCCGCCGACGCGGGTGCTGCGCTGGACGATGCTCCTACACGATCTTGGCAAGTCAAAATGCTTTACACAGGATGCAAACGGCATCGGACACTTTTACGGACACACCGCCGTTTCCGCGGAAATGGCGGAGGAGATCATGGCGCGGCTGCGCTTCGAGCACGCGCTCGCGCAGGGCGTGCGGGCGCAGTTGGCCTGCTTCGACGAGATGTTTCCGCCCGAGCGCGCGGCGGTGCACCGCATGATGGCACGCTATGGGCGCGAGACGATGTGGAACCTTTTGCAGACCAAGCTCGCGGACAACGCCGCTAAGGCGCCCGACGGACTGGAGCAAGCGCAGAAGCCTTGGCGTGAAGCGTTTTTACTTTACAATGAACTGCTGGCGGAAAACGCCTGCTGCTCGCTCGCGGAGCTGCGCATCGGCGGCGGGGAGCTGCTGGCGATCGGCTTTTCGGGCCGCGCGGTCGGGCGGGCGAAGCAGCGCCTGCTCGACGAGGTGGCCTCGGAGAGGCTGGCGAATGAACACGGCGCTCTTGTGCGCCGCGCGGAGCGGCTGTACCGCAGCGGCTGGCGCGGAGAGACAGACGGAAGGGAGTAAGAAACGATGGCGAACATCATGGATTATCTGGACTGGCGCGGCGACCTGCCGCTGACGGTCTCGCCGTTCAACGAGGTGGACGGCCTGATCCTGGCGGAGCTGAGCTTCATCAACTTCGAGGGCATCGTGCCGCCGCCGGAGCTGGGGCGCGGCGTGCCGCTGCGCGACGCGGCGGGAACGTACTTAACGGGCAGGAGATCGACATGGGCGTGCTGGTCCCAGGGCGCATCCCCGACCTCATGTGCCGCATGGCGCACTCCGTGCGCTTCGGCGGGATGCTGCTGAACGGCTACTGCGAGCTGATGGACGACGCGCGCGAGCAGCAGTTCGCGGCGCTGACGGTCGAGCTGGGCGACGGCAGCATCTATCTTTCCTACCGCGGCACGGACGATACCATCGTCGGCTGGAAGGAGGACCTGAACATGGGCTACCTCGAGGTCATCCCCTCCCAGACGCGCGCGCTCGAATACCTTGGCCGCATGACGCGGCAGTATCCGGACGCGAGGCTGCGCATCGGCGGACACTCCAAGGGCGGCAACCTTTCGGTCTATGCCGCGGTAAAGGCCCCGGCCGCCGTGCAGGACCGCATCGTTCGGGTCTACAACAACGACGGCCCCGGCTTTGCCAAGCCGCTCGTCGGCACGCCGGAGCACACGCGCGTGGCCGACCGCATCCTGACGGTCGTGCCGCAGTCGAGCGTGGTCGGGCAGCTTCTGGAGCATGAACAGAATGTGGAGATCGTGCGCTCGGACGCCGAGGGGATGCTGCAGCACGACGGCTTTTCCTGGCAGGTCGTGGGCGATCATTTCATCCATCTCGATGGCTTCTCCCGCGAGGGAAAGGTCATCGACGAAACGCTCGAGTCGTGGGAGGGATCGCTCAGCCCCAAACAGCGCGAGGCGTTTGCCGACGCGCTCTACACGGTGCTCACCGCCTCAGGCGCGAAAACGCTCTCCGACCTCAACGGCGACAAGCTCAAAAGCGCGGTGACGATGCTCAAGACCTACTCGAACCTCGACCGCGAGACGCGTCAGCTCCTCTCCGGCTCGCTGCGGGCGCTCGTGGGCTCGTACGCGAAGAACGTGGCGGACGACGTGCAGAAAAACGATCTCGAGCCGCTGCGCCGCAAGCTCGAGCGGCAGCGCAAAAAGGCGGAAAAGCGCGGCGCGAAAAAGAAATGAGGAAGCAACGGCGGCTCCGGCCACCGTTGTTTTTATGTTTACAAACCGCCGCACGCGTGTTATAGTAGAGGATATTCTGGCGCAGTATGCGAACAGAAAGCAAAGCCTGCGGCTGCGGGAACGCAGCTCCCGAGCGGGAAGGACCCGACGGAGCGTGCGCGCCGCCGCGTAAAGGAGAAACACAGATGAAGAGCATATTGAAAAAAGACCGTATTCTTGTGTTTGTTGCCCTGCTCGGGCTGCTGGCCTCGCTGGCACCGCTTGCGGCGCGCACGAAGGCGGAGCAGAGCAACCGGTATTACGATTACATCCTCGATTATTCGAGCCTGCGCTACATGGCGAGCCAGTCCACGCGGTCGGAGGGCGAATGGCTGGAGCTGTTTGCCTCGCTCGGCATCCGTAAGGTCACGGTCGCGGAGGCGACCGCGCTCGGCCTGAACGGAAGCGCCGGTATCCCCATCCACGCCATGACGGTCAAGGATGCGATGGGCGACTTCGGCTGGGAGTCGAGCTATCCGGACGAGGTCATCGGCTGGATGCGCGCGAGCACGGACGTGAGCGACGCGATCATCTGCACCGACACGGCGGAGGCCTTCGATTGGGTCATGAACGCCTTCAATGCCCGCGTGGAGAATTTTACCGCCAAGACCTGCCGCGACGGGGAAAAGGGCTTTATTTTCCTTGCGCAGCAGCCCGGCGGAGCGAAGGGCGAAGGGCTGCTGAAGCTGCGCCTTGGCATCTGGCCGGACATCGCGTCGCTGCTTGAGGAGCACGGCTATCAGATCGTGCCGCGCACCGAGACGATGAAGGGCATGAACGGCACGCGCTTCGCGCAGGCGTACATCGAGGTGCTCGAGCAGTATGCTTCGCCGTACTTTATGAACAACGGCGACGAGCTGATCGGTTATGAGAGCGACGAGGGCAGAGAGCTGCTCACGCAGTACCTCCGCGAGAGCGGCGCGAGCCTTGCGATGGTCGAGCAGAACGACCAGAGCCAGAACATCACCTGGCCCGGCACGGTGGAGCTGCTCAACAGCATTGATTACCACGGCATCCGCGTGTTCAATGAGTGGGGCTACATCCAGAACCGCTACGCCTACTGCGGCTATACCGGCCCCGAGGAGATCACCAACTCCTTCTTCCGCGCCATCGTGGAGCGCAACTGCAAGGTGATCTGGCTCAAGATGATCCTGGAGCCGGACAACGACGTGAGCTGGGACGCGGATCAGACGGAGTGGACCTACATCACCGATCCCGCAGCCTATGAAAAGATGATCCTGGATCTCGACGCGCGGCTCGAGCCGATGGGCTATACGCGCACCACGGTCCCGCCGATGGAGCTGGAGACGCCCTCCGCGGCTCTGCACATCGTGCAGGGCATCGGCACGGCGGCGCTTCTGGTGCTGCTCTTTGACCTGTTCTTCCTCGTCAGCCGCCGCACGAGCCTGCTCCTGCTGGCGCTGGCCGCGCTTGGCATGACGGGCCTTGCGGTGCTCAGGCCCGCGTCCTACCCGCTGCTGCTGTCGATGGCGGGCGGCATCGTGATGCCGTCCATCGCGGCGGTCGGCCTTTGCCGCGTGATGCTGGAAAAGCGCCGGCAGGCGCCGCGCCCGGGGCTTGGACGGCTGCTGGGCGATGCCGCGGTCACGGCGCTGGCTGCCATCGCGACGGCGCTCTGCGGCTCGCTGCTTGCCTCCGCCGCGCTCTCGCAGCTCTCCTACATTCTGGAGATCGACCTCTACCGCGGCGTGAAGCTCATGCAGCTCATTCCCATCGGATTGTTTGCGCTGGCCTATCTGCTGGTCTTCGCCTATGAGGAGACCGGCGCGCGCGACGCGGTGCTTGCCCACGTCGGGCCGCGCGGAGAAAAGGGGCGCATCAAGCGCTTCAACGCCTACTTTGCGGAGCTGATGAAAACGCCGATGCAGCTCGGCTGGTTCCTCGCGGTCGTGGTCATCGCCGTCGCGGCGGTGTTCCTGCTGGCGGTGTTCGTCTACTACATTTACCGCACCGGCAATTCCGCCACGACCTCCAGCACCGAGCTGGCGTTCCGCAATTTCCTGGAAAATACGCTCGTCATCCGCCCGCGCACCAAGGAGATGATCGTCGGCTGGCCGATGCTGCTGCTGTTCATCTGGTCGCTGCGCCGCGGCATGAAATTCCTGCCGATGGTGTTCGGCCTCGGCATGACCATCGGCCTGGTCAGCGTCGTCAATACCTTCCTGCACATCCGCACGCCGTTCCTCATCAGTCTCCTGCGCACCGGCTGGGGCGTGCTGTTCGGTCTGCTCATCGGCCTTGCGCTCGTGCTGCTCGCCGAGCTCATTTACCGCGCTGTGCGCCATTTCTGCGGGGTGGAGAAGCATGTATAACATTCTCATTTCCGGCTATTACGGCTTTGATAACATCGGCGACGAGTCCATCCTGCGCACGCTCGTCTCGTCGCTGCGCGAGCACATTCCCGACTGCTCGCTCACAGTGCTCTCGCACAATCCAACCTCCACGCGCGAAAAATATGGCGTTGAGGCGGTGGACCGCATGTCGCCGGTGGCGATTTTGCGCGCGGTGAAAAAGTGCGACATGCTCATTTCCGGCGGCGGCAGCCTTTTGCAGGATGTGACGAGCAGCAAGAGCTTACACTATTACCTCTCCATCATCCGCTGCGCGGAATTCTTCCATAAAAAGGTCTTCATCTATTCCCAGGGCATCGGCCCCATTGACCGGCCCGGCAACCGCCGCGCCGCGGCGGCGGCGCTCAAGCGGGCGGACGGTATCGTCGTGCGCGACGAGCGGTCGGCATCGCTTTTGGAGGAAATCGGCATCGCGCGCGACAAGGTCGTCATCACGGCGGACCCCGTCATCCGCATGAAAAAGCCCGATGGCGATGTCGGCGCGGAGATCCTGCGAAAGGCAGGTGTCTCGCTGGATGGCCGTCTAACTGTCGGCTGGGCCATCCGTGAGCGGGACACAGACAGCCGCTTTGTCAAAGAGCTTTTGCGCTCCATCCAGATGATGAAGGACAAGTACAACGCGCAGTCCGTGCTCATCCCGTTCCACTATGAAGAGGACGGCGAGGTCTGCCGCCATATCGCGGCGCAGCTGCCCGATGACACGGCGGTGTGCCTGAATGAAAAGTACCTCTCCGAGGATATGCTCTCCATCATCGGCAACATGGACCTGCTCGTCGGTGTGCGCCTGCATTCGCTCATCTATGCCGCCATCATGGGCGTGCCGCTCATCGGCATTTCGTATGACCCCAAGTGCACGGCGTTTTTGAATTCCGTGGGGCTCGACAAGCTGAGCACGAAGGAGAACTTCACGGCGGAGCTCTTCCTGCCCGAGGCCGAGCGTGTGCTCGAAACGGGCAAGGAGCAGGTGCAGTGCGTCGAAGCGCATATGGCCAAGCTTTCGCGCAAGCTCGACACGAACGAGAAAATGATCTGCGCGATCATGGAGAAATCGAGGAAACATACCATGCAAGACCCTCAAAACAATACGGAAAAGAAGGATAAATCGGGTGTCCGCACGGCGGGCGCGATCAGCTTCGTCTTTCTGCTGACGCTGTTCGCCAAGCTCCTCGGCGTGGTGCGCGAAATGATGCAGGCCAATATCTTCGGCACCGGCATCGACGCGGACCTCTACACCGCGTCGTATAACTCGACGCTCTATCTTTTTACGACGATGTGCTACGCGCTGTGCATCGCGGCGGTGCCGATTTTGACGAAGGAATTTGCTGCCGACCGCAAGCGCGGCGAGAAAGCGGCCAACAACCTGTTGACCATCACGCTGCTCGGCTCGCTCGCGGCGGTCGTTTTGTGGCAGATCTTTGCCTCGACGCCGCTCGTCGGCACGATCTGGGACCTTGACGCAGCCGAGCTGCCGCGCCTTGCGAGCTATATCCGCATCATGGCCTGCGCGCTGCCGGTCGTGGCGGCGGCGTATCTGAACGTCGCCATCTTCCAGGCGACCGACCACTATGAATTGCAGGGCAGCATGAGCATCCCGTACAACGCGGGGAGCGCGAACGCCGTGAACTGACGTTTTTTCATCGCACATACTCCCCTCTTACAAGCACCTGTATATCCGGAAGCTGGTTGGAGGCAAAGGCGTCGTACACGACGATGTACCGATTCCGGTTGATGGAAAGACCGTAGTTTTCCGTCAGATAGTCAAGGCTTTCCGGGTACGCCCCCTCGACGGAATAGCACTCCACGGCAGCGCGAAGCACCGCCTCGCGGATGGCGGTACGCCCGCCCTCGCAGATCCGGCTCTGCACGGACGGAACAACCGCCGCCGCAAGAACCGCAATGAGAACAAGAAGCAGTATGGGCATCCAGATTTTTCTCTTCATAAGAGCGTTCCTCTGCGCGTCCGGTCCGCCGCGCTCAAAGCCCGTATACAATGCCGAGCAGCGGCAGCATGACGCTCAACAGCGTAAAGCCGACCGACACCGTGAGAAAGGCGATCAGCACCGGCTCGATGCCGTCGATCACGCCGCAGAGCGCGTCCTCCGCCTCCTGCGCCAGATGGCGGGATACTAATTCCATCGAGCGCGGAAGCGTGCCGCTCTCCTCTCCGGTAAGCAGCATCTGCGCGTGGACTGCCGGAAGCACCTGCCGCCGCAGCAGAGCGCGGCAGAAGGTCGTGCCGCCGTCCATATCCGCACGGCACTCGCGCATGATCATGTCCAGCGTGCCGCCGGTACCCTGCCGGAGATAAAAGTCCAGCGCGGCGGTCTCGTCCGAGCCGCTGGCAAGCAGCGTAGACACCGTATCCATCATTTCCGAAACCGCCAGAAGCCGGAAAGCGCGGCGCGTCAGGCGCGAGCGCTCGAGCTTCCCGCGGAGCTTTCCGCGCCCCTCCGGAGAGCAGATGACGAGCGCGAGAATAAGAAGCGCCACGCTGACGACGAGCGCTAGAACAAGACTGACGACGCCGATGACGTTCGCCGCGGGGATATAAGCGTAGGTAGACGCGGAGATCGAGCCGGTAAGGCTGTCGTACACGCGCATAAAAACCGGCAGGATGCCGAACACCAGCACCGAAAGGACGATGCACATGAGAAGCATCAGCAAAACCGGATATACGACCG
>OLOV01002328.1_pt1 | contig 13069 bp, 7 predicted proteins | sample 1672931 | NCBI WGS metagenome assembly OLOV01 (sample SAMEA3136738, study PRJEB25190) | human gut metagenome | biome: human gut; feature: human-associated habitat; material: faeces | place: Austria | collected 2013
GTGCAAAGGTACACGTCGGCGTGTGGTTTGACGCTGAGGTTGCTCGATACGGCATTGCCACTGATCGCATTACAACTTATAGGAGTTCCTTGACTCTCTGACAAAGTCGAATCTTATCTCACCAGTTAGTGATTTGGCACGCATGACCTATGAGGAAAATTTTGGAGGTGAAGGCCCTTTTAATCTTGTTGGTGAGCCTGAATACGGCATCATTGTAGGCTTCTCGGATAAAGCCAATTCAGATTTCGAAGACCTATAATCGATGGTGATGTGATATAGGGCCAAGTTGAGGCTTTGCAGATGTTGCGTCTCACACCTCAATGGCAGGTTAACGCTATCGCAAAAAACTGTATGATAGCGACTATAACTCAATGGTTTTAGTCTAATTATTGGGCGCGTCCCATTTCGCATATACGAAAAAAATCGGAGCTAACCTCACGGTCGGCTCCGATTCTCTTTCTTTCAGTTACTTGGTTTAGATGTTGTTGTTAAAAACCCTTTTACCAAACCTTCTGTTGAAGGCATTTTTGCGATTGTTATTGATGTGTGTGTTGTCGTGGATTAGTGTAGTTGTGTGTCTCGGTGTCGTTCGGACAATCCGTGGTGTCGGAGATCCGTTCGGAGTTCAAGGTATCGGCGGAGGTGGCGGCGGCCCTTGATGCCGCTGCCGCCGGCCTTTGCCTTTACCCGATTTTTTGTGGCCGCCGGGAGGAGGACCCATCAGGCGCTTTTCGGTGCGATAGACGCGGTCTATCTGTTCGGGGGAGAGAAAACGCTTGTATTTGTTGTAGTATTTTTCGCGCAGGTCGAGGATGGCGCGAGCCATAGCGAAACGGTTGTCGGTGTTTTGCTCGATTTGCTTGGATGATAGCGATTTGCCGTCTTCGAGGCGGTATCTTTCGTGTATTTTCTCCATCTCGGTGTTGCATTCGATGAACAGGGATGTGAATGTCTTTGTCTGTTCGTCATTCATTACGGCTGCTTTGGCCAGCCGTGCGGCTATGGCCGGGATGTCGGGACGATCTTGTCGCTGATGCCACGGGCGCTTGGCCTGGACGGGAAGAGCCAAGGCTATAAGCATTATGGCGATTATCCAATGGAGGTGTCGTGTCATGTGCTTGTGTGTGTTAGATGGTTGCAGGATGTTTTTTGTCTCAATATGTGTTCATGAACAGGTCGTTGTCAATCATTTCTTGCGGCATGTCGAGGTACATGCGGCTGTCCGATGAGGCTTGCGCCAGTGTCTGAATGCCTTCGGGTGTCTGAGGCCCGGGTTGCGGTGTGTCCGATAGCCGTATCACCACGAGGCATGCGATGGCTGCGGCTGCGGTGACGGTGGCCGTTGTGCCCCAAAGGAGGCGCCGGTTGCGGCGTCGGCGTGCCTGCCACGGGCCGCGTGCCAGTGCGCTCAGGCGTTGCTTTTCGGCCTCGAAAAATCCGTCGGGTACGGTGTATATGTCGCGACGGGAGAAGCCTGCGATGTCGTTGTCGTGTTTATTGTCTGTCATAGCTTTTATATTATCAGATGAGAGAAGTGTGTCTTAAGGATGTATGTCCATGCTTTGGAGGATGTCCCTGAGCTTGGCGCGTGACTGGTGAAATGTGGCTCGGGCGGTGTCCTCGGCCATCCCGGCAATGGCGCTGATGTCCGCAAAAGACATCCCGTCATAGTGGCGCAGGTCGAAGACTTGTCGTTGACGCGGGGTGAGTACCGTCATGGCCTTGGCCAGGGCTGTAGCCAGTCTGTCGGAGTTGTCGACGTAAGGCTCGTCCTCGAGTTCGGGCAGGTCTTTATCGTCAAGTCCGGTGTCAGTGTCATGGCGCCGGCTGAGATGCCGCAGGGCCTCATTGGTGGCTATGCGCCATACCCAGGTGCGTACAGCCGAGGGGTCTTTGAGCCCGTCGAGGCCTTGGTATATGCGCAGCATTGCTTCCTGCATCACGTCTTTGGCATCATCGTGCGACACCACCATACGGCGCACGTGCCTGTATAGCGGCTCGTAGTATTCGGCGAGGATGTCGTCGAATGGCGGTGTCTTGGGCGTGCGGCGTAGTATTTTCATCGTTAGTGCGTTTCGCATTGGTGCGGCGCTCGTAGTGCGCTTTCACTTATTAGACCGCAAGATATGCATTTCGTGTATTCCGAACGACGATTTTAACAACCTTTAAACCATACGCTGATGTTGCGCGCGCCTATATGACTGTTCTCCGAAAAAAAATTCGTACCTTTGCACTGCTAAAAGCACACGTACGCGAACATTATAATCATCATTAATAATCAACGCATTATGAAAATCGAAAAAATCATCGGTCGTGAAGTACTCGACAGCCGTGGCAATCCCACCGTCGAGGTTGATGTAATCCTCGAATCCGGCGCACGCGGACGCGCCTCCGTACCCTCAGGCGCCTCCACCGGCGTTAACGAAGCTCTCGAGCTGCGCGACGGCGACAAAAATCGATATATGGGCAAAGGTGTCCTCAAAGCCGTGGCCAATGTCAACGGTCCTATCGCAGAAGCTCTCGTAGGTATGTCTGCTCTTGACCAAGTCAAGATTGACGAAACTATGATAGCTCTCGACGGCACCGAAACCAAGAGCAAACTCGGTGCTAACGCCATCCTCGGCGTCAGCCTTGCTGTGGCCAAGGCCGCAGCCGACTATCTCGACCTGCCTCTGTACAAGTACATTGGCGGCTGCAACACCTATGCACTGCCCGTGCCCATGATGAATATCATCAACGGCGGCGCACACTCCGATGCCCCCATCTGCTTCCAGGAATTCATGATTCGTCCTATCGGCGCATGCTGCTTCCGCGAGGGCATCCGCATGGGCACCGAAGTGTTCCACAACCTCAAGAAAGTCCTCAAAGACCGTGGTCTGAGCACCGCAGTAGGTGACGAAGGCGGTTTTGCTCCCACACTTGACGGTACCGAAGACGCCCTCAACGTCATCATCAAGGCCATCGAATTGGCCGGATATGTACCCGGAAAGGATGTTACCATCGGCCTCGACTGCGCTTCCTCCGAGTTCTACAAGGACGGCGTATATGACTATACTTGGAAACAGGGCGCAGACGCTCCCAAGTACAACAGCGCCGAGCAAGCTCAGTTCCTGAAGAGCCTTATCGAGAAATATCCTATCGATTCCATCGAAGACGGCATGGCCGAAAACGACTGGGAAGGCTGGAAGGTTCTCACCGACCTCATCGGCGACCGTTGCCAGCTCGTAGGCGACGACCTCTTTGTAACCAATGTTAAGTACCTCAAGAAAGGTATCGAACTGGGTTGCGCCAACTCCATCCTTGTCAAGGTTAACCAAATCGGCTCGCTCACCGAGACCCTTCGTGCCGTTGAATTGGCACAGCGCAACGGTTACACCGCAGTGATTTCGCACCGCTCGGGCGAAACCGAAGATGCCACCATCGCCGACATCGCCGTGGCTACCAATGCCGGACAAATCAAGACCGGATCGGCCAGCCGCTCCGACCGTATGGCCAAGTACAACCAGCTGCTCCGCATCCAGGAGGAACTCGGATCGGATGCCGCTTACGGTTACGGCAAAAAGACCAAGATGCCCCAGGCCTAAAATCGCAACGCAGCTCGCAATAGCGAGCGTAGACTGACAATACGACGACCCCCAAGCCGTAATACACGGTTTTTGGGGGTCGTCTTTTTTTCCGCTGACGACTTTTTTTTCCGCTGAGATGATGTCTTGAGGTATGTTTTTTGTCCTGCAAAAAACATACCTTTTGAGGATGCGCGTATAAAGACGAAATTGTTTATCTTTACCCGTGATTTATATGCTTCATAATGTCTGAATAGGACTATGGCGCCTATACGCTATTGCCGACCGAAATCGGATTACGACCAATCCTTACGCAAAATATACGAACAAACATAATACCATAGACATGATCCATTCATCATCAAGTGAAGACAGACGACAGATGTTGCCTACGAAGGCGATTATGGTTGTCGCATTATGTATTTATGCCGTTATTCCGGCATTAGCCGAGCGCTTTGTCTTGGACGGTGTCGGATACACAGTGACGAGTGCGGTACAAAAGACCGTTCGCGTAGACAGTATCGGACTGCCCGGACAAACGTCAGGTCAGGATACAATTCGAATACTCATACCCGAAAAAGTAGTGAATGCCGGTACCGAGTACGCTGTGAACGAGGTAGGCAGCGAAGGGCAGACCGAATTGATAAATGTCGGATATACGAGCAAGCCGTTTATCATTCAGTTTCCGTCATCGTTGACAAGACTCCACAAAGGGACGCTGACTCACCCCAATGCGTGCTTGGTGTTTTCGCCAATGCAACCGGTGTTCCCCGGCGAAATGTTCAGGGACTGCACCATATACTCGCTGGCGCTTCCCGAGGGTATGACTGAAATTTCCAACAACTTTGCTCGCAACTGCCGCATTTACGGCGAGGTGAGACTGCCCTCCACAATGCGACATATAGGTGACTATGCCTTTGCGGGAGACAAATTCTACGAATCCAAGGGCTATGAATACTCAAACCGCATAAAATTCGTGTTTAACTACGGGTTGCAGAGTATCGGTTACAAGGCATTCTTCTATTGCAATCCTATCACCGTACGTCGCGACAACAACGACTCCAACACCTTGGTGCTTCCCGGGACTTTGACTTCTGTCGGCGAAAGCGCCTTCGAGCGTATGGACTATATGATGACCGTCGAATTGCCGGCATCGCTTAAGGTGGTGCCTAAGAGGATGTTGGCGTGTTGCACCTATCTGCGCAATATCGTGATACCCGAAGGCATCGAGCGTATCGAATCCGAGGCATTGAGCGACAATGGCGGCGAGGTTTACCAATGGCCATACGGTTACAGCCATTACGGCACATATCATTTTGTGCTGCCTTCGACAATCAAATACGTGGGTAAGAACGCCTTCAATAACCCGTGCCAGCTGATTTCCATAGTGAGCTATGCGCCGGTACCGCCGGTCACGTCCGGCACACTTGCAGACAAGATAGCCCGGGATGTGGTGCTGCAAGTACCGCGCAATGCCTATACGCGCTATCGGAGCGATGCTAATTGGGGCCGCTTCCTCACCGAAGCGCTGGATGACGGGTATTGCACCGTATCCGTGCGCCAAAACATTAAAGAAGGCGGGACGGTCAGCCATTTGACGCAGATACGCATAGGGTCGACAGCCACCGTAAAGGCACAAGCCGCTCAAGGCTATACCTTTAAGGGGTGGGAACGCAACGGCGCCATCGTCGCCACCACGCCCGAATACAATATTACCGGTGTATATGACAGCCAGACAGTTACCGCAATATTTGCCCCTGTCGACGGCTCGTCTGACCGCCCGGATGATTATTACTCGACACTCTATTATACTCCCGGGTCGTCCGGTTCGCTGCCGATAGACGGTATTGCATTGCGACATGGCGTGGACCGTGCCTCAGAATGGGATTTTGACTTTGCCGAAGTCAAGGACGGACGCTACGGCGTCAAGGCATACTTCCGGCACGCCGATGCAAAGACATATCCGGACACCGTTGCCTCGACATTCTCCGGCGAGAATTATACATATTTAGTGGCTGATTACGGCCGAGATACATATCGGCCCTATCTCAGCCAAAGCATAGTGCAAGACCCTGTTAACTTCCCACTGACGGCGGTCTATGATGCTTCCGGCGAGTTGCAGCCTTCGTGCCGATATGTGATGGAAATCCCCATTCGGCACAAGACTTCCGGCGAAAAAGCCGTAATGACTTACACTGTCGATGTTTATATGCCCGGCACGAAAGATCCGGATCTTGAACGCGACTTCTACGGCCAAGAGTCGTTGATTGTGTACAAAGGCGGGTATTATCTTAACGTGAAGGCCGGCAGTCTTGACCGTACCAATGGTTTTGATGTCGAACTGGTTGTAGACAGGTCCCTTAAGTTCCACGAGGGATGGAGTAATATACACCGGTACAAGTACAACTACAAGGCCGGCGAATGTCCCGTGCCGGAGGATGACGGTAGCTACACGCATGAGGGCGGAACGCTCGGCATAGACATCGATACACGCTATGCCGTGGCAATGTTCCAAAGCGAGGGGACAATCAGCAGCGGAAGCAACTATCGCTTCACCATTCGCGCCCGCAACTACAACGCCGACGGCACACCGCGTCCGTGGATCGAACAAAGCGTAGGCCGTAACGGTAGAGATGAATCTATCAAACAGCTCTTAGGCAGCATAGTAGTATACAAGCTCAACAACAACGAGAGTTATCAAAGTTCGACTATCGCCAAGTCCACGCCGCTTAACGGCAGTACGGTAGACTTCGACAACGGCTGGGCTGTATCCATGTATAAGGACTATTACAATGCCTTTGCGGCCCGAAACTGGAACAAGGTGTATGAATACAACCACCGCGGCATATACCAAGACGATCTTGATGAGCTACTGTACAACTCATACCTCATGGAGGTGAACATCAAGAAATTCCCGGAGCGTTGGGGGCGGTGTCAAGTGCTTGTTGAGAAAAAAGATGCGGACAGCGGTACGACATCTGTGGCGCGTGCCGGCAGCCGATATGATTATGACGTGGCCAAGGAAATACGCTTCAATCACGGCTTCACCCGATTGGCATTCCCGTCTGACGGCAAACTCCATCGTTGGGCCTTGTACTGGCCGGACATAGACTTGCTGCGCGAATACACTTTTACGGACAAGAATGACGAAACCGATAACATGTACTGCATCAATATGACGTTCAAAGGTGCCGGTTTGGCCGACATCGAGGATATATTGATGGTCTACGAAACAAAGACCGGGGAGGTCAAGCGCCGGACTTATGGCAGTGATGAATGGTACAGCAGTAATATTTACACGGATGCCGACGGAGTCAAATTTAGCAGAAAACAATGCGCTTTGATACTTACCGAACCGGATGGCATCAAGCGAGTGATTGCAGTGACTGATACCGTGCCTGACGGAACGGCTCATAAGGTGCTTATACCCGGCAGCCTCAACGTTGTGCGCAGCGTTCATTCGTACTCCGATTCCAATAGTCCGATAATGGTCGATGTGGCCAAGGACGGAGCGCCCCGAGAGCGAAATCTTGTCTGTCTCACCGGCGTCACTGATTTGTATGTACGCCTCGTAGATGCTTCTACCGGCAAGACGATAACCTCCGGCATCACTTACTGGGCCGGTGATAGCGATACCAAGCATAATACGCCGCAGATGGTGAACGGTATAGCCAAAATCAGTGTTGTCAGTGCCATCTACGGGGGAGTCTATTCACAGTATGCGTTTTTTGCCGACGGATATGTGCCGCAGATACTCTACGGCACACCCGAAATACAGGGCCAGACCGCATATATCGGAGGCTATACGGCCAAATACGAGGGTGATGACTTGGTGCTGACACTTCCGATGCGCCGTCGCGTCGGCAAACGTCCTTTTGACGTCGTCGCCGTACGTTATCGCACACCCGGAGTGGACGGCGTCGATGCCGAAGACCCCGGATGGCAGGACGCAATCTACAACGGACCGTCTACGCGCATAGCGTATGAAGGCGGATACCGACCTAAGGGGCTGAATACGATGGCAATCACTATTGTGTATTATAATGATTACACCATCTCGGAAAGCCGCAAAAATCCCGAGAAAGACAAATGGAAGGGTGATACCGGAGCGTTGTCTTCCATTACGCTTAAAGCTCTTACGGGCAAGTATGACGGCACAGCCAACGAGGTTACTTTCCCATTGGTCACCAAATATCTGTCCGGCATCATGGCGCCGCGATACGATATTGTCGGCTTTGGACTTGTCGAAGACAAAGACTTGGGCTACAACGGCGTAGGGTGTCATTACTACAAGTATAGACGCTATCCGCAATGCAAGTATATGTTTGCCACCTACGAGGGCATACCCGGAAGTCTGGTCAATAATGAGCGCGAAAGTATGGTGACCATAGCCCTCAAGAGCCGTGACCGTATTGACTTGTGCCGCTTCAAGAACCTGACGGAGAATGCAATGTATATGGCTGACGGCCTGGAATATGACACGCCTATAGGCGAAGAACGAGTGTCCGAAATGTCCGCCAAGGAAGACCTCGGCAAGGAGTTCCAGCAGACTTTTGCCGATTTTGACGTCGAATTGCCGACAGACAATTTCCTGCCTTTCAATATCGGAGTGCAGAAGATAGGTCGCGACTACGTCATTCGTGGAGCGATGTCCTATAATATATTGCCCGGCGGCACCATGTCGGATATGCTTGACAAGGTGGGATTTGCCAATGATATGGACGGTGTGTTCTACGAGCTGCAACGAACCGTTACTCGCGATGATCACGAGCGCTCGATACACGAAAATGCTTTCAACAATTCGGGCGCCTTTGTGGGAGTGCGCGGATGGCTCGACGGGCGCTTTGTGCGCACCGAATCGGGACACTTTGTTCCGCGCCCCGGCGGTATAGGCCTTAAAGTCGAGGCTTCGGGTACTGTGCAAAGCAAGTTGTGGACGCCGTTCTTCTGCGTCGGCTCGGCCCTCCAGGGCGAGGTGAGCACGGCAGTATCTTTGGCCTACCCCGAAGAACACGATTTGCAATGGGCCGTGAGCAGTGACGATAAGTTCAAGATGGACCTCGTACAGCAGACCACAGTGAATCTTACCACTTCGTTCATGGTACAGGCCGGTGTGGACATCTACATAGCCAAGGCTGTATGTGGCGTCATAGGCAGCCTCGGCGGCTCTTTTGACTCGGAAGTCCGCTACAAACCGTATCTGCGCCATGCGCACGAAATTTACGACGATTCGTCCGACCCGGACAAGCCGGAGAAAAAGCCCGAGTTCTACCTTTACAACGGCAGTCGTATGTCTTTGAGCGGTTCGCTCGAAGCGTATGCCGAGGTCAAGTTCTTATGGTGGAAAAATCGCCAGTCGTATACGCTATTCTCCTTTGATAAGAAGTGGTACGACCCGGATGATGCCTCCAACCCGCTGTGGCAACGCGATAATGGAGGAAATAGTAGTAGCACCGGTCTACGTCTGCTCAACTCGGACTATCGCCCGTTGCAACTCAATGCCGATGTGCTTAAAACAGCGTCATCGATTGTCACAAATGTAGATACTTATGCCGGTCCGCGTTACATATTCGGAGGAAAGGATATGGCCTTCTTCCGCCTTAATGCTACAGACATGCAAGCCAGCACCGTGGAAACAGTAAAAGGTGGTGTCTTGACCGCTACTGACGGCAAGCCTCTGATGAGCGCCGATGCTGCTTCTGCCGGCTCAAAAGGCATAATTGTCATGGAAGCTTCTACAGCACCTGCCGACAAGACTTTTGATGTCAATGATTCCCCGAAATATGTAGGCGTCAAAGCATCACTCTACAATGGCGGTACATGGAGCGAGCCGGTGCTGCTGTCCTCGGCCAACGATGCCAACTATACGCCCCGTGCGGCCGTAAATGACGCCGGTCAGGGCTTGGTGGTTTGGAAGGGCGGCGAATATGTGCCCTCGTATGTCAATTCGGACGACAGCGGCAGCATCGGCGGTACCGTCAACGGCGCGTTGTACGGCGCGTTGTATGACGGCGTCAAGTGGTCGGCCGAAAAGGCGATGACAACGATGGACAACGACCATCCCATAGCCGATTATGCCGTAGCAATGGGACAGGACGGGACGGCTTTTGCATTGCTGTCTGTTATGCGTACCGAAAAGGAAATCAATCGCATAGGCAACGATTTGGACAATTCGTTCTTGGCCACTCTGGTATACAAAGACGGAGAGTCGTCGTATACTATGTATACGGATTGCAGCGGCTCGCGTCCGCAAATTGTGTCCTGCTCGGCAGGCGTATTTGCAGCAGCTACGGATATCGACCAAAACGGTAATGCCGACATCCGCCTTTACAATATCATTGGTGACGGCTCGTTGCAAGACCTTGGCTTCCTCGGACTGGGACAGCGTAGTGTCCTCGATTATCGACTCATAGCATCGGACAATGCCGATGCGCCGCTGGCTGTCGTATGGAAAGAGGTGCGCAAACACGTTACGGACCGGGCCACCGGGGCTTTTGAGGCTAAGACGCAGATATACGCCGCGCTGATACGCGGTGCCGCTGATGCTGCCGCCGACAATGGCATGGTATACCTTTCGGCTTCACGCCTGATTGCCGAGGCTTCGGCCGGACTTGATATAGCCGGATTTGACGGATATATTAATGCCGACGGCGGAGTTACCGCAGCCGTTACTATTTTCGATATAGCCACCGGCGGCGCCAATATCGTCGAGAACTCGGCGACATTCGACAATGTCGTTTCGATTGAACGTGCCGGCATCGACACTGCAGTCGAAAAGAACAAGGATTTCGGATATTTTGTCACTGTATATAATAACGGGCGCGATGCCATTGATTATATTGACATTAAACTCGGAGACGAAGGTGTCAAGCGTACGGTTTCGACTACCCTTTTCCCCGGCAATAGCGTGGATCTCTCGGACATGGTGCTGTATACTGCTGACCTTGAGAAGGGATTGGTGCCTTACATCACACCGCATTTCACTTCCAATCCGGCGGTAGAGCGCCCATATAAGGTTGCGGCTTCAAAAACAGCTCGCGCACCGCGTCATCGCTCGCCGGTGAGCACACCCGAAACACCGATTACGTTGAATGTTGTGGATATGGTTGTGTCGCCGCTGAGCGTGCGTGTACTTGGAGATGACAAGGATTTTGAACCCGGAGAAATCGGCGAGTGCGAAGATGCCGGCGAGATACCCGAATTGGATAAAACTGAAGAGGACGGATTTACAAACGTGCTGTTTGCCGTTAGCAACAATTCGCCGGTAGCGCTTGGTAGTGGATATAATACTAATGTGGCGCTCTATTTGGATCCCAACGGAACAGCTCCGTATAAATATGCCCACGAGGTCAATCTTGCCGCATCCGACTTTGACCGTGACAGCGGTATGGCCGTGGCACGTTTCGATATTGGCGCTGTGCCTGAGGATATTATGGTGTATGCAGTGGCTGTTACCACTGATGCTATGGGTAATGTTGTTCCCGACCAAAACTACCGAGACAACGCCGTCGAAGTATTCTTGTATAAGAATGACATTACGACCATTCCCGACGGGGTGGATGACATCACAAAAGATGAAGATGTCGCTGATGCCGGTTTTGTCGTTGCTAATGACGGTGATGCTGTCGTTGTCAGCAACCTGACTCCCGGCTCGACGCTGCGTGTCTATGGTATCAACGGCGTGCTTTACAATCTGTTCAGCGTGCCCGAGAACTGCTCCGAGCACCGTGTCACACTCCCTGCAAAGGGCGTGTACATCTTCACCGACACTGCTAAGACGGTGAAATTCCGCCACTAATATCATCGGGCGTCGGTGCTAAAGCGCCGGCGCCCACGTTTAACGGATGCAGACATGTGTGCTTAATGCACAGATGGTCAATGCTTTATTGATTAATTACGCTCCGTTCCTAAAAGATTAGCTCCTGTCACATGTGTTTTTTGTGGCAGGAGCTAATCTTATCTGTCAATTGTGTCGTCCGGGAAAGGGTGTACCGGTCTTTATGGCGTGATTGGCGGAGAGATTAGAGGAGGGATGGCGGCGTAGGATAGCGGTGAACATCACTCGCGAAGGCGGAGGACGCGGACGCCGGTCCAGTGACGGTTGCGCTGTACAAAGCGGTCGATCGTCTCGTCACTCACCACAACTTTGCCCAAGGTGCTGGAGGCGTGCATCACGTGCCATTTGCCGTCATCGCCACGCGTAAGGATGCCTAAATGCGTCACGTCAAGGTCTTTGAGCGTAGAGGTAAAGCACAGAATGTCACCCTCGCGCAGTTGGGTCTGTACACTCTTGTCGCCTAAAGACCGCGCTTTTAAGTAGCCGAAGCGATGGTTGCGGTATCCGTCTTCGACATCGCGTATGCGTTCATAGGTGACGCTGTCGGCCATGACCGGGTAGCTGTCTCGATGGGTGGACATGTAGTCGATGGTCTTGACTTCGTATTTGACGCCTGTATCCATGCGACGGACGGCATCCTCGATAATGCCCATGGCGCTGTTGTCCATAATCCAGTCGCATATATAATGCAGGCGGCTGGCATATCCGTTCATTACTCCGTGGCGGTAGCGGATTTTCTCGAGGTTGTACATAGCATCGCGCCATCCCGAGCGTCCTTCGCCTATAGTATAGGCCATAGCCATCGCAGTCTCGACAAAAGTCGTGCAATCGAGCGCGCCAAGGTCGATAGTTAGCATTTCGCCGGCCGACCCGTCGGCGGCACGGTGCGAGAAGGCGTATGCCGTGTCACATTCCAGTGTATGTGCTACGTATGGTGTTCCGATAAAGCTGTGCCCGATGTCAGAGATGAGCATCCCGGGTGTGTACTTGAGGGACGAGACCTTCTCGCGTGTCGATGCTTTCTTCATAATCTCCACCATCAGCGTCGTGTCGCGCTCCTCGTTGCCGAAGCGTATATGCCCCCAATTGATGGCCGAGGCATTGATGCCGGCGGTCGCTATCGCCAGCGTACACATTATTATATATAAGATGCTGTGTCGTCTCATCGTCTGTCTGTATTCTTAGATTGGAAAGGGTATATGGACGGCTTTCGCCGTACTACAATATATAGAGTGGGGTGTGCAATGGTCAATTACACTATGTCAGACTGCCTTCCCCGATAGCTTTGCAAAGATAGCTATTTTTCGGCATATACATCGGCCTTCGCTTGCAGAGCCTCTCTGTCGCTTTCCCATCACTCCCATTATTCCCATTATTCCCGTTGTTCCCATTGTCCTCATTATTCCCATCGCTCCCGTTACTCTCATAAAAATATTAGTTGTGCTATATTGTGGAATGATAGCGTTTTGGGTGTTCGAGGGCCGGTTTTGGCCGAAAAAAAGTGCGAAAAAAATTTGGCTGTTGACGAAAAAGGGCGTACCTTTGCACTCGCTTTTCGGAAATGACGCCGGCGGCATGCGAGCCGGGGCGCCGAGAGGTTAAAGAGTGTTAAACACTGCCGGACTTTTTGGCAGAGACAAAAAAGCGCCGTAACTTTGCAGACGCTTTC
>OLOV01002332.1_pt1 | contig 13050 bp, 8 predicted proteins | sample 1672931 | NCBI WGS metagenome assembly OLOV01 (sample SAMEA3136738, study PRJEB25190) | human gut metagenome | biome: human gut; feature: human-associated habitat; material: faeces | place: Austria | collected 2013
CCGAAAGCCTGCGCGTATCCAATCCCACGGCAGCCAAGTTGCGTCCCTTTGCGGATGCAGGGTGCGCTACGTTTTCTGACAATCGTGCCGCGGTAAGCGGTGCTGATATTGTAGTCGTGGCTGTCAAACCATGGATATTGCCCGATGTGCTGCGTCAGATAGCCACATCCACCGATACAACGCATACCATGCTTGCGGTCATAGCCGCTTCCGTTACTTGTGCCGAAATAGACGCGTGGATAGATAGTAAATACGCCGATGGAGCTTTGGTGATGCCCAATACGGCCATGAATGTGCGTCGGTCGATGACCTTCGCCGTGCCCCTGCCCAAAAGCAAGGAAATTCCGGCCCAAATCACCGAAATATTTGAAAAACTCGGAACGGTTAAGGCTATAGACGAGGCACATCTGCCGGCTGCCATGGCCTTGGCATCTTGCGGCATAGCTTATGCGCTGCGCTACATACGCGCTGCCGTTGAAGGTGGCGTCCAAATGGGAATACGCGCGGCCGAGGCTCAGGACATCGTGGCCGCCACCATCGCCGGTGCCGCCGCGTTGCTGACCGAGCAATCGGGCGCACATGCCGAGGCCGAAATAGACAAAGTGACTACTCCCGGCGGAGTGACTATACGCGGACTTAACGCCATGGAAGCTGCCGGATTTACTCATGCCGTAATCTCGGGACTGCTTGCCTCGACACCCAAATAACCGCCGGATATGCACACCAACAATATGCGCCGCATAGTTATCAAGATAGGCAGTAATGTGCTCACCCGTGCCGACGGCCGCCCCGATATCGCGCACATGGCGCAGATAGTCGGCCAAGTAGCCGAAATACGTGGGCACGGCGAGCAGGTTGTTCTGGTGTCCAGTGGTGCCGTGGCCTGCGGACGCTCCATGGTTACTCCGGGAAGCAGTCTCGATGCTGTGGGCTGTCGTCAGGTGTTTAGCGCCGTGGGGCAAATCAAACTACTGAACATCTATAGCGATATGTTTGCCGAATATGGCATTACCGTTGGACAGGTGCTGACACAGAAAGACAACTTTGCCAACCGCCGCGCCTACCTCAACCAGCGCTCCTGCATAGACGCCCTGCTCGAGAGCGGAGTCTTGCCCATACTCAACGAGAATGACACAACCTCGCTCACCGAGCTGATGTTTACCGACAATGATGAGTTGGCCGGTTTGGTGGCCTCCATGACTGATGCCTCGCTACTCATCATATTATCCAACGTTGACGGAATATTCACCGGTGACCCGGCAGAGCCTTCTTCGGCACTGATACGGCGTGTGATGCCCGGTGATGACCTGTCCGGCGTTATTGTGACGCGCAAGAGTGGCTTCGGCCGCGGTGGTATGGGGACCAAGTACGGTGTAGCCCGGCGTCTTGCCGCCGAAGGCGTTGATGTGGTCATTGCCAATGGTGTACGACCGGATATACTGCGTGCTGTGGTTTTGGGTGATATGGATGCACCGGACACCCCCTGCACGCATTTTGTGGCTGCCGATGCCGACATCAGCCCCGTGCGCCGGTGGCTGGCACGCAGTACTGCCTTTGCCAAGGGGGCCATACACGTCAATGCCAAGGCTGCAGAGATACTGCTCAGCGACCGCGCCGTCAGTCTGCTGCCCGTGGGCGCCACGGCCATAGACGGGTCTTTCGATGAGGGCGACATTGTCGCTGTCATCAATCCGGACGGCCGCCGCATAGCCGTAGGGCGCGCCGCCTGCGATGCCGACACCGCACGCGCTGCCCTCGGACATCACGGCGAGCGTCCGCTCATACATTATGATTACCTTTTTATCGAGTAAAAATGCAATACACAGATATAGACACACTATTGCAACGCGCGCATGCTGCCGCACCGGCCTTGGTCGCTATGGACGAATGTAGCCGCACGCAGGTGCTCAACGACGTGGCTGATGCCATCGAGTCTCACGCCGGTGTCATCCTTGAAGCTAACTGTCGCGACCTTGCAGCCATGGATCCCGTCTCACCGCTATATGATCGTCTGCGCCTTGATCGCGCACGCCTTCGGGATATAGCTTCCGATATGCGCCACGTGTCCACGCTGCCTTCACCTCTGGGAATAGTCACGGACGCCAACACCCTTCCCAACGGCCTGTACATTCGCCGTGTCAGCGTGCCATTCGGCGTCATTGCGGTCATCTATGAGGCTCGCCCCAACGTCACTTTTGATGTATTCGGCTTGTGCTTCAAGAGCGGCAACGCATGTGTACTCAAGGGTGGAAAGGATGCCGCAAATACCAATGTCGCTGCCGTGTCCGTCATTCACGATGTGCTGCGCTGTCACGGTATAGACACTGCCGTTGTGACCATGCCCGAGCCGACACATGAGGCTACTCGCCGACTTCTTGAAGCTCGCGGCCTCGTAGACTTGTGTATTCCGCGTGGCGGTCGCCGACTTATCGACACAGTGCGCCAAAACGCCAAGGTTCCCGTCATCGAAACCGGCGCCGGTGTGGTGCACGTATACATAGATGCCGCTGCCGATACCGCGGTGGCCTCCGCCATAGTCGTCAATGCCAAAACCCGCCGAGTCAGCGTCTGCAATGCGCTAGATACCACCATAGTGCACGCATCGCGCTTGGGTGACATTGCGCAGATATGTGCGCCTTTGGCCGACAAATCCGTGACCATATATGCCGATACTCCGGCCTATGGGGCACTGCTCGAAGGAGGATACCCTGTTTCGCTGCTTGCTCACGCCGACGACGATGACAGCGCCTCCGTATGGGATACCGAATGGATGGACTACAAAATGGGGCTACGGACAGTTGACAGCCTCGAACGAGCACTTGCTCATATCGCAGCTCACGGCAGCGGACATTCCGAGGCCATAGTCACGGAGGATGCCGAAGCGGCCGAGATATTTCGTCGCAACGTGGATGCCGCCTGCGTATATGTCAATGCTCCCACGTCCTTCACCGACGGAGCACAATTCGGTCTCGGTGCCGAAATCGGCATTTCAACCCAGAAATTGGGACCTCGCGGTCCTATGGGCCTGCGCGAGATTACTACCTACAGATGGTATATCGATGGCCACGGCCAGACGCGACCCTAAAAAACACAGGGTTGAGGCTCAAAAAAAATGCGAAACGAGGCGCTTTTGTCGTTTTTTCGCATTTGTCTTTTTAATTTCGGCGAAAAGTTTTGCGGAGAAAAAAATAAATTGCTAACTTTGCAGTCGCAAAGGAGGGCGGCCGTCTCCAAGATATGACGGCTAAGCGTGCATATGAGGCTGAAACCTTCCACCACGGAGAGGTGGGTGAGTGGCTGAAACCACCAGTTTGCTAAACTGACGTAGGAGTTATCCTACCACGAGTTCGAATCTCGTCCTCTCCGCCATTTTTTAAACCCTGCAAGAGATACTCTCCTGTGGGGTTTTTTTGAGCATAATCGCCTCCGGGTTGTGAATGCTCCGATATTACAAGCGTTACGATTCGGTCATCAGGAAAGGCCGGTTGCCCGGCACGCCGATACATCAGCCATAATATCTGTTGGATACAACTACAAGGTCCTAAATAATTAGAAATATGCTACTTCAGACACACGACATAGTCACCATAGTCACAGCAGTTGCCATAATGTTACTGGTGGTCGTGTTGTCCTTATTGCACATCGAAAGCGGTAGTCGGTGGTATCAGTTGCATCGTGCACGCAGGTATCTGGCTCTGGCTTCGGCTGTTATTGCCATCACCGGAATACTCGGCATTATCCTCGGCCGTCAAAATGTAGGTTGGGAGCTTGTATCGTCATCCACGTTCTTTGTGGGGATGATTCAAGCTACGATATTCACGTACATTTGTATATGGATGGTGCATCCCGAATTTCGGGGCCGTATGCACATCATTGTTATGTTGCTGGTTTGTGCCATCGTAGGCGGCGTTGCCGTAGCCCTGTCTGTGTTTTCGCCGGAGGATTATGTTGCTTGGCGATGGGTTTGGTCTGGAGCCTTTGCCGGCCAGATGGTCGAATACTGTATGCTCTTTGCACGCGAGTATCGCGCCGGCAAGCAACATATCGACAATGAGTACGAAGACGATATTAGTTATCGGGTGCGCTGGATACGAAGGTGCTTCCTCGGAGCCTTGGCCGTAGGCATTGGCGCTCTTGTGTTTGCGTCCGTGCCCATGTCGTTGAAGTATTTTGATTGCTTTATGGTGGCATATACAATATATTACATATACATTGGTATTTGTGTAATCAATTACCGCACTCGCGGAGCATTCATCGTCCGTGTTGCGGATGTCTCCGGGTCGGGAGAAGTGTGGGATGTGCCCATGGCCGCAGCAAACGCCTTGACCATAGTCGAAGATGGTTCGTCAGCTGTCGGCACACATGTCGGCGAATCTGCGCCGACGAGCCTGCCCGAGGTACATACACTTATAGAAAAACGTTTGGCTCAATGGACCAAGGCCGGATTGTACCTTTGTTCGGATATTCCTATGGATGATATCGCCGGCTATATGGGAGTGACGCGTCGTCAGTTGAGCGCATACTTTGCCGAGGAGCTTCATATGCAGTTCCGCACATGGCGTAACACCAAACGCATAGATTATGCCCGCGCTCGCATCGAGTCCGATTCGGAAGTCTCTATATCTTCATTGCCCAACGTCACCGGATTTGCCAATGCCAGCAACTTCTACGCCGAGTTCAAGAAGCAAACCGGCATGACACCTTCGGAATATCGCGCCAAGTTCCACGCTGTGTCGACACGCTGACACATCTCGAATGGCTTGTTTGTCCGGAATGAAAGTTCATTTGGCTTATAACCGATTATTTACAGCTTATTTTCCGGTATAATGGCATCGTATACCCACCATAGGGGTAGTAAAAAAAGAAAAGAGCTCAACGCAGTGCCGGGCTCTTTTTCTGTTATATAATATTGCGTTGCAACTGTAACGGATGTTGCCTATCAGTTGTTTATGAGGAGTAAAAATAGGAGGGCGCATTCTGTTGCAAATGCGCCCTCGCAGTTCTTTTACTTTAAGGATAAACTATCGTATTACTTTAAGCGTCACGACCTTGCCGTCGATGCTTGCGGTTGCTATCATCATGCCCTTGCCTGTGATAGGCACGTATTCTGTGCATACGGGCATGGAGAGGAGAACACGACCTGTCAGGTCGCATATTGTGAGATCCGTTGCCTGTCCTGTGAAATGAAGCATTCCATCGTGGTATGACATGCCGCCTTGTGTATAGACGATGTCAACTGCACTATTAGTGTCTAATTCGAGGCTGAAGGCGTTGATGGTTACCTTACCCAGCGTCTTCGGAACGATACTGAACACGCTGTTTGCGGGGTCTATGGAGTAGACTGACTCTTCCTCGTCACCATCGCCTGCAGAATAAGATGTTGCGTTCTCGACCTTGATAGTGAAGGAATATTCCTGTGTAGTGCCGGCTGGAGTGGTGTTAGAGAGGATGCTGTGCATTGCCATGGTGTTGGCTGCCTTTGCTGTGCAGAGACCCCAATCTATGTCTCTGTCATCGGCTGTAGCTGTCACTTTGACTTTGTATATGCGGCCGGCTACGAGCTTGAAGTAGGGAGAAGTGAGGTACGTTACATCGGGGGTGCTGTAGTACTTGCTCCAGGAATAGAGCGAGGTCCCCTCGTCTTGTTTCCAGGTGTTATATGTCGATGCCTTTGACACTACCTGCCAGTCAGGGAAGTCGGTGGTCGCGTAGGGTATTTCAGTGAAGTCGCCGTTGTATGCATAGTCGAATGGAGCATCGCCCTCGGCCTCGCCGTTGGCGTTGCGTACCAATACGGATAACTTGTGCACACCCGGTGTAAGGTCATTCACAACGTATGTTTCTTTGCTGCCGGGGGTGTGGAGAGCAGATACTTCCTCTGTATGGATGGCCGTTTCGTCACAGTATATGGTGTAGCCGAGTTGCTCGTGGCTGTCAAGATCTTTGCCTGCGATGTCGAGTGTCGGATTTTCCCATTCCAAGGAAACAGACTTATTCTCGAGTACAGATGCTCTTAGCCCTGTGATATGCTGCGGCAGAATTGCCTGCGTAGCAAGTTCGAGGGACTGAACCTTTATGTCTGAGTATGCAGAGCTTGAAGTTTTGCCGATGTGGTGCACGACGAGCACGTATTCGCCTTCAGTGTCAACGGATATCACGACTTCGCGTGTCCGGTATCCGTGGCCCTGCACGTTGCTTTCCTCATCGAGCTTGACGAATGATGATGCGAGATTGTGACGATCAGTAGCGTAACCAATCTCATAGTTGTTGTAACGGGCGTTGATGCTAACTTTCATGCGGTAGTAGCCCGGAGAGAGCTGCAGGTAGGGCGATGCGAGGTATTCATCGGCTTCCTTTCCGGTTGGCATTTTTGACATAAATGACTTGCTCCAGCTTGCCGAATCGAACACCCAAGTGTTGCCATCGGCATTACCATCGAGTATGGTGAACTTGCCTGTCTCGTTGTCATCGGTTTTTGATGCATCAAATGCGTAGGGTATAGCTGCGGTTGGGTGTCCCACATATCCGGCACTGACTGTGATGGGTTCCTTGTCTATGCAGCCGTTGGCATTATATGCCACTACATAGTATGAGTATACGCCGGCAGCTGCGAGTCGATCGGTGATGCCCAGCGGTGTGCCGGCTTCGCAATTGCTGATTTCGCGGAACAACTCGCCGTTGCGGAACAACTTGATAGTCAGCGGTTCTGTCAGTGCTTTGCCGTTTTGATCTACGGAGGGGTTGGTCCATGTGAGGTTCACCTTAAGTTCATCGCCTTGCGGTACGGCTGTCAGGTCGGTTACAAGTGCCGGCACAAGGAGGTTCTTCATTACCTTGACGTAGTTGATGCGATAGCCCATATATGTGCCGCTTTCAGCTTTTGCGTGGAATGCGATATGGTATTCGCCGGGTGTGGTGACTGTGAAGGGTACTTCGCACTCCTTGTCGTATTCGCTGAGGTTGTCATACGAAGCCAGCTCAGTGTAGCCACTCATATCGGTATCGGAAGTACCGAGGGCAAAGCCGAGGTCGCCGTAGATGGTGCAGGTGACCTTAAGTATGTAATCGCCGGCGGAATCGAAGTTGATGGCCGGAGACACAAGCCAGTTGTCCTCCTTGCTGCCGTAGGCGGAATCGAACTCTGCGAATTTTGAATATGAGTTGTATTTCCAAGGAGCAGTTGTGGACGCCTCGGGTCCGGAAACAGATTTCCAGTCAGCGGCGAAAGTGGTGGAACTGCTGAAATCGTCCACATACGGGAGGGCCTTAGCTGTGACAGGTGATGGGCCCGGGTCAGGTTGGTCGCCGCCACCGTCGGTTATGGAAAACCCTGTGACGTAGAAGTCATATGAGTTGGCATCACTGAAGCAGTGTATGCCGAAGGAGTAGTCGCCGGTAGTGGTAACTGTAACAGTTGTCTGTTGCAGCTCGAAGTCCGATGAGTGCTGATATGCCTCATTGCGTATCAATTGCGTGCCGGCGGTCATGGCTGCAGAGGTGCGCTCGGTAGCCATGCGTACTTCGAATTTCTCAGAATCGGTGCCGCGCGTCTTTGTCCACAGCTTGACGGTGTATTCCGTGCCGGCGGTAAGGGTTATCATAGGCGACATCACCCAGCAGTTTGCTGCGTGGTCGCTGTCGTATGCGTGGTATACGCCGCCTTGTGTTCCCGGGGTGGAGAAGTCTGAAGTCTGGTAGTCCCATGAGAAGCCTTTGGATCCTCTGAGGCCGTTGTTTACAGCGGTCCATTCGGGGTCAATGGCGCTGTTTACGCCGATGTCACTACTGTACGGTACCGTCTTGCTTAGTCCCGTCATCGGCAGGGCGAGGAGGACGGCAAGCAATGTTGCATAAAGTTTTTTCATACTGTTTTGAGTTATATTGTTATCAGTTGTATTATAAAGTAGCAGCCCGGTTTCGGACGTTGCCGAGATACCGGGCTGCGTCATATTAGTTACAGATGGGTTATTTTACGATTACCTTTGCGGAGCGTACTGCCTTGTCTGAGTTGAGGCGGACAATGTAGCATCCGGGTCGGAGCTCAATCATACGGTCGCCCTCTATGGTCACGTCGCCGGCAGCAATGATGCCGTTGGTGGTGTATACAGTGGCCACTGCGGAGTCTGCGCAAATGTGGATGCCGCCGCGCACTGCGGTGATTGTCATGTCATCGGTTGCTACATCGTCAACACCGCCGCCCTTGGCGAAGTTGACTTGAAGCTTGGTGTATATGCCGGGCATCTCAAATTTGTTGCTTTTAACAGCCTCCTCGTCGTTGAGCGAGTATGTGTTGAATGAGTAGCCGTCGTCAGGGGTTGCGATGATAGTTAACGGGAGGTATTTAGTTACCTTTGAGCCGTTGGCGTATTCGTTGCCCTCTGCGTCAACCACCTTGATGGTGCCGTGGATTGGGCTTATGATGTCAAGGTATGCCCATTCGCATCCGCCATTGGTGCCTTTGTGGCTCGGAGTCCATCCGCGGTCAATAGCGATGCTTGAGTCTGCACGAGTGCCTTCATTCAGCTTTTTGTCGCCTCCTTGAATGATAGCAAGATTGTAGCTCATCCCGGGCTGGTTGTCCTCGTCATCGCCATTGTCGATGCGTTGTGGCAGCGTATAGTAGAACTCGTTGAGTTCGGGCGCGGTCATGCCGTTGCCGTTTATGTAGATGAACTGCAGCTTGGTGTTCTTGCTCAGATCAAGAGCGTGGATGTCGTTGCCGGAAACATTGAGGTCTGTAAGTTCCGTGTTCCGGGAGAGGTCAAGACCGGTAAGGAGGTTGCTGCCAATGGCCAGTTCCATAAGGGCGGTGTTGTTTGACAAGTCAATGCTCGGGATTTGGTTGGTTGACAGGTTTAAATCAACGAGTTCGGTGTTCTTGGACAGGTCTATTGACGCAATTTTGTTGTTCTGTGCGTAAAACCATTTGAGGTATTTGTTGCCGGTCACGTCAAGAGAGGAGATGTTGTTGCCCTTCACATCGAGATACTGAAGGTATGGCATGTTTGAGACGTTGATGGCATCAAGCAAGGCTATGCCTTCCTCCTCATCACCGAACGAATCCGAATATGCCTCAAGCATGATAATGTTCGGATTGTTAGAGAGGTCAATAGTCTTAAGGCCGGTGTAGCTGAGGTTGAGAACTTCGAGAGCGGTGTTATGCGACAGGTCGATAGACTTGATGGGATTCCAGTATCCGTTGAAGTATTTCAGGTCGGGGGCGTTGGAGAGGTCCATTGCCTGAATTTGGTTGTCCCAAAGGCCCATTGCTGTGCCGTACTCGCCGAAGCCGGACACATCCACGCCTGAGAGGTCGCCGTATACGGTAACACGTGTGCCCGCGGCAGAGCCGTCGATGCGCGTGCCTTTGAGTCGGTCGCTGCCGGAGATGTATGCGTTTTGGTTGGTATACTCGGTGCGAGTTCCCGTGCCCCAGTCTATCCATACGGAGCTGCCTGCTTTCACGGTGTTTACAAGGAGAGACATTTGCTGTCCTTGCTTGACGTCAAACGACACCGATGCCATTTCGGATATGAAGTTTACCTTGATGGTTGAGGTTTCGGACACGATAAACCACGGGCTGAATATTTCCTTGCCGTTTACGGTTACACTCTTGAAGCGTTTGCCTTTTTCGGGGTATGAATAAACGTACATTGGCACGCCCTTGAGCGCGGTATCATGGACGCTTTTCACTGTCTGGAAGTACAGCGGTTGCCACTGGCAGAGTATGAATTTGCCGCCGTCGGTTTGCATCACGTCGAGGTCATAATCCAGACCCATGCCGAAGTGCGAGTAGAGGTTGTCGAGTTTACCGGTCTTGTTTTCGCCGGTATCAGTAGCGCCGTCGAGGGTGACTTCCACCGGGGAGTTTGTCGCGGTGCCGTCGCCCTGAACGTCACATATCCATTGGAAATCCGAGCTTGTCGGGTAGCTTGTGTCGGCATGCTCGCCGTTTGAGCCTGCGATGAGCAGGTTCGGCTCTGTTCTGTAGCTTGATTTTGCTACCGGGACGGTATGCAGGGTGTAGGTCATTGACTCGGGGGTAAAGTTAGGACAGTTGCGCAAGTCAATGCGGTCAACGCGGTTTGCTTGCAGACCGTTGAAGTCAACAAATTCAAGCAACGTGTTTGATGCGTAGAAGGATTTGAGAAAATAGGCCTCCATAAGGTCAACGCGCGAAATCTGCGTATTGCTGATGTTGAGAGATGTGATGCTCGGAAGTTTGGAAACATCAAGCGTAGTTATGGGGTTGCCGGATATGTTGAGTGTGCTTATGGCGGTGTTGTTGCCCAGGTCGAGGCTGTGGATTTTGTTGTCAGCGACATTGAGAATGCGCAGAGCCGGTGCTTGTGAGATGTCGATTAGCTCGAAGTTGCATCCGTTTATGAAGAGTTCTTCGAGCTTGGTGCATTTGGTTACGTCCAGCGCGTCTACGCTCTTGTTATTGCTCAAAGCGAGCGATGTCAGTTCGGGGTAGTCTCCGAGAACGAAGGGGTTGTCAGTGCCTGTAGTCATCAGGCGGTTGTTGCTGAGAATGAGCGTGTGCAGTGAGGGCAGCGACACAGGATAAAAGTTGTTCAAGCTGCAGTTGCTCAGGTTTATGCTCGTCAGCGTGTTCTGTGAGCTTTCGGGCAAGCAGATGAATATCGAGGCAAGATCCGGGCAATCGTTGAGTGTCAGGTATTTCAGCACTTTTTGATACTGAACGTCGAGACACTGCAGCCCCGTGTTGTTGTTGAGCGTAAGCCATTCCAGTGTCTTGCCGCAATTCTCGAGCGTGAGTGTGGGGTTGTTCGACGGCGAATTCTGGATGTTGTTGTGTGACAAGTTAAGGCTTGTCAGAGGAGTCTGCGAGAGCAACTCAAAGGAAGTGATGGAGTTTTTGCTCAAGTCGAGTTTTGTGAGTTTTGACATTCCGTCGATGGCGGCGGATGTCAGTTGCGCATTTTGGAGCTGAAATTCGGTTATCTGTCCGGACACGGTGATGGTGGTGCCCTCGATGGTTCCACTAATCCAGCGCTGCCATGCAGCCTGGTCCGGGTCTATTGTGAATTTCTGCTGCACGCCATTGCCGAAGTCAATGGTCAGCGGTTGTGTGGCAGACACGACGTTGGCGAGAATTCGAACCTCGGTTCCCTTGGGGGCGGCCGTCGTGAATGTCATCGTGCCTTGTGCGATTGCACCTGTAGTAGCCAATATGGCTGACACAATGGTAAGTAAAAGTTGCTTCATAGAACGCTTTAAATAATGTTATATTGTCATTTTGCTATTGCAACTGTAATGTAGGTTGCTGATTGTAGTGCAAAGTTAGTTATTAATATTCATATGTTGACAATTACTTGTAAAAAAATATTGTCTAAGCGATTTCGGCCGCTGTGCCAAAGAGAACTTGACGATTTTATCACATTAATGGTGGGTCTGTATCAAGAATGTAGACGTGGTAGGAGTGCAGTACATTGCGCCGCACAGTATCGGGATATTATGATGATTATCAAATTAATGGGTTGTGTTGTTGCGGGTACAATGCCCGTTGACACCTTCAGAGTGGATGCCTTTCCTTGTATGGTGTTCCGCCTTCGATTTTCCGGATTGCAAAAGTCGATTTTAGGCCTATATGCCAAAAAAAGTCCGATGAACTCGGACTTTTTTTGCTTTGGCTTGGTTGTGACAGGCTTTGCCGTGCCATGGCGAGGCCGTGGGTACGGCTTATCAATTTGTTTTGTCAGTTGTTTGCGGCGGCCAGAGGTGCGGGCACAACGTATACGCGTGCAGCCAGTTCCTGGTCGAGGGTATAAAGCGCCATACCATCGTTGCCTATCAGGCGTAAACGGTCGATGAGTTGGCGTGCGTTGTCTTCTTCTTCGACTTGCTCGGAAACAAACCAGTCAAGTTTGCCGCGTGTGGCATAGTCGTGTTCGGATTCGGCCAGTGCGTACAGATTGTTGATGAGCGAGGTGACTTTCTGTTCATGCTCCAAAGTGTGCTCGAAAGCAGCCAAAGGTGTGTCCCAGCTATCCGGAACGGCTTCGATAGGCTGGAGACGTACGCGTCCGCCTCGCGAGATGAGGTAATTGATGAATATTTCGGCGTGAGCTTGTTCTTCTTTGGTCTGAACGCGGAACCAGTTGGCGATGCCGGGCAGTCCGGCGTGCTCAAAGTTCATGGCCATGGCCAGATACAGATATGCCGACCACAATTCCTTGTTGATTTGGAAGTTGATGGCATCTTCAACGTTGCTGTTAATCATAGCTGTATGTGTGAAAAGTGAATAATATGCGTGTTCTGCTAAGTATGTCAAATATACGGGCAAAAAAGATGCCAATGGTCGTTTTTTTTGCTGTGTCAGTGCTTGTCGAGCAGCGATTGCAGGTAGGGCGTGGGACGTATCGCTATTGCTCGCCGGATGTATGGCGTGGCAGCATCGCGTTTGCCGCAAGTGACGAGATATGCTGCCAAATCTACCAGGGTGTCATAGTTATCAGGGGCAAGGTCAAGGATGTGTCGCCATATTTCAGCGGCTTCGTCACCGTCGCCGCAGAGCAAAGTTCCCCGCGCCTTGACGCGTAGATATGTCACGTTTTCCGGGAAGCCTTGCAGCATCTTGTCGGCGTAAGCCATCATCTGCGGTCCGTTGTTGCGATAGTCATAGTATTCGAGGAGGCTGCGATCCACCATACGTGTCATCCATGGGAAGTTGTCGCGTGCGCGTACCAGCAGGTCTTGGTATATGCCCGGGTGGCCCAGTGCGAAGGCGCGCGTGCGTATGCGCGAAAATAGTGTATCGGCATTCACCAAGTTGTCCATAGCGTTGTGTGTCAGCGATATGGCGGCGGTTGTGTCGCCTGCCAAAGTATTGCAGACCATGGCATCGGCGTATATGTTTGTGTCGTCGGGTGTCCGGTCTAATATCAACCAGTATATTGCGCTGGCGTTGAGCCATTCGCCTTGTGCAACATATCGTGCGGCCTTGGTGCGCAGTGCATCTGTCTCGCCGGCCAAGGCGATGACACATGCGCATAGGGCGCATGTCGCGGAGAGGAGTGCTTTGCG
>OLOV01002340.1_pt1 | contig 13000 bp, 12 predicted proteins | sample 1672931 | NCBI WGS metagenome assembly OLOV01 (sample SAMEA3136738, study PRJEB25190) | human gut metagenome | biome: human gut; feature: human-associated habitat; material: faeces | place: Austria | collected 2013
CCTTTGTGGATAATGAAATGCCTTATGGCAGAGTCCCGCAGGGACATCCGGTAATCGTGGATTATTTCTATCATGAGGAAATCAGAGGGACAGAAAATACCGGAAAAAGAAATCTTTAAACAGAAATTGACCGAGTTCTTTGAACGAGGGAGCGTAATTATCGAAAAAGCATGTTCGCTGATTTCTCGATAATTAACATGAACAATATATCACAGAATTCTAAAAGAAGTAACATCATAAATTTAACACAGTAAAGCGCTACCTTTGCATTTTTGATGGATAAACAATATAAAGGGGCAAATTTAAAGTGAGGGCTAAATGGGAGTTTGGCAGTTGCCAAAAACTGAAAATAAATGTATAATAAAATTAAACAAATAATAAAGGATATACATTATGTTAAAACTTATTCCGACACCGCAATTTGCAGAAATAAGCGAAACTAAAACGCTGAATGTACAATCAATCTTGATAAACGAAGCAGACATCAACCGAGATGTGATTGATGATTTTTATGCGTTTTTGAGCAAAATCAATATTCAAAACGGCAACGGCTCACAGATTCAATTTGTTGATGATAACTCACTTAACAATGAAGAATACATACTTGAAATCAGCGACAAAATCCGTGTTTATTCAAACAGTCTAGGCGGAAAAATTTTTGCATTGCAAACGCTGAAACAAATCCTTTTTCAATATGGTGAAAATGTGCCTTGTCTCACAATTAAGGACAAGCCGGCACACGAAATCAGAGGATTTATGCTTGATGTTGGCAGATATTTTTTCTCTGTTGATGATGTAAAACTGTTCATCAGAAAAATGTCGCTCCACAAGTTGAATTTCTTGCACCTGCATCTCACGGAAGACCAGGGATGGCGAGTTGAAATCGAAAAATATCCACTGCTCACTCAAATCGGTTCGGTGAGAAAAAAGACCAATTTCAATCATAAAGAGCACGGCGGTTTTTACACGAAGGCTCAAATCAAAGAGATTGTTGACTATGCCCACAATTTTGCAATCAGCGTTATGCCCGAATTTGACATTCCGGGGCACAGCAGGAGTGCAATGGCAGGCTACAACTATCTTGGTTGCTTTGACAGAAAGTTACCCGTTGCCGACCATTGGGGTGTTAAGCACGATGTTTTGTGCGCAGGTAAGGACTCAACTTACGAATTTGTTGAAAATATTATTGACGAATTTTGCGAAATGTTCCCCGATAAATATATTCACATCGGCGGTGACGAAGTGCCGAAACACAGATGGCATTTGTGTCCGCATTGTCAGGCAAAAATGAAAGAATTGGGCTTGAAGAATGAGGACGAACTTCAATGCTACTTTATGAACAGAATAAATGATTATTGCAAAAGTAAGGGCAAGCAGGCATTTATGTGGAGCTGGGATTTGAAGAATGACAAACTGCTTTCGAAGGATTTGGGCTTTACAAAATGCGGAGATATGGACACGGGCAATCGACCGTTTATTGACACAAGCACTTCTGCTTATTACATTGATTTGCCTTACGGATACATCAGTCTAAAGGACACTGCCGAACACCGACTTTACTCCGGCAACTGCCTTGGCAGCGAGGCAACATTGTGGACAGAGTATGTGCCGAATATGACGAGGGCGGACAAGGTAACTTATCCTCGACTCGGCGCAATGGCTCAAACCGTGTGGCATGGCGACAACTCCTACGAACAGTTTGCCGAAAGTTTGGATTACTACTATTCATTTCTCGACAAAAACGGAATCGGTTATTCCGAACCGAACACGGCAAATCCGAGCAAACCTTTGGCATTTTTCCAAAATCTTTGGTTTGAAAGACGACAGCTCACATGGGAGGGATTGACCAATATTTTCGACGACCTAAAGGTTGAACGACTTGCTAAAAAACAGCAACACACAACAGACTGTTGAAAAAGCTATTGGACATCGAGTTTCATTGTTGCGATAAGCCGGAATTTTGCGGTGCAATCGGTGCGGGATTGTTTGCCGTTGACAGCGACAGATAAATCTTATTTTGGAGAAGCAAATGAACAAGAATTTTCAGAAAAAAACGGCTTACGACCATGTAAAGCAGACGAAAAAAGAAAACTATCGGTTTTTGAATGTTAAGTACGCACAGCAGAGACAAACGGTGCTGTTCGGCGACTCAATCACGGAAATATTCAACAGCTACGAACTGTTTTATGCCTTTTCGCAAACCACGGGGCAGGCAGTTTACAACCGTGGAATCAGCGGTGACACAAGCGACAGATTGTTGGAAAGGCTCGAATGTAACGCCTTGAACATAAATCCGAAAAATCTTGTGATTTTAATCGGAACAAACGACATCGGCATAGGACTTCCGCCCGAGTACACCTTGAATAATATAAAAGAAATTTTGCAAAGAACGCAGCCACTTTTCCCGAATACAAACATTGTGTTGCAGGCAATTTATCCCGTAAATTCACATTTGTCAATCAGCGCAAGGCAGATGGTCGGCAAACGCAGTAACAAAAAGATTTTGGCAATCAACGAAGAACTGCATAAAATCGCTCTTGAAAGCAAGGTACAATGGCTTGATCTTACAAAAGTACTGTCCGATGAAAAGGGCAGGCTTGCAAAAGAATATTGCTATGACGGACTGCACCTGAACGCCCAAGGCTTTGAGATTGTATCCGAAAATATCATCCCACTCTTGAAATAAGCATAATACGAAAAAGAGGACTTGAAGTGTCGTTACTCCAAGTCCTTTTTGTATAATTTTTTATTTGTTACCAAACTCGAAAATATGGAATATGTCTGTCTTTCCGACTTTTACAGTTGTTTTTCCGTCTTTTATCTCTGTGTCAAAATGATACGAATCGTCAGAAACAAGGCGAACACAACTGAATTCTCCCGGTATTGTAAACTCAATATCGCAAATCGGATATACAGGCGTCACAGTCTGCTGATTTACCAAGCTGACATAAGTTTTGCCGTCTTTTTCCCATTTCAAAAGCTCAACAAAATCGGGTGCGTTTGAAACAAATTCAGGGGTTTTGTCGCCCATCAAATATTTGATTATATCTGCCAAATATTGTCTGCAATCATGTGCTAAGGTAAGTTCGGGAGTAGATGCAATCCAAATGATTTTTCCGTCTCCGTATTCTGTTTGAGTCACCGCAGGGAGGGTTGTATGAATTCCCGGTGGATTTGAGTGAATTGCAGAAAAGTCCAGGCTGTTCGGCAATGTGTAAGGATAAGAAAGAGTTGCCAAAGCCTTTGTTTTCGTGTTGTTGATAATCCTTGCTTCAAATGCACTGTTCTCAATCGGGTACGGACTTGATTTGTCAAAATGCTTGAAAAGATGCTTGTATTCTTCGGCAGGGTTTAAGTAGCAATAGTTGTATTTGCTTGTGCCTTTAATGTCAACACCGACTAAACTTTCCAGCTTTTTGTTGTTTGCAAGTTTTCCCGTGATGAATATCGAACCGCCGTTTTTAAGATAGCTTCTAAGCTGTTCGATTTCGTAATCGGAGATTTCCTGCACGCTGTTCATAACCAAAACTTTAGCCGTTAAATCCTTTAGATTTTTACTGCCAACAACATCAAACGCAATGTTCTTTTCTCGCAGAATTTTTGCAATGTTCAAAGGAGATTGAATATAGTTTTTGTTCGTTTTCAAAGCTGTGTTGTACCAAATCGCAACATCGCTTTTTATGTTTCCCGAAACATATTTTTCAACGCTCTTTGTAGTTTCAAAAACTTTTTTGATATTGTTTTGATACACCGAATTTGTGATTGTTCCGTCAGGATTTATCGCATCGCATATAGCAAACGCACCGCCGTGTACCAAGGCGTTGAGATTGTGAATGAGCAAATCCTCACAGCTTCTTGAAACCGTGTGATAAAACAGGGTGTTGTCGCATTTTGAGGTGATGTAGCAAAACGGTTTGTTCGGCGTCATATTGTTATAATATTTGCACATAAATGTTTGTTCAAGATAACCGCCGTAGTAGTCACCGCTTGCATAATCGGAGGCGCTGAAGTTTGCTTCCGTATTGCCCTGCATCCAGTCAAGACCGATTGCCGCCATATTGTGCTCAATGGTGATGTTCGGATTAACATCCTTGATGGCTTTTGTGTTTGAACGCATAAATTCGTCTATCCAAGCCTGTCTTCTGTGGAGATATTCAATCCATATTTTGCTGTTCGGGTTATGTACTGCAGGAAGAACCTTTCCCGTTTCTTTCAAAAACCTTTCTTGGCAATGCTTGCAAAAACACTCTCTCGGCCAAAACGGCATATCAAGAAAAATGCTTTCAAAATCATAAGTCTGTGCAAGTTCGCTCAAAATATTGTGGCAGTATTCTCTGTACTCCGGATTGTTCGGACAAACCAAGCCGTATCTTGTGTTTGCGCCCGGCAGCTTTGTGCGAGAAGCCACGCCTGTAAAGTGTCTGATTCTCCAGTTTTTGTGGTTTGCATATGCGTAGTTATCGTAAACTTGCGAAAAATACAAGATAACATTCATATCGTTTTTGTGGCACTCTTCAATCATTTCTCCCACATAGTCGAGATTTCTGTTTTTGAGTGTTTCGTGCATTTTACCGTATTTGCTCGGCCAATAGTGTAAGCCCACATGAGATTTCGCCTTAACCACAACGCTTGTGGCCTCGGCTTCTTTCATTGTTTTTACAAAATCTTTTACATCAAGTTTGGACAAGTATTCAGGATTTGTGTCATTGATATGCATATCCATAAATATTCGTCTGTAATCATTATCGTACCACATTTTTAATACCCCTTTACATATAATGATACTTAATATGAAATAACGAACGATATTTTTTGCATAATGTCTCAAAAATAATTATATCTTAGAACTCACACAATAGCAACAACAAAAAATTAAGTACACAAAAATGCAAATGTCTCTCAAATTTTTTGCTCATTTCAATTCATGTTACGATTTTGATTTGAGCGATGTCTCTCAAAAGTCTCAGTCATAAATGCCCTAAATCGCACTAAAATGACTTTGGAATTTTGAAATTTGCTGTCTCTTAGAATCTCTCAAAAGCTCTCACAATATTTTGAAGCAAAGAAAAAATGCCCGAATACCGCCATAAAAAGCAGTATTCGGGCATAAAAAAGCCTCGGAACACGAATGTTCCGAGGTAATGGCAGAGGTATAAGGATTCGAACCTTAAATGACGGAGTCAGAGGCTCGCAATCTTTTTTCAAAACCGCCTATTTAAGCCATTGTTCAGACTTTGCGACTCTCAAAAATCTCTTAGAATTTTATTTTTGCTTAGAACCGCAAATTCGTATGAGGAATTGCAAACCTTACATAGAAGAGTATATGATTATGATAGGTACAGCAATTCAATTTGCTATATCTTTCTAACTGTAGAAAACATATATTTTCTTCCTAGCACCTATTTCATGGTCACAGAGTATTATTGTGTGAATTATTTATAAAACCAACCCATTTGTTTTTATTTTCATAATATTTCATCAATTCATTAGCAATAGTGGAAGCGCCCGCAAACACCGATCCTGTTATAGCAAGTTTAGTATTATTTGCTAAAGCAGAACTTATTGCAAATGGAGTAGCTATAACTGATGTTATGTTTGTCCATCTTTTAATTTTAGGGAATATTTTATTTATATTTTTGTTGATTTTAATTTGCTTTTCTCTAAATTCTCTTTTTATTTCTTCTAATTCTTTTTCATTTTCAATACAATAGTTTGAATCAATTATAGATTGAAATACAGAAATTGCTTGACAAATTTCATCTCTGTTTCTCCATTCTATTATTTTAAGCATTTGGCTTTCTATTTCTTTTAAATAATCACTTCGACAAGATACATAGTTTGAACAATTTTCACATTTTAATTCAGAACAAAAAGCATAATTATGTAATACTAATTCATTTGGAAAAACAGGAGAAAAGATTTCCTCATAAGCCCTTTGTTTTAACGACTTACCAACACCTATTTTGTATTTCAAATACTTATAATCATAATTATTAAATAAACAATTTGAATTTGTTTCCTCTGCCAAAATTAAGCTTGCATTGATTGCAGCTATTTTTGCATAACAAAAAGCATCACCATCAATAATGATTTCTCCTGGCACACTAGGATTTCCATCATGTATATTATTGGGATAGAATTCTTTTAATTTTCTTGAATCCGAACGAATAATTTCATCAAAAGAAAACATTTCATTTTCATACAACTTTTTAATATCTAATGTTTCAATTAGATTATTTTCGTTTGCAATATTAAGAACTAAATTGATAGCTTTGTTTAATTTACTATCGTCTGTCTTTAATTGTTCATTAAATGATTTTTTTGGGATAATTATTTTATCTGCCCAAAGCAAAACAGACGGATTATGAATTAACCAAGAATAGTCAATACCACAGGGTTCACACACGCCAAATTCATGTGCTAGTCCTAATCCTGTAACCATAACTTTCATATACATACTTCTTTCTTCAAATAATATCCATTAAAATTGTATCACACTTTTATTAAAAACTCTACACCTCATTTAAGTGATATTGTCTGTTAAATATCTGCATTTTTATTGGCACGGTTTGGCTGTTTTCTGCAGTTGGGATTTCAAGTTAGTGACACGTTGGTGTCACACATGTGTCTCATTTAAGATAAAAAAACACTTGTAGAAGTGAAAAATGGCTAAAAAGCAAAAATAACGGACAGTTCGTAATAAACTGCCCAAATGTGGCAAAGATATAAGGATTAGAATCTTAAATTCCAAATCCAGAAGTTCGCAATCTTTTTTCAAAACCATCTGCTTAAGATATTTTTCAGACTTTGCGTCTCTCAAAAATCTTTCAGAATTTTATTTTTGCTCAGCACGGCAAATTCGTATGAGAAATTGCGAACCTTACATAAAGGAGTCTTAAGCAACTTGCAAAATTTGATATTGCCAATGCTATAATAATCAAATAATAACTTTTCTAAGCTTTTATAGAAAATAGCATCAGTTAATATTTTATTTTCATGTTTTTGAATGCCATTTATTACTATAAATTTAAAGTTGTTTTGCCATAAAAATTGCTGTTTTGTTCTTCAGTTTCTGTAATCTCAAACCCAAATTTTTCATAAAAATGATGCAATCTATCCTTGTGGTCTAAATCAACCGTTGATAAATGACCGTAAATAGTTTTGTATCCGTTTTCTTTTGCATAAGATATAAGTTTTTGCATCATCAAAGTGCCATATCCCTTGCTAAAATCTCTATCTTTATAATGCCTTATGTCTCCGATTAATATTGTATCATCCGATTCTATTGTGCATAACATTCTTGCTTTAGGTATTTTGCCTTTATTTGCAACTACTTGCAGTGAACATCCACATACCGAATATTCTGCTGAAATCGGCTTTTTATTAAATAACATCAAATCATCCTTATATTGTTTTAACAATATTATGATTGCTAACAGCGTTCTTTTTTGTTACTGCTCTCTATGCAATATTCCATATTACTACTAAATGAGTTCCATTGAACAATCTCAACATAATTGTTTAATATATTCTCTCATAATTTTAATAATAAAGATGGCTAACAATAACTGTAATTCGAGAAATGGTCTTTCAAACTTTTATTTATTATTTCCTGTGTGTTTGTAACCATAATTCCAAAGTAACATAAAAGATAATTAAAACATTTTATACAGTCTATTATTAATTTGTCCGAGATAATATATCCTCTACTAAATTACGGGTTGTTTCATTTTTTAGTAGTTCAGTTTTTTGAAAATATTTTTTTCATTTTATGCAATAATAATATTTTTGCCATTTTATATATCATTGTACTTGTACAATTTATTTATTTTCTTTTTATTCCTTTTAATCAATAATTTTGTAATACTTCCATATTCACAGGGCAATGGAATAATATCTGATTTATTGTAAAAAAGTGACTTTTCATCACTTCTATTTGTTTGAAAGTAATATTGTTGATGATTTTCAACTTTTGGTAACTTTAATGTTTTATCCACATAAAAACAATTTTTGTTTACTTTTATCAAGCCAAACATATTTTCTTCTATAACCCATACTTCTCTTTCATCGTCTCTTATTGATTCGCAACACAAGAAAGGATCTTGAATATATTCATCAACCATCAATATTTTTTTTATATCAATTTCTCTAACAATATCAATCTTACTATGATACTTAAACTCAGTACGGTCGTAAGTATAAGAATTAAGTATATTAACAGGTAATTCAATTAATTCCACACTAGGATTTGCAAGTTGTTTTACAACGTATTCTTCCTCAAACGGGTTTAAGTGTCGTCGTAAAAATATTGTTTCTGATTTTACTGAATTGGCTAAATTATTTTGTGTAAGATCATATATTTTTTTAATCTCGTCGCAAGCATCATTTATATCATCTTCACATAATCCATGATACGCTTTTAAAAATTTCAGATTTGCTCCAGTGTTTAGGTAAAACTGCTCATATCCCGGGACACGGTGTATATTAAATATTTTGGAGATGCAAAACTCTATGAATCCTCTACCGATATTATTATAATCGCAATTTAAGTAACCATTACATCCGGAAAGTAAATGTTTGCAATTTATCTTACCAAAAATAGCCATTAATAACAAGGGACTTTGTATTTTGTATGTATTCATACCACGATCCTTTCATAAGCCTTTACTTTATTATTTGTTTTATTCTTTTTTTAATACTGTAGGATACTCTTCTAATGCATTAAAGACTATATCCTTATTGAAAAATTTTATTCGTATACGATTATAAATAACAGAAGCGAAATAAAGTATGCACATTCTATTATCTCAAAAAACTACATATCTAGATTCGATTTGTTATATTCAAATAATAAGTCTCGATATCTCTCATCTAAAGATATGCTTTTAACAACAGCACCACAGTTTAATGATATTGATAAAATCAGTAATACTAATGGTATTAGCATTAAATGATTATCATCTAGATCGCTGAATAAAATTTTTGAATTGATTATCGATATTATAACCATAATTATCAATATAGGAATAGCACTGATACCTATGATTTTATATTTATCATAATTTGTTTGTTCAAACAAATCATACTTCGGAATACTCGAAAAAATAAATGACACTGAAAATATCATAACTATAGAAAAGGCATTTTTGAAGAATTCATTGTTTGAAGAGGTTTGATATGTTTGAATTATAGCAAATGTTAATGATAATATAAAAATAAATCTTGAATATAACACTTGTGTATTAAACAAAACTTCAGATTTAGATCTTTCCCAATCGTATTTAAGAAGATAAGACAAGTATTCAATTAATGTTTTAATATCATTCTTTTCAATAACATCTTCTTTTTCAATTTTATGAATTTGTTTCCATATATGGCCGTCATTTTTATAAAATTGAGTAAGTTGTATTAGCTCTTTCCGATTTTCCAATTTTTCAGAATTAAACGATTTTTTATAACAACTATCATAAATATCAGTGTTCCCAAAAGCATTAATTTTAACTTTAAGTTTTATTAATTGCCTTTGAACATCTTCTTTGCTATTTGCATTATTTAATTCATCACAAATTTTTCGGATTTCTTGTCGCCAATTTTTTCGTTCTTCGGTAACATACTTAATTTTACTATCATTTTTTTGATTGCTAAAATTTGTGATTAATGATAATAATCCTGTTATTATTGCTGCAATAACGCTAGAAGTTAAAACTGTTTTCAAATCCATATAAATCAACTCCTTATATATAATTATAATACAAAAGATAATATGTTTCAATAAAAACAGTTATCTTCCTCCAGCTTTGCCAAACATTTTCTGCTTAAACTCAGGTGCGATAACTTGAAGTAAGTATCGTTTGTTACCGCAACGGAATAAACAAGTGCCTCGTTCCGGATAACGAATCTTCTCGAATTCAGACTCTTCAATTTGCAGTACATCCATATATACCTTTGGCTCAACACTTCCTGCATTAAACAAAAATTGATGTGTCGGAATCGAGAAAAGCGGCTTTGTATATTCCTTAACGCCCTCAATTAAAAAGTCGTCAATATTCTGACTCGCAAGAATAACCGAGCTTTCCTTTTTACGAACACGCTTTGATGCATTTCGTATGTATTCAATAGCCGTCATATTAGTAAGGAATAGATACAGTTCATCAATAGCAGCTACAGTATTACCTTTGCCGAGCAATTCATTTGTTATATATGAGAGAACATTGAAAAGCATTGCATCCTTAAGTCTGCGGTTAGTATCCATCAAACCTTTAACTCCAAAGCAAAGGAAAGTATCATCAATAATATTTGTGTGACCGTTGAAATACTTCGATTCCGTACCTACACACATAGAATGAAGTCCAAGACAAAGTTCTTCTAATGTTTCTTCACGATAAATATTCTTTTGATTATGTTGATAGCCCTTGTCAAGAAGATTAGCTCTCGAAATCACAAGTTCATATACCATTTTAAGTTCGGTCATCTCTTTCATATCCTCACCACCTTTCGTTTTAGGTTGTGGTGATGTTAACTCTGTTTGAATTTAAATTCAAGTTATTTTTTCAACTGCAAGGGGTCTTGACAGAAAATTATGAATTTGCTAATATGAAAACGGAGAGAAAATTCAATAAAACTATGATGAACCTATATGCATTTTTATTTTGAAATGCGTATAGGTTTTTTATTTTTATTTTTAGAAAGGGGAATGAAAAATGTTGTATCAAAAAATTCCAAGCGGAAGATTTTGGATTATGCCAAATGACTTTTTTGAAAAATATAAATTGAACAGTCGTGACTTTATGGTCTATTGTTTTTTGGTTTCTAAAAAAGATAAAAAAGGAAAAAGTTATTGGTCAATAAGAAGAATGGCTGAGCAATGCAATATGAGTTACGAAAGTGTAAGACGAGCAATAAAATCTCTTGAGGATCAATGCTTGATTGATGTAGAACACTGCTCGGTCAATGGTAAAAAAGATTTAAATATTTATACTGTGCATCGGTTGATTTGATTTTGCTTTCTACTTTTGCATTTTTGATGCATAAACAATATAAAAGCCCGGAATGAAAAAAGTGAATGAAAAAAACGATGATTTTTTAATGAAAATCTGCGGCTTTTGGATCGATTTTGAGGCGGATTTCAAGCCGTCGATTTTAAAGCAGGATAAAGGGGTATGATTTTCGGGCATTGAAATGCCCGAAAACGCCGTCCGGCAAAGCCTGTCGGCTTTTCGATTCGTAATACTTTTGCGTATGATTCCAAATTCGTATGCAGTAAGGGGTGTTTTTCGCAGAAAATCAAGGTTTTTGAGTATTCACGGAAAGGAGTGCGTATGATGAACAAAACTAAAGCGGAAATTGAGCAAATGGCGAGCTTTATTTGCCGTGAAAAAGGACAATATATGTTCAACAAAAAAGAAATCGGAATCATTACCGGGTTATGCAAAGACAAAGTTGCGGAGCTCTGCGAGAACATTCCTGCAGCCTGTGACAGCAGAGTTAAGTTATATTTCATCAAAGATGTTCTGAATTATCTCTATAATTCTTGATGAAATATATAATTCCAACTCGGCATACAGGTCAAAATCTCACAAAAAATGTGTCTCTTTTTTGTCAGGTATTGGTCTAGCTATTTGCAAAGCTGTGTGGTAGTGTTTGTGTTGCCAAAAGGCAAAATAATTACTATACGGAGGTAAATTATGTACGAATTATACGACAAAAACGGTAACCAAATCGGCTACCGAATGACCAAAAGAATTAAAAATGAAAATGGCAAATACGATGTATTGACTGCTCGTTCAAAGACGAGTGAAAAGGATTGCCGAAAGAAACTTGATGACATGGTCAAGGAGTATTATCAACTCCAAGAAAAGAAAAAGAGTGGCGGTGTCTTCTCCGAAATGAAATTAAAAGACTATGCAGACAACTGGTATCACCTTAATATCGAGAAAGCGAACTGCACGCAAAAGAACAAATACATGTACAAAAACATCGTCTACAACCACATCATTGAACACCTCGGTTCGATAAAGTTATGCAACTTAACTGAGGATGACTGCCAAAGATTCATAAACGAATATGCAGGATGGAGTAAGACATTCGCATCAAAGGTACGCATGGTATTAAGGCGTATATTAACAAAGGCTGAAAAGCAAGAACTCATCAAAACCAATGTGGCAAAAGACATTGTCCTGCCGACTGTGTACGAGAACAAGCACAGACCAATCACTGATGACGAACGCCGAATGATACTTGAAACTATACCTAAACACTATGCTGGAACAATGGTGCTTACAATGTTATGCTGCGGACTTCGACCGATAGAAATTCGAAGAATGAAATGGGATTGGATAGATTTTGAAAACGCAATTCTGACAGTCGGCAAATCCAAAACGGAAGCGGGAACAGGACGAAAGATACCAATTCCGCCTGTACTTTTAGATGCATTAAAGGAACATAAAACAAAAGAACTCAACAACGAATATGTATTCGTAAAGTATGAAAAGCACACACGCATGGATGACAATGCCTTTTATCAAAGCTGGAAAAACTTCGTAAAGGAAATGGACTTAGCAAACGGAGCTCACCTTTATCGCAATCAAGTGAAGAACTCAATCATAGCACCAGACTTCGAGCCATACCTACTGCGACACACTTTCTGCACCGACTGTCAGGCAGCCGGAGTACCAATCAATGTAGCAAAAGAATGGATGGGGCACTCTGACATATCGGTAACTGCTAAAATCTACACGCATATGGTGGATGAAGTATTCGAGCAGAACCGAATGAGAATGGCTCAATATGCAGTAACCAAATCCCAACAAGTTGAAAGCCTAACCGCAACAAACTGATATGCAAAAGAATAAAAGGATAGTCGAGAAATAAACTCGGCTATCCTTCGTCATTTGATATTACTGTATTAATATTTCAAAATTACAGTTTTGCAATTGTCACAAATTGAAAGACGTCCATTACACTATCGGAAAATCAGCAAGGAAGTTTCATAGTAACCTTT
>OLOV01002342.1_pt1 | contig 12997 bp, 9 predicted proteins | sample 1672931 | NCBI WGS metagenome assembly OLOV01 (sample SAMEA3136738, study PRJEB25190) | human gut metagenome | biome: human gut; feature: human-associated habitat; material: faeces | place: Austria | collected 2013
AGGTGATCGACACCGCGCTGACCGCGTACGAGGAACAGGTCGAACCACTCCTCAAAAAGTGATTTTCTGCATATGAAAATAGGGCCGCACAGACATTTCCTGTGCGGCCCTATTTTTCCGATTCCTATGGGACCTGTGTGAAATCCAAGTCCTTAAGGTAATTCTTGCCCACGGTCTGGTCATATTGAACCAGTTTGTAATCTTTGAGCAGCTCCTTTGCTTTAGCGCTTAAAGCTGTGGCTTTGATGTTGTTGCCATCATGATCCAGGTACGTCGCCTTGCCTTGCCCGATACCGCCGTTAGTGCCGATCACACGGCTCATTGCAGGGACTTCTTGTTGCAATTCCGTAAGCATCGCAAGATACGGTGATACCTTAGCGTTCATGTGTTCTGCAGCCAGCGGCATGAAATAGTTGGATGATGTGTACGCGGTGGTTGTGGGATTAACGTTCGTTCCATGGGAAGGCGAAGCGGAATTTGACCAAATGAAATAATCTGTTTCATGCAAAACGGTTTTATTGTTCTTGTTCATATCTGCCGTGTCGTAGATGCCGGGCAGATGATCTCCATAGAAGATAACGGTGATTGGCTTGTATATTTGGTCGAGCTGATTAAGGAAATCCGCCGTTTCCTGGTCGGTCCAGTTAATTCCTTTAGTGTAGGTATTGATATTCCAGCGTTCCCCATCAGATAAATCTTCTGAAATATTGGCGTCTGAAAACTCGTTATTGTCATAGTAATCGCCATAGGGCATATGGTTCTGCATGGTGACGAGTTGCAAGAACTGCGAGGACTTCGAATCTTGTTGCCTATCGAGCAGGTCAAGAATGCTCTGATACGCTTCGCTGTCACTCACATAAGGCGAACGGTCGATGCAACCGGTATGTTTCAGCGGAATTTTGCTATCAAGCGTGTACAGGTATGAGAAGCCAAACTTCCTGTAGTTGATATTCCTCAGATACATGCTTTGCTGGAACGGATGCACCGCAGTAGAAGCATTTTTCCCATACTTTTTCATCCAAATCTGGTTGAACGAATAAGGATCATTCTGGTTCGGCACCAATTGCTGGTACGGCACAATCAAAGAATCATTGAAATTCGCAAGATTCAAGCCGGTCAAAGCCTGATATTCGATATTCGCGGTGCCACCGCCGTAACCGGGGGACAGCATGAGTCCTGAAGTGGTCGTGTTTTTGATATTACGGATGTTCGGTATTGGATCGAGACTGAAAGAAACGCCCGGAACGCGAGTGGGGTCGGAGAAAGTTTCAGACAAAATCATGATGACGGTATTGTCCGTAAGCTCACCTGATCGGGTATGATTGATGGCTTGCGCCTCTTGCGCATATTTCTTAGCGAGAGACTGCATGGTTTTTTGACTGTAGTTGTCGGGTTTATCCATGGCCTTGACCTTTGACAGGCTAAGGAATGTGGTGGCAGGATTATTGGCTTGAGCATCACCTATGGCATTCCATAATTGGGGCTCGTAGCCATTATCTTTAGCCCATTTGTAGGTGCCTGAGCCGGGCGTGCCTAAACCTATGACATAAGTGCTCAGTAGCACAACGCTGAGTATTGCTGCGAGTATGCGGAAGACATTGCCAATGATGTTTTTGATGTTGGCAATGGGATGTCTCCATGAGCAATAAATGAAACGTCTGCGGCCGTCCAGAACAAAAAGAGCGAAGATGATAATTGCAAACCAAATTACGAAAGTAATTGCGCCATTAACGAACGCTTGGCTGGATTTCGGTACGAATGACATGATGCTGCCGGTGTCACCGCCTGAAATGAATGTCAAATCAGCGGGAATGATCGGTTCATTTCGCAGCTGGACTTTGATGCTGTTGGCGACTCCAAAAGCCGTAAGGGCAACGCCAAAAACAAGAGTGGCAATCCAGAATCGGTTCGTTACAAAAATTAACGCAAGATAGATTAAAGCCAGTCCCATAAAACTGACGAGACAGACGTTTTTCTGCTCAAGCCACATTTGACTGATGAATCTGGTGACTTGTCCGCCAACGCTTTGAAGGACTTTCGTCGTTTCGTCAATTTCAGTGCCCTTTTCATATTCGGGCTCGGAATACATTCCCCATTGAAGGAAAATGACTTCCGCTGAAGTGAGCAGGAAGAACACGATGGTGTAGAAGGCGTATGAGAACTTCATGCGCTTCTTCCAGAGTGCATATGCTTTCTTGAAGAATTTGATGATGAGCTGTACGGCTTTGAAGTTAGCGAAGGTATGCCATGCGGTCTTTACTGCTGTGGCAGCTGTGCGGATGGCGTGGCCGGTGGTTTTGGCAGCTTTTGCAACTGCATGTCCTGCGGTGGAGAGTGCTTTTGCCGTAGTGTGTACGGATTGTTTGCAGACCTCGATAGCCTGCATCAGAGGATGCTCGTTAGCTTGCGCGAGTTGAATTTCAGCAGATGGTGGGACTGAATGGGTACTGTCGTTCGTAGCTTCGTTAATGGCTTCGTCAATGGACTTGTCATCAGCTGTTTTTGGCAGATGGGGCGCATCGACTTTGGGAATGAAAACGCTTGCGTTATCGGAGATGGCGTGAATTGCTGATTTCTGCGTATACAGCTTTGAACCATGGTGACCTGAAAGGGCGGATGGAGCGCAAGCGTTGCTATCTTCGTCATTCGCAAGAGGGCGATACGCTCCGCCCGTAATCGGCTGCTTAGTAAGTTTTACGTATGAAGGCGCACAAGCGTGACGGTCGGGCGAGAAAATAGGCATCGTCGCATCCTTCAAAAAGATAGCCCCTTTATAATTGGAGGCTCTGTACAATTAAACCGGGTACATCTTAGTGTTCAGCTGTGGACGAACGAGTGTCTAGTAGATGTCTGAAGGGTAGCTGGACGGTTAACTGGGTGATGGGCAGCAAGCGGCAAACAGATCTGATGTTCAAGGTGGACAACATATGTGCGCGCAAGTGTTGAGCGTCATTCGCTGGTAGCGTACCAAAAAGCGCTGTCTGCGTGAAGCCTTCTACAGCAGTCCCGCCATGTAGATCGGCAGCTTGACCACGTCATTTTCCACGACCAGCGGTTTCGGATGCAGCACGTATCTGGTGCCGACCTTCTTATCGAATTTTGCCTTGAATTTGTCTAACGAGACCGTGCGGTAGCGTTTCGATGACTTGACCTCGATGGGGCTGACCCTGTACTTCATTGCCGCGTTCTCGTACGGTTCGACGATGAGGAAGTCGATCTCCATGCGGTTCGACGGGTCGTCACGATCGCTGCGCGAATAGAAGAACAGCCGGTGTCCGTTGGCCCGGAGAAGCTGTGCGACGACGTTCTCCGCGAGCATGCCCTCGTTGATTTCGATGCGTTCTAGGAGGATGTCCCGGTACAGGTTGCTTCCGGTCTGCTCCGAGTCGGCCAGGGCGAGAGTGGTGAGAAGTCCGGTGTCGGCGGCGTAGCATTTGACCGTCGAATGGTCCTCGCTGATGCTTAGCCCCACGCTCGGATCAGTGGAATTGAAGCAGTCGTTGGTGATGAACGCGTCGGAAAGCCAGAAGAAGGCGTCCTCGTAATCGCGGGTCTTCGCTTCCTTTCCCAGCGATGTGATGTTGAACTTCTTCTCTTTCTTGGAAAGCTGGCCCACCAGGTTGTCGAAGATGCGCGTGATGCGTATCCGGTCGCTGCCGCCATGTTTGGAGATGTCTTGCCTGTACAGTCGGAGGATGTTCCGTTTGACGTTGTCGACTTTGCTGAAATCATGGGTCTCGACGTACTTCGACACGGCCTGGGGCATGCCTCCGACCAGCATGTATTCACGGAATAGCCGCATGGCCTTCCTGTGCAGCGAATCGGGGAGCGGCCTGCGCTTCTTGAACGAGTCCGCGATGAGCGTGGACAGTGGCTTTTCTCCCAAAGCCCAGAGGAATTCATCGAAATCCATGGGATTTAGGCGGATCGACTCCTCCTCTGATGGAATGAGGATGTCCTTGACGTTTTCGCGGATGGAGACAAGCGACCCCGTCTCGATGTAGTCGTAACGCCCGTCAGCCACCAGCTGCTTGATGGCCTCGCGGGCCTTCGGATACAGCTGCACCTCGTCGAAAATGATGAGGCTATCCCTCCTGTGCAGTTCCACTCCGTAGAAGGATGACAGGTACATGAAGAACGCGTCGAGGTCGTTGCGCAGGTCGACGAAGTAGCCCAGCACGTCATCGGGGGCTTTCGAGAAGTCGACGAGCATATACGACGCATAGTTCCGTCGTCCGAATTCCTCCGCGATGGTGCTTTTCCCGACGCGCCGTGCGCCCTCGATGAGCAGGGCTGTGCTTCCTTGGGAAGAATCTTTCCAGGAAGCCAGTTTTTCGTACGCTTTTCGTTCGAAAGTCTCCATGTCTCACCGCCGTAAATACACCAAATCAAGGGTAATAACATGCTCAATTATACACCAAATCAAGGATAAGCGAAGTGCTATTTATACACCAAATCAAGGGTAACTGAGATACCACCGGTTGGGCTGCCGAATCTGCCATACGTAAGCCAGTTTGTGGAATCGCTTTATGTCTATGCCACCCTGCCGGTACCCTGAAATAGTGAGTAGTGAGATTTTCAAGCCGCGCAACATCATCGTGACCGGCGGATGTGGGTTTATCGGAGCCAATTTCGTGCGCTATGTGGCACATAACCATCCTGACGTGCACATAACCGTGCTCGACAAACTGACCTATGCCGGAAATCCGCAAAATATCGCCGGTCTTCCGCAATCGCAAGTCGAACTTGTGCAAGGTGATATTTGCGATGCTGTACTACTGGAACGTATCGTGTCTGGTCATGACTCGATCGTGCATTTCGCGGCCGAATCGCACAACGACAATTCCATCGCCAATCCTGAACCCTTCATCACAACAAACGTGGAAGGCACGTTCCATTTGCTTGCAGCCGCCCGTAAGCATGACGTGCGATTCCACCACATCAGCACCGACGAAGTGTACGGCGACCTCGCGCTCGACGATCCATGCAAATTCACCGAAAGTACGCCGTATAAGCCGTCTAGCCCATACAGTGCGTCGAAAGCGGCATCCGACCAGCTGGTGCGCGCGTGGGTTCGCACGTACGGGCTTCGCGCCACGATCTCCAACTGTTCCAACAATTACGGGCCGTACCAGCATGTGGAAAAATTCATTCCACGCCAGATCACTTCCATCATGGAAGGTGTGCGACCGAAACTATATGGCACAGGCGAGAACGTGCGTGACTGGATCCATACGGAAGATCACTCTTCTGCGGTGTGGGAGATTCTTACTCGCGGGCGGATCGGCGAAACGTACCTGATTGGCGCAGATGGCGAAATGAGCAATATTGCTGTAATGCGTATGATTCTGCGACTTATGGGATGTGCCGAAGATGCGTTCGACTGGGTGCGTGACCGTCCCGGGCATGATCGGCGTTATGCGATCGACTCTAGTAAGCTGCGTACCGAACTCGAATGGAAGCCTGTGCACACCGATTTCGAAGCCGGTTTGCAAGCGACCATCGCTTGGTATGCTGCCAACCGTGCCTGGTGGGAGCCCGCCAAAGCCGCCACCGAAGCCCGCTACCGCGCCCAAGGCCAGTAAAGCACGTCAGACGGGAGCGTTTTGTGACGGTGCGTCATGGTGGATGCGGCGCGGTCTGGCAATTGGGCTCGGTAAGTGGCGATTGGGAAATAACGTGCTGCAAGTAGTCGGCTTCGTCAGGAAATGGCTGCGAGAGCCGGATGCGCATTCTGGACTAATGACCCAGCTGTGAATCCAAGTCTCCCGAATCTGCCGTATATAAGCCAAATACGGTGCGAAAGTATATTTAACGGGGTCAAAGTTGTATCTTTGAACGACTTTGACCCCGTTAAATTGCTGTAAACAGGTAATAAGAGAACTTAAAGGTGATGATGGGGGTATAAAATCTGTTGTTGAGCATGTAAAATGAGCTTTTAACGGGGCAAAGTTGTTCTTTTGGGTAATTTTATCACCGTTAAAACCGTGATGATGGAGTAAAACATGCAAATGTATCGTCGAGAGCATTATCTAGCCAAGCTTCGTCCGTTCTATGACGATGTGGGACTCATTAAGGTGGTCACAGGCATTCGCCGTTGCGGAAAATCGAGTCTGCTGTGCAGCGTTATGGATGAGCTGCGGGAACGTGGCGTCGCGGAAGGCAATATCTGCTGCATCAATCTTGACCGTCGAGAATATCAAGGCGTGAACACTCCGGAAAAGCTTGATGCGGTCATTGAACATAGCCTGGGTAAGTCAGCTTCAACTCGTTACCTGTTCATCGACGAAATACAGAACGTGAAGGGGTATGAGGCCATCGTTAACGGATGGCGTGAAGAAGGCGACTGCTCGATTTTCATCACCGGATCCAATTCATACCTACTATCCGGCGAGCTTGCCACCAAATTGACAGGCCGCTACATTGAGCTGGAAATGTTCACCCTATCGTTCAGCGAATATCTCGGCATGCGTGAGTATCTTGGACTTCCCCAAAAGCCGGAGTCGCAGATTTTCCAAGAGTATCTCACCTATGGAGGGTTTCCGAAAGCGCTGGAATATGAGGATCTTGATGCGAAAGCCATGTATATCCAAGATGTCATAGGGCAGATCTTCAACAAAGACATAGCCGCACGCAAAGTGGTTCGTCACCGCGATACCTTCCAGCGTGTGCAGGACTATCTCATCAACAACTATGCCGCTCCCACGAATCTGTCGGGGATCGTCGATTATCTGAAACATGGCGAAGGCGTGACGGTCAAACGTGAGACTCTCGCGAACTATGTCCGGCTGTTGGAGAGTGCGAAGGTCCTCTACAAATGCCCGCGATTCGATTTGCGTTCGCGCAGGTCGTTGAGAGGAGGGGAGAAGTATTATCTTGCGGATCCTGGCATACGATTCGCACGTAACACTGATACGCGAATGAGTTACGGACCAGCCTTGGAAAATGCGCTGTACGTGCATTTGAGGTCGAAAGGCTACGAGGTGAGCGTGGGCATTATTGGTAAGCTGGAGTGCGACTTCATTGTGCGTAAGCGGGAACGGTACGCCTATGTGCAGGTGTCGATGAGTGTGCAGGATCCTAATGTTGAGGAGCGTGAATTCCGTCCGTTCACGAAGCTGGCTGACGGGTATCCGAAATACCTGTTCAGTTTGGACCCGCTGCCAATGCAACGCGACGGCGTAAGGCATCTCAACCTGATGGAGTTTCTACGCACGGACGGAGATCTCGACCTCTCATAGCGTTTGGTGGATGCTATTTCGCTTATATGTGGCAGATACGGTGCGAAAGCGCTTGTAACGGGGGCAAAGTTGTATCTTTGAACGACTTTGACCCCGTTAAACGCAGAGGCGACGGCTGCGAGCGCGATGGTGACCACTGCGATCACTGCGACGATGGCGATGGTTTTGCGCTGTCTCGCATTGTTTTTCTGCGTGGTTGGCCGCATTGCTGGTTCTTTTTTCTTGTGCGGCTTTCATTTTGGACAAACGTTGCGAGTGTACAAAAACACTTTCGAAAAACGATTTACCGGTGGAAATAGTGCGGATTATTTTGCTGTGAAAGGAATTTGTTTGTTGTTGCGATGCTGGGCGCGTCAGGTTTGCGTGGTATTTATGCTGGAGGGATAAACGTTTTAAGGGGGTTTGGATGGCGTATCGTGCGACACTGAAGGATGTGGCCGCTGCCGCAGGGGTGTCTGTGACGACGGTTTCGTTGGTGTTGAATAATCGTCCTGCTCGCGTGTCCGAGGAGAAGCGCAGGGTCATTGCCGATGCGGCGAAGAAACTGAATTATGTGCCGAATCAGAGTGCGCGAAGCTTGGTGACCAAGCAATCCCAGTTGGTGGCGTTGATTGTGCCTGATATTGAGAACTTGTTTTTCGCGGCGTTTGCCAAGTGCGTGGAGGATGAATGCGCTGCGCAGGGGTATTCGCTGATTGTGGCCAATTCCGATGATTCGCGTGCTACTGAGCATGAGTTGTTGCAGCGTCTTCCGGCTCGTGGGGTGGACGGTGTGATGCTGATTCCGGCGCGCGAGTCCTGTGCTGGCGATGCTGTTGGGCGGTTGCGTGAGGATGTGGCGCTTGTGTCGTGCCCTGTGGTGTTGATCGACCGTTTGACTCAGTGCGGTTGGTGTGATGCGGTTGGCTTTGATAATTATCTTGGCGGCCGTTTGGCTGCCCAGTATCTGTTGGAGGGTGGTCATACTCGTATTGGTATTGTCACCGGCGATATTGCGGAGTTGAGTGCCGCGGAGCGTCGTCGTGGTTTTGTGGATGCTATCGAGCGGTCGGGAAAGCATTTTGATTCTGCGCTGTGTGCTGAGGGGGATTACCGTTTCGGTAGTGGCTATCGTGCTGCTGATCAGATTATTGATGGCGGTGCGACTGCCGTGTTCTGCTGCAATGATGTGATGGCGCTTGGTTTTCGTCAGCGTATGGCGGAGCGCGGGTTGCGCGTTACTGAGGATATGCAGGTGATTGGTTACGACAATATTCTCAAGCGATTCGGGCTTGGTTGGCGTATGACCACCGTTGAACAGAGCGTGACTGATCTGGCTGCCGCATGTTGGGATATGTTGCGTGGGCGGATTGATGTTTCGGTTCATACTAAGTCCGGTGTGGATTCGGTGGCTGCTCGTCCGTGGCTTTCCGATCCGCAGGTTGAGGTGCTTACGCCGAAATTGGTGCAGGCGGCCTGCTCGTAAACCGCCATTTTTAGGTGCTGCAGACCGGTGAAAAACGGGTGGCGTAGATCAATCTCGATATGCAGTGACATCAGTATTTCCAATATTCTGTAAATGTTGGAAATAAAGGCAACACGCCGTGCGTGTGGTGTTGAATTTGCGTTATTGATAAAACGCTTTATCATAAATCTTGTCAACGCACAACACAACCGAAGAATGTATTCGATGTATAACTGACGGCGCACCCGTATGGTGGCGGACTGTCGTCAGGCTCGTCAAAGAGGAAAGGCACACACATGAAAAAGATGATTCTCGATCTTGATACCGGCGTTGATGACGCACTTGCCATTTCGTATGCCCTGGGAAGCCCGGAAGTCAAGCTGATCGGCATCACCGGTACCTATGGCAACGTACTTGTCGAGCAAGGTGTGCGCAACGCATTGGCCGTGACCGACTTGCTCGGCCATCCGGAAGTCAAGGTGTATCAAGGCCTGCCGCACTCCAGCACCACCGACCACTTCGAAGTGCTGCCGATCTCCGCACTCATCCACGGCGACAACGGAATCGGCGACGTGGACATCCCTGATTCCAACCGTTCCGTCGAAACCGAATCCGCGGTCGACTTCATCATCGACGCAGTGAAGACCTACGGCAAGGATCTCGTCTACGTGCCGACCGGACCGATGACCAACATCGAAGCCGCACTGAAGAAAGCTCCGGAAATCAAAGACGAAATCGGCCAAATCGTGCTCATGGGCGGTGCGCTGACCGTACCTGGCAACTGCAACGCCTGCATGGAAGCCAACATTTCGCAGGATCCGGAAGCCGCCGACTACCTGTTCCGTTCCGGCGCTCCGACCACCATGATCGGCCTCGACGTAACCCTGCAGACCCTGCTCACCTATAAGGAAACCCAGCAGTGGCGTGACCTCGGCACCAAGGCCGGCAGGTTTCTGGCCGACATGACCGACTTCTACATCAAGGCCTACGAAACCACGTCCCCGCACTTGGGCGGCTGCGGACTGCATGATCCGCTCGCCGTCGGCGTGGCAGTGGACCCGACCCTCGTCACCACCCTTGACATCAATATGAAGGTCGACGTGGAAGGTCCGACCCGCGGACGTACCATCGGTGACGAAACCCGTCTGAACGATCCAGTCAAGACCATGAAGGTGGCAGTCGGCGTTGATGTGCCGCGCTTCCTGAACGAATTCATGACCCGCATCTCCGGACTCGCAACCAAAGCCGAATAAGCGTAACCGGCCAAACAATCGCATAAAACATCCTCAATATAAACAATGGAGATTTGTAAAATTGCGATTACTGAAAAACAATATTTCACAAATCTCCTCTTTATTTAAGGAAGACAAAGATGAGCGCGACTGAAGTTCTCTCTGCATTGGACCGCATCCACGGCACGGTGTCCGTAATCGGCTCGATGAATGCGGATTACACCGTCACCGCACAGCGTCTGCCAGGGCCGGGGGAGACCATCACCGGCGGTCCGCTGCAGCTGCTGCCAGGCGGTAAATCCGGCAACCAGGCGGCCGCCGCAGCGCGCATCGGCGCAACCGTGCAAATGTTCGGCGCGGTAGGCTCCGATTCCAACGCCGACTTCCTGCTGGGCGCCCTGGGCGAAGCTGGTGTGAATACCACGCATGTTCGCCGCGTGCCTGGAGCATCCGGTACAACCGTGATCACCGTGGACGCAACTGGCGAAAACACCATCGTCTACTCTCCGGGATCGAACGCGCAGGTCACTGTGGATTATGTGGAATCCGTGCGTGAGGCGCTGGTACGGTCTTCCGTGCTTGGCCTATGCTTGGAAAGCCCGATCGAAACGGTGACGGCCGCCGCACGCGTATGCCACGAAGCGGGCGTGAAGGTGCTACTCAACGATTCGCCGTTCACTCCGTCGCTGCCGGTCGAACTAGTTGAAGCATCCGACATTCTGTTGGTCAACGAGCATGAAATGGTGCAGTTGCTTGGTATTGACGAGCCGGAAAACGACGATTGGGATGATTTCGACTGGGGTCATGCGCTGGAAGCGATGCACGGATTCGGTTTCGAACAGGCGATTGTGACGCTCGGCGGTGACGGTTCGGTGGTATTGGATTCCACTTCGGCAACGCCGATTCAGCGGATAGCCCCCGTGCGGGTCAATGCGGTGGATACCACCGGTTGCGGCGACTCGTTCATGGGCACGGTGCTTGCCGGTCTTGCCTCAGGTATGGCACTTTCCGAAGCTGCCGAACTCGCCTCGTACGTGTCCGCATATGCCGCTACTGGTTACGGCGCGCAGGCCTCCTACGGCAATGCCGCGCAAATCCGCGAAGCATATATCGGACGATAGCTAGATTTCTCTCTCTTCTCTCTTTAAGAAAAGGAAATAGAGTACATATAAAAAACTCGCCGACCGGGTGGTGGCGAGTTTTTGCTTAAGAATATATGCGCGAATCAGGCGTAGATGTTGCGCGGACGCATGTCTTCGGGCAAGCCGTTGAGCAGCGTGGAAACGGAACCGGATTCGAACACGGAGCGGATGCCGGCGGCCAGCAATGGGGCCACAGACAGCACGGTCATATTCGGAAGGCGCTTCTCTTCCGGAACCGGCACGGTGTCGGTAAGTACGATTTCTCTGGCACCGCAATTCCTCAGGCGTTCCACGGCGGGACCAGACAGCAGGCCATGCGTGGCAACCAGCGTCACGGACTTCGCGCCGGAGTTGTTCAGTGTGCGCACAGCCTCGCAGATGGTGCCTGCGGTGTCGATCATGTCGTCAACCACCACGCAGTCGCGGCCTTCGACCTCGCCGATAATGCCATGCGCCTCGGCATGGTTCGGGCGAGTGGTGTCACGAGTCTTGTGAATGAAGGCGAGCGGCAGATTGCCCAGCTTCGCGGCCCACTGCTCGGAAACCTTGATACGGCCGGCATCCGGAGACACGATGGTGGTGTTCTCAAGCGGCATGTTGTTGCGCACATAGTCAAGCAGCACCGGAGTAGCGGTGAGATGATCGACCGGACCATCGAAGAAGCCCTGCTCCTGAGCGGCATGCAGGTCAACCGTCATAATACGGTCGGCACCGGCTGCGCGGAACAGGTCGAAAATCAGGCGGGCGGTGATGGGCTCGCGACCCTGATGCTTCTTATCCTGACGGGAATAGCCAAGGAACGGCGCGACCACGGTGATGGAACGGGCGGAAGCGCGCTTCATGGCGTCAACCATGATGAGCTGCTCCATGATCCACTTGTTAATCGGCTCGGTATGCGCCTGCATCACAAACGCGTCGGCACCACGCACCGGCTCGGTGTAACGCACATACATCTCACCGTTGGCGAAATCGTAAGCCGTGGTCTCAAGCACGTCAATTCCCAGGTATTTCGCGGTTTCATGGGCCTGCTCAGGGTATGCACGACCCGTCACCAAAGCCAGTTTTTTATCCGGAGTGCCTTCGAGAATCGCCGACATGCTTCGCCTTCCACAATTAGAGTCGCGTAAATACGGTATACCAACCGTACAAAAATAGCCGTATTCAATATAACAATGCGGGTGCCCATGACGCGCCTGTTTTGCGGAATGTGCGCGATTGTCGCTCGTCCAGCAGAAGGGCTATGCTGAACAGGTTGTCTGAATCGTATCTTTATACCCATCCAACGCATCAAAACTTGCAAACTGTGCAGCACGCTGTGCCATAGATAATGCTTTATGTTGAGAAAGTGGACGTTCCATGTTTAAAAGATCATCATAGCGATGTGGATCATTCTGATCTTTGGAAACATACTTCATGCCTTATGTCCTCCAATCTGTGCATTTCTTAATTTTGTCGTAGCACCTTCTGTTAGATCAATTCCCTTCAATACTGCATTTTTTCCATACTTCTGCTTTATTTTCAAAATTGCTTCTTCCGCCTTTTTCTCACTTTCCTCTTCTTCAACAGGGTGCCCGTCAAACAAACTTGTCTGCTGGTATTGTGCCAAAGATGCATTTTTAATATTTGCCGCACTTAAAGTAATTCTTCGAATCAACAAAGAAGGATTCACTTTTGCTTCATATATTTTCATGCATGCCATAATCAATTTAGAAGTCGTAGAAGTACGTACATCAAAACGATACGATCCATGTGCTGATTTGGGAAGCTCTCTTCCATACCAGTCCGTAACAACTTCACCTGTATAATTTGTTGTCATAGAAGAAATATCATAGCCAACAGTTAATGTAATACTTTCCGCATTTACATGATTCTGAATGAGTTTCAATGATAATTGTTCACACATCTCTTTGACAATGATTTTCCCTTTTTCATATGTAT
>OLOV01002344.1_pt1 | contig 12979 bp, 9 predicted proteins | sample 1672931 | NCBI WGS metagenome assembly OLOV01 (sample SAMEA3136738, study PRJEB25190) | human gut metagenome | biome: human gut; feature: human-associated habitat; material: faeces | place: Austria | collected 2013
GCATGATATAGTAGAAGAATTTGAGGTTGCCGAACATAGCAAAGACGGAGGTGTGGCAATTTTTATGTCGTCAAAAATCAGCGGAACGGCAAATACCGCACAAATTGCCTGCGATATGATCGGCTGCAAAAATGTGTATGTTATTGATTCACTGACCGCTTCGGCAGGTCAAAAACTGCTTGTTGAATATGCGGTAAAACTGCGCAGACAAGGGAAAAACTCAAAAGAAATTTATGAAGAAATCGAGCGCATAAAAACGAAAATATCGTTGCTTGCCTGCCTCGATACCCTTGAATATTTGCATAACGGCGGCAGAGTAAGTCAGACAAAAGCAATGCTTACGACTGTTGCCCGTATAAAGCCTGTAATAAGACTCAGCGGCGGCGATGTCGAGTTGCTTGCAAAAAGTTTTAACATTAAGCGTGGCATAAAAAGCCTTGCCGAAAGGCTTGAAAGGGAAGAGCTTAATCCTCATTTCCCTGTATATGTAATGTACTCCGACAACGAAAGCCTTGCAAATGATTTGACAAGCGACATAAAAAGGCTGCTGCCGAATGTGCATAGCATTGAAACTGTAAAAGTCGGTGCGGTTATAGGCAGTCACATAGGCACAAATGCGTGTGGAATTGCATTTGTAAAATTATGATTTTAAAGATTACGGTTTAATAAAAAAGTTTGAATAAGTGTTTTAGAATTGCTAAAGATGCACTCAATTTCGGAGTGCGTCTTTATTGTGTATTGAGATGTTTTTATATTTGACTCTTTTTATGTTGTTAAATTATCCCCGATATGCTATAATCAGAAAAAACTAAGCGAGGGATAAATATGGTAAGAGAAGTTGTAAGAGATCCGATGTTTTTACAGAGAAAATCGGTTGAAGCAAATATGTCGGATATGCCGATAGCCGTTGATTTGCTTGATACTTTAAAAGCAAATTTTGAGGGCTGTGTAGGTATGGCCGCAAATATGATTGGCGTTTCAAAAAGAATTATTGCAATAAGCGATAACGGAAAGTATATTCTTATGTTTAATCCTGAAATTGTTAAGGCTTACGGTGAATACGAAACCGAAGAGGGCTGTCTGTCACTTGACGGGGAGCGCAAAACAAAGCGTTATAAAACTGTAACCGTAAAATATGCCAACGATAAATTCAAAACGGTTACACGCACTTTCACAAATTTTACGGCACAGATAATTCAGCACGAAATAGACCATTGCAACGGAATTTTAATATAAAGCAGTCTATAAAATGTATATTTACAGTTATATTTTAATTTTATGATTATTAAGCATTAAAATATCTATATACCGTTTAATTGTTATAAAATTGTGCATTATTGTAAAGAATAATTGACATTTAAGTGCAAATATTCATTGACAAAATTCACCTTTTATAGTACAATTTGGGAAAGATATAATAAAGGAGAATGGACAATGAAAAAAAGAATTCTTTCAGCGTTGCTTTCCGCAACATTGGTTGTGGCAAGCGTTTCTTCAATCACTGCTATGGCGGCAGGTGATACTGTAAACGGTACTACTTATGAGTATAATACTTTTACCGCTAACAAAATCACACATCCGGAAAACGGTTTAAAAGCTCCGGACGGTATTGTTGATTACATTGGCAACAGCACAGTTACCGATGAGATTACAGGCGTGGGTGACCGTGCACAGAACTATGCGTGGTCTGCTATCGGTCACGGTGATTGGGTATATATCGGTACTTGCCCGAATGCTATGACACAGACACTTAACTTTATGGGTACAGTGCTCGGAAATAAATTTGATAAAGAAGTTATGATAGCTACTCTTAACGCTATGTTTAACGGCGCTTTCTTTACATCGGAAGAGGACGGCGGAGATCCTAAGGGTATTCTTGTTAAGGTAAATACAAAGACAGGCGAAGTAAAACTCCTTATGTCAAAGGCTACAACAAACACAAATGTACAGTTCAGAAATGTTGTAGAGTTAAACGGCAAGTTCTACTTCTGCGGTTCTGTAAACGGTTTGCCGACTGTTTATCAGGTAGATCCTGAAACCGATGAATACAAGAAAGTTTATCAGAGTATCAGTCAGGCAGATTATTATAAGGCTTATCAGATGGGTATAAGCGTTGGTATCAGAGGTATCAGCACTTACGAGAACAAACTTATAATCAGCCTTGTAGGTCTTGAGGGTGCATATATCTGCGAAAGCGACAACCCTGAAGATCCCGATTCATTTAAAGTAATTGCTACTATGGACGATATGTTCAATTATCCTGCTTATCGTTATCAAGACAGCATCTACGGCGGTTCAATTTGGGATATGGCTGCATATAATGATTCTTTGTATGTTTCAATCTGCACAGGCAGACCTGAAAACAAGCCTGATGACAATACAATGCAGTCATTTGCTATCATCAAGGGCGACAGAGATGACAACGGCAAGTGGACATGGACATCTGTTGTAGGCGATCAGGAAAAGGATAACGCAAAATATACTTACGGTATTGACCCTGAAAGAACACGCTCGGGTGCGGCAAACTTTTGCATATACGACGGTTACCTCTATATCGGTGAGTACAATGACGAAGAAATTGCTCTTGAAAGAGTTTTGTTTGACCGGAGCTGCGATTTTGTAAACGCTAACCTTGAGCAGTCCGTAAACCTTTACAGAATGGATACAGACGAAAACATTGACCTTGTTGTAGGCGATGCGGACAAGATGTTCCCTGACGGCAGTATTACAGATTTAGGTTCGGGCTTTGACCGCAACGAAAACCAGTATATCTGGAGAATGCAGGTTTATGATGATAAACTTTATGTAGGCACATTTGATACAAGCTCACTCCTTGAGCCTATCGGTCAGCTTACAAACGGCGACCTTCTTAAAATGACAGATGAAGAGTGGCAGTCACAGATTGAGTATATAAAGGTGCTTGCAGAACTTATTCTCAATAAATACAAAAAACCGCATCTGCCTGTAACTGCTCCGGCAGCATTTTCTGTTTCAAGAAACGATGCAAGAGATATGGCAAAGAGTGTAAATAACGCAGGCAGAATCAGCAAAGCAACTGCTGCAAGGGCAGAAGATGTTATTGAGCTTGCCAATGAAGTGGAAAACGCTGTTGACGAAAAAGCAAGCAAAGAGTTTATTGCTACTTACAAAGAATTTGCAGATGCTTCTGATGATATTTCAAGTGTAATCGGCGACTTAAGTGATAAAATCTTTACAGAAGAAAACATTGCGAAAATGATTTCTTTTGTTGAGTGTGCGGCTTACTTAAGCACATCTGAAAGAGGCTTTGACCTTTACACACTTGACAGCGACCTTAATGTAGAAACTGTTACAACAAACGGTTTTGGTGATCCGTATAACCACGGCTGCCGTACTTTTGCCGTAACAGATGACAGCCTTGTTGTAGGTACAGCAAACCCATTCTACGGTACACAGGTTTGGACTCTTGCAGAGAGTAAGTCGGATGTTGATTACGATATTAACAGCGACGGCAAAGTTGATGTAAACGATGCAACATATATACAGCATGTTGTTGCAGGTTCTGCAGAAAAGCCCGATAACTTTGATTCAAAGGCCGACTTCAATAAAGACGGCAAGGTTGATGTAACAGATATTACAGCATATCAGATTTACCTTGCAAAAAACAATAATTAAGACTGAATTTAACTGTCGGTTATAACAATTTACCGCTCTACAATTTTTTTGTAGGGCGGTTTTCTTATGCTTTTTGCTGTGATATAATAAAAATAGAATTTACTTAGTGTTGGGCAATATTCAGAGGTCCTTTATAGGAAATTGGGGTAAATTATGGTTTAGCAAACCTTTTGTGCCAAGCAATTATAAAAGTTAGTCAACCTTTTCAAAGGCTTGACCTAAATTTTAAAATTATTTAGCTTACATTTAGAACAAAAGCTAAAAGAGCGTGATTTTTATGTCAGATTGGAATTCAAATCAATATATGAAGTTTAAAAACGAGCGTACACAACCGTCTGTTGATCTGATAAACAGAATATCTTACCTTGACCCGTAGAATATTCTTGGCATCGGCTGCGGTTCGGGAAACAGAACCTTTGTGCTTAAAAACCGTTTTAAAGACGCAGATATTATCGGTGTGGATTATTCGGAAAATATGCTTGAAAAGGCAAAGAATAAGTTATCCCGATATGACTTTTGAAAAATGCAATGTTACGAGTGGGCTTGAAAATGAGCCGACCCCAAAAAGTTAGACTCTATGAATTCATTGACTTCTGTATAAGCGTTATCCTGATTTTTATGGGCGTTATGAAAGTTTTATAAAATTTCTTGCAAAATTGAATATCTATATACTTTGTGCTTGAATTTGGCTATGATAAGAAAATTTTAAATTTCAGCTGATTTTTTGCAAAAATCTATTGACAAAGGGTAAAAATAACGCTATAATTCAAGTTGTAAAGTAAAGTTTCCGGAAAACTTCTTATTTTAATTTAATTTAAAAATGAATAATCAAGAACAAAGAGGTTCACTTTATCTTTGAAGAATTTGCAATTTAAATTTATTTTCCTGCAAATTTCAAAGATATGGTGAACCTTGTTTTTATTCAGTCGGTTTATGTGGAGGTTTTAAAATGGATGCAGGAAATATAGCTTTTATGCTTATCTGCTCGGCTTTGGTGTTCCTTATGACTCCCGGCCTTGCAATGTTTTACGGCGGACTTGTTCGCAAAAAGAATGTAGTAAACACAATGATGACTTCAATTTTCATCATCGGTACAGGCATTGTAATGTGGGTGCTTTTCGGCTATTCACTTTCATTTGCTCCAAGCTCAAACGGAATTATCGGCGACCTTAGTTGGATAGGACTTGAGGGTGTATCTCTCACAGAGGGTTACATAGACGGTGCGGCTATTCCTAATATGGTATTCTGCGGATTTCAGATGATGTTTGCAATTATTACTCCTGCTCTTATTACAGGTGCTGTTGCGGGCAGAATGAAGTTTAAATCACTTTTCGTATTTATCATTCTTTGGTCTTTAATTGTTTATTATCCTCTTGCTCATATGGTATGGGCAGACGGCGGACTTCTCGGTCTTGACGGTATCGGTGCTCTTGATTTTGCCGGCGGTGATGTTGTTCACATCAGTTCGGGTGTATCAGCTCTTGTCCTTTGTATTATCCTCGGCAAACGCCACGATTACGAACACGCTAACTACAGAATCCACAATATTCCTACAGTAGTTTTAGGTGCTTCACTTCTTATGTTCGGTTGGTTCGGCTTTAATGCAGGTTCTGCACTTGAGGCAAACGGACTTTCTGCACACGCATTTATGACAACAGCCGTTTCTGCGGCAGCCGCAATCCTTTCTTGGATGCTTTGCGATGTAATTAAAAACAAAAAGCCTACACTTATCGGTGCAAGCACAGGTATGGTTGCAGGTCTTGTAGGCATTACTCCGGGCGCAGGTTTTGTTCCGATTTGGGCGGCAGTAATTATAGGTCTTACAACAAGCCCTGTTTGCTACCTTATGATTTCATTCGGTAAAAAGAAATTCGGCTTTGACGACGCACTCGACGCATTCAGCTGTCACGGTACAGGCGGTATCTGGGGCGGACTTCTTACAGGTGTGTTTTCAAGCACAGCTATTAACGCAGACGCAGGCAACGGACTTATCTACGGTGAGTTTGCTCAGTTCGGCGCACAGGCTTTAGGTATTGTAATTACACTTGTAATTGCAGTTGCAGGTACACTTATCTGTTACGGCTTAACAAGAATTCTTACAGGTAAAATCAGAGTAAGCAAGCGTGACGAAATGCTCGGACTTGATATTACACAGCACGGTGAATCTGCTTACCCGTCATTTAACGGTCTTGATAACTAACGGAGGATTAACATATGGATAACAATAACGAAGTTCAGCTTATTAAAATAGAGGCTGTTGTAAGAGAGGAAATGTTCCTCGATGTAAAAAAAGCGTTAATGGATATAGGCGTAAACGGAATCACAGCCTATCAGGTTGTAGGCTGCGGTATTCAAAGAGGTATGTCCGAATATGTAAGAGGTCAAAAAGTAGATGTGCAGGTATTGCCTAAAATTAAGTTTGAAATAGTTGTTTCATCAGAAGAATGGGAAGCAAAAACCATAGAAGCTATTAAAAAGACTGCGTTTACAGGCAATCCGGGTGACGGTAAAATCTTTACTTACTACTTAAAGCAGGCGGTAAAAATCCGTACAGGCGAAACCGGCTACGATGCAATTCAAACTCCTAATTTTGACGATTAATAAAAGTAAGTTATGTTGGTTTAAAAATCTTTCTAATTTATATTTTCCAAATAAAAGTGCGGTAACTGCGGTTATTGCGCTTTTGTTTTTGTAATAATTTTAAAATTTAGGTCAAGCCTTAAGGTTGACCAAACTTTTATAATCGTTAAATACACCGAAAAAATATTATTGAAAAATCGGCAAACATCATAGCAAAGTCCTGTTTATTACCCAGCCGGTACTGTATAATTTAATTATAACAAACCTAAATTGCCAAAGTGAAGTTCGGATTTTTGAGGAAAAAACGAGAAATACCACGGGTTCACCTTGACAAAAGAGTATGGTAAAATGAAAATGGTTACTGTCTGCGGAAAGCAGGAAAATATGAGTCGTTTATCATTGTCTGAAAGGATAGTTATTGAATGTGGAATTTACCAAAAATTAAGTTTAGGAACTTCACTTTGCCCTTTAAGCTAATTATAACAAAGCCCCAAATAAACTTAAGGAGTTGTACAAATGCCTGACGCTGATTTATATGTTAATGTCTGCATTTTCGTAATTATAAGCTACGCTATGCGTTATCCCGTAAAGTCAATATTGTTCAAAAAGCCCCAATCTCAACAAAAAAATAAGAAATGAAATGCGGCAACAAGGCATACATCACGCAGAAAAGCTGCGTAAAAAATAACAAGACAGCTTAGTATATAGGCTGTCTTGTTTGTGCTTATTCAGTTGTTTTTTGCTTACGGGCAACTGCCTCGCAAAGTGCAATAAAAATAATAAAAAGCGGTGTTGTAATCGGTTGAGCAAGGTTTACCACAGCCTGCACGGCATAGCTGATAACAGATACCGCAAAAGCAATTGCAATCGGATTTTTTCTTGCGGATTTAATCGCACCTTTCAGCGCTCCGAAAATTATCGAAAGGTAAGAAGCAAGTCCGAAAATTCCAGTAGTAATAAGGTAATTTATGTATTCGTTGTGGGCACAGTTTGTGGAGCTGTCACCGTAATGTTTAAGCCCCTCAAAATACGGTTCAAACACTGTGGCAAAGGTGTCAGGTCCGCATCCGAAAAGTTTGTTGTAAAGAGAAAAATCTCCGAATATATAGAAAGACCTTATCCACATATAGCCACGGTGAGTACCCCAGCTGTCATTAAATCTCAAAAAACTTTTCAAAAAGCCGATATTTGTTTTTGTGTCAATTACGCTGAAATAATATACGGCAAAAAGCATTGCAATAATGCAGGCAACAAATATACTGCCGATTATAATAGGAACGGTAAGCGGTAAAGTCTTGTCGGGAGTTTTGCTGTCTGCAAAAAATAAAATTGCGGTAATTATTGCGAACAATGCAATTGCTGCCCATATGATTTTTGAGTAAACAAGCAGACTCTGAAATTCCGAGATACCTTTTGATTTGTCACCCATAAAAAAGGAAAATAAACGAAGAATTTTGCCGCTTAACAGCATAATTGTTGTTGCGAGGAAAAATCTTTTAAGTCTTGCAACGCTGCGTGAAAACCATATTAAAAGCACGGCAAAAACAGTGCCAAGGCCAAGTATACCCGAGTAGCTGTCGGCTGTCATAAGAGCCATATAACCGAATGCAGACGAAATATGATAAACGATACGGTGGTTACGATTTTTGCTTATAACCGAAAAAGCGACGGTTACGGGCATAACAATGCAGATAAAACTTGACATAAGGTTTTTGTTGCCAATTGTGGAGGTAAAGTTTGTAATTGTCTGCTCATCTGTAAGGCTTGCAAACATTCCAAGCGGATCTATGTAAAAACAGTTGAGAATATCAAGCAGATATATTGCAATTGAACAACCTGCAAGGGCAACAAAGACATAGTTTTTAAAACAAAAAAATCTGGTAATTAAAAAATAAACCACCGCATAAAAAATCATCAGCAATAAACCGTTGTTTCTTCCGCTAAGACCCAAGAAAGCATCGGCAGGATCTTGAGAAAAAACAGTGGATACGGTGCATACCAAAATGAATGCACCAAATGCATAGTCCGTAAACGATAACTTTTTGTACCAAGGCACGGATTCGGCGTTGTCTTTTGTTCCGCTTTGCGAATCGGAATTAGTGATTGCAACAGCGCCAATCATCAAAACAAGCACCGCAGTGACAACAAGAAAAAAATAATATTTGTCGTGTCTTATATTATAGTAGTAATCCGTGTAAAATAGGGGAAAGAGCGTAAACATCGCAAGCAAAAAGAAGTTGACAAACTTGCTTTTTACAGAATATTTATCCTCGTTCAACCCGTTTGAGATTTTTAGTTTTGTATTGTCAGACATATAAAACCGCCCTTCAAAGTAATATATTTAATCAGTGTAATCATATTTTATACCCCATAACAGCGTATGTCAATTAAAGAAAAATAAAAATCACGAAAGTTTCAAAAAAATTAAAAATAATTGTTGACAAATCAAATTTTATGTTATATAATAATGAAGCTGACTTGTTGAGACGACAAAAATTAAATAATTTCGAGGTGTAGCTCAGTTTGGTAGAGTGCTTGGTTTGGGACCAAGATGCCGCAGGTTCAAGTCCTGTCGCCTCGACCAAAGAAAAAAGAGCCGATTGAGGCTCTTTTTTTCTTTGCCAAGGGCTTGAACCTGAGAAGGTCTGAGCGTTAAAAAAACAGTCCGGTGGAGTTTGCAAACGTAAAATATTCTACTATATTTTTTCTGCAAAAAAGCTGCCGATTGAATCTCGGCAGCTTTCGGTTATTTATTATCAATAAAATCTTTTTCTTATCTTTTCTTTGTCCCCGTCGCTTATGCCGATTTGTCGGATATAGTCCTCGACCGAGCCGTATTTATTTTTGATGTAGGCGAGGAGGGAGCGCATTGTTTGAGGCAGGGAATAGTGCATCTCGGGATCTGTGTCCCAAAGCGTATCGGCGTGGGTGCACATATATTTTTCGAGGTATGTATAGGTAAGCTGATAGTCGGCAACGATGTCATCTTCTTCGACACCTGCTATCGTCAACAAAAGCATTGAGAGTATTCCCGTACGATCCTTTCCGAGAAAGCAATGATAAAAAACAGCGCCGTCAGGGGCGTCTGCGACGGACTTTAATGCCTTGCATACATTTTCTTTATAATTATCTATAATGTACTCATAGACCTCTGTAAGAGCTTTTTTCATGCCCTTTGCTTCAGCAACATTCATTTCATAGAGTGAAATATGCTCAACATTGTCGGTCAGCCTTTCCGTTCCGTTCGGTTGATTGATGAATTCAAAATCTCCCCTAAGGTCTATTACGGTTGTGACATTCAGCGCTTTGAGCTTTTCAATGTCGGTTTCGGTCGGTCTGTCAACAGTGCCGCCGCGAATAAAGCGCTTGAATTTTGTGCAGCCGTATTTTGAAGGGTAGCCGCCAAGATCGCGGCAGTTTTCAATATTTTCAAATATATAACGTCTTTGCGGTTCCATTTTTCCTCCGTTATTTTGTAACAAAATAGGTGATAAGTACAATTGCGCCGAGAATTATGCGGTATATGCCGAATGCAGTGAAAGTGTGGTTTTTAATGTAATTCATCAAAAATCTGATAACAACAAGTGAAACGGTAAATGCAGTTATCATTCCGACAAAGAGTATAACAAACTCGGTAACGGTGAATCCGAGGCCGAATTTAATTATCTTGATGAGCGATGCGCCGAGCATAGCGGGAACGGCGAGAAAGAAGGTAAATTCCGAAGCAACTCTCCTTGAATTGCCGAGCATGATACCGCCGAGAATCGTTGAGCCTGAGCGCGAGGTTCCCGGAATAAGCGAAAGTGCCTGGAAGCAGCCGATAAAGAAGGCGTTTTTGAACGAAACCTCAGTGAGCTTTGTAACTTTCGGACGGCGCTTTCTGTTATAGATTTCCACAGCGATAAAGAGTACGCCGTAAATTATAAGCGTTATGGCAACCGTAACATAGTTGTAAAGATATTTGTCGAGAAGGTCGTTGAAAATAATTCCGAGAATTCCGGCGGGAATTGAACCGATGATAACCTTGAACCAAAGCTCGATTATTCTCGGCTTAACGGCAACCTTGCTTTTGCCGTTTTCAAGCTGCTTTTTCCTGAAAGGCCAAAGCTTATTCCAGAACATTACTACAACGGCAATAATTGCGCCGAGCTGAATGACAACAAGGTACATTTCAAAGAAATTCGGCGAAACCTCCTTGAATTTGCAAATCTTTTCAAGCAAAATCATATGTCCCGTGCTGCTTATCGGCAGCCATTCCGTTATGCCTTCGATTATGCCGAAGAGAATGGATTTCAAAACATCAAGTATATACATAATAAACCTCCGTCGGTGAAATATTTATCTTTCTTTAATTATATGCGTCCGTGTATTATTATACAACATAGGGGAGGCTAATTCAATCATAAAAAAGAAAAAACGGAGCAGAAATTCTGCCCCGTCTTTTTGTGATAATAACTTATGCAAGCTCTGCGAAGTACTTGATTGTACGAACCATCTGGCTTGTGTAAGAGTTCTCGTTGTCGTACCAAGAAACAACCTGAACCTCATAGAGGTCGTCAGCAATCTTGGAGACCATCGTCTGGGTAGCATCGAACAGGGAACCGAATCTCATGCCGATAACATCGGAAGAAACGATCGGATCGCAGTTGTAGCCGAAGCTCTCAGAGGAAGCTGCCTTCATAGCTGCGTTGATGCCGTCGACGGTTACGTCAGCGCCCTTAACAACAGCGGTGAGGATGGTGGTGGAACCAGTCGGAACCGGAACACGCTGTGCGGAACCGATGAGCTTACCGTTCAGCTCCGGGATAACAAGGCCGATAGCCTTTGCAGCGCCCGTGGAGTTCGGAACGATGTTAGCAGCGCCGGCACGTGCACGGCGGAGGTCACCCTTTCTGTGCGGGCCGTCGAGAATCATCTGGTCGCCGGTGTAAGCGTGGATTGTGCTCATGATGCCGCTCTGGATCGGAGCATAATCGTTCAGTGCCTTCGCCATCGGAGCGAGGCAGTTCGTGGTGCAGGAAGCAGCGGAGATGATGGTGTCATCAGCCGTCAGGGTCTTCTCGTTTACGCTGTAAACGATCGTCGGAAGATCGTTGCCTGCCGGAGCGGAAATAACGACCTTCTTTGCGCCTGCGTCGATGTGAGCCTGGCTCTTAGCCTTAGAGGTGTAGAAGCCGGTGCACTCGAGAACAACGTCAACACCGATCTCGCCCCACGGAAGGTCCTTAGCGTCCTTCTCAGCGTAGATCTTCAGGGTCTTGCCGTCAACTGTGATGGTGTTAGCCTCGTCGTCAGCGGAAACCGTGTGGAGAGCTTCGCCGATCTTGCCGCAGTAACCGCCCTGTGCGGTGTCATACTTGAGCAGGTGAGCCAGCATGGAGGGCTTCGTCAGATCGTTGATCGCAACGACCTCATAACCCTCAGCGCCGAACATCTGTCTGAACGCCAGACGGCCGATACGGCCGAAACCATTGATTGCAACTTTAACTGCCATGATTGTATACCTCCTGATAATTGTGGATGCATAATTTGCAATTCTATTTTATAGCATTTCGCAGGATTTTACAAGGGCTAACTGCTAAAAATGCAAACTTTTTCCGTAATTTTCAGAAAATTCACGCGTTTCCCGTGTCTTTTAAAGCATTTTCTTCTAAATTGCTCTCCGCTTTCGCAGATGCGCGCTGCCCGCTCACCGTAAACAGCAGGCAAAGGCTGTGAACAGAAAGGCACAGCATCGCAAGCTGGATCACATACGGCATTTCCGTCGCATACCCGCGCCCCGCAATAATGAGCACCGTGTTCGAGATCAAGCACCGCCGCCGGCAGGCCGAACACATATGTGCTGCGCAGCGCCTTTTTGCCGCCCGCGCCGGAGAGCAGCTTGCCTTCGGAAAGCAGGAACAGCAGCATCATCGCACCGCCACCCACGGTAAAGATATTCTCCTCCGTCGTCGCCACGGCGGAATACGTCATGAACGTCACGATCATATACGAAATGCCCCAAACCGAACCAATGGCCCAAAGCCCGCCCGTGCCGCTCGGGAAGCCCTCGCCCGTCAGCCATATAATGGCAAAAATGAGAGAAACGATCGCGAAAAGCAACGTTAAGACCGCAAACGGCAAATGCGTCGTCACATGCGAAGCCTGCACAAAGTAGGTCGGCTGATTGTTGCGGTATAAGTAAAAGTCCCGCAGAAGCGCTGCCGCACACAAAAACAAAAATACACACATCAGAAGCGCAGAAGCACCCGCCGCCGCATTTCTTTTCGTCTCTATGCGCGCGCAAAGCTTTTTGTCCACACGGCACAAAAGCATGCAGAGAAGCGATACGCCGATCGCCGCACCGCAGTAAATATACGTCAACAGTCCGCTGTCCGTCACAAAGCCCGTGTCATAATCAAAAAAGCAGAGCATCTGCACGCAGCGCAGCGCAGCCGCCGCAAAGATGCCGATTCCTGCCAAAACAAACGCCAATTTCACTTTCTTATTCATATATCATACACCGCCCACACCCTCGGGGCTTTCCTTTCATCGATTCATTCGCCGTCCGAATTTGCGGCACATCGGTTCACTGTGTTTTATTTTAGCACATTCCGCCTAAGATGAAAACACCCCGCAAAAAAGATTTTTAATTTCCTGTTGACAACAAACTTTCAAGTGATTATAATATATGCCAGAGTAAACAATTAAGCGCATGATTGTTTACACAGGAGCAGATTTGATTCTGCTGTACGGCGGGGGCTTC
>OLOV01002345.1_pt1 | contig 12978 bp, 12 predicted proteins | sample 1672931 | NCBI WGS metagenome assembly OLOV01 (sample SAMEA3136738, study PRJEB25190) | human gut metagenome | biome: human gut; feature: human-associated habitat; material: faeces | place: Austria | collected 2013
GTAGTTTCTGTATTGTCCACTACATCATAATATTTTTCATAATATTTTCTAATATTTAAATAATTTTTCTTTTCTTCTTCATTTAGTAAATCAGTTTTTGTAAAACATATTAAAGGTTTAATTTTATTTTTATGTATAACTGTAAGAAGTTTATCAAGTAAATTTAAATCTAAATCAGGCTCTTTAGTACTAGTAATTACTACAGCAATATCTACATTAGCAATCATTGGTCTTAATAAAAAGTTTTTTCTTTCAAGAATTTTTTCTATTTGTAAAGTATTTTCATTAAATAATACATTATCTCCGACTAAGGGAATAATTTTATCATTACGAAATTTTCCCCTAGCGGAGCATATGTACTCTTTATCATTTGCTAAAACTTTAAATCTATTAGAATTTATATTAACTATTATCCCGTTTAACATAAACCTTCTTCTTTACAAGTTTTGTTGTCCGAGCCACCTTCTGATGATGAGCTAACATCTATTTTAATTGTAAATGATGCATTTTCAGTTACTTTAGTTCCTGCTGTTCTATTTTGATTAAGTATCTTATAATCAGCATATTCATTTGCATTTTCACTTGTTATAGAAATAGTTTTACTATCTTTATCAATAAATTTTAATTTTAATTTATATTCATTTGCAAAATCAATTATATCACTTACACTATAAGTTCCATCAGTAAAATCAGGGTATAGATTTTTAATATCTGGAATATATAAAGTTATATTATCACCTTTAGAAAGATGTTCTCCTTTTTTAATAGATTGATCCATAATTATATTTGTTTCATAATCTTCATCTGTATCAACTTCCATTTCTTTCTTTTCAATAATAACGTTAATTCCATAAGCCTCAAGTTTACCTTTAACCTCAAGATAATTTTTACCTGTATAATCTTCGACTTCAACAGATTTACTTCCTGTAGAAACATATAAAGTTATTTCATAACCTTTTTTATGTTTAGTTCCTCCGGATGGTGAAGTTGAAATTATTTTTCCTTCATCAATTACAGTCGAGGATTTTTCAATTTGTTTTTGTGAAACGGTAAACCCTTCCTCTTGTAAAGTTTCAATTGCTTTAACAACTGTCATATTTGATACATCAGGCACTGTAACTTGTGCCTTTTTAGTTAATTTAGGAAGTAGTACTACTATACTTGTAATAAGTACAACAATTCCTGTAAATATTGATAGTAAAATTACTATCGATTTATTTTGATTTTTATTAATATCCTTTTGGGTTATACGCTTTGCTATAATCTCATCACTTTCCTTCTTTGTAAGATTTTCATTTTTTAGTTTTAACATCTTTCCATCATCTAAATCAATTTCTGGATATTTTAAACTAATTTTAATTTCATTTTTTCTTGATTCATCTAAACATGTTAATAAATCATCGTGCATTTCTCTAGCATCAGCATACCTATTTTTAGGATTTTTTGCTGTTGCTCTTAAAATAATATTTTCAATTGACTGTGGAATATCAGGTATTTCTTTTCTAATACTTGGCATTGGTTCTTTAAGTTGCTTTAACGCAATTTCCACTGCTGTTTCTCCACGAAACGGAAGTTTACCAGTAAGAAGTTCATACATAAGTATTCCTAGTGAATATATATCACTTTGAAGTGTTGCACCTTTACCTGAGGCTCCTTCCGGAGGTAAATAATGAACTGACCCCATAACCGAATTTGTTTGAGTAAGCTGTGTTGAATTCATTGCAAGGGCAATACCAAAATCAGTTAATTTTACAAGTCCATTATCAAGTATCATTATATTTTGCGGCTTTATATCACGGTGTATTATGTAGCTATCATGAGCCACCGTAAGTCCACTTGTAACCTGAATCATAATATCTACAACTTCAGGAATAGTAAGTTTACCTCTTTTTTTAAGAAGACCTTTTAAATGTTTTCCCTCAACATACTCCATTACAATATAATATTCACCATTATCTTCACCAACATCATAAACCTCAACAATATTTGGATGGGATAAACTTGATGCTTGTAAAGCCTCTCTTTGGAAACGTCTAACAAACTTTTCATCATTTGCAAGATCTCCTCTTAAAACTTTAACTGCAACATTTCTTTCCAGTATTGTATCATAAGCAAGGTAAACATTGGCCATTCCACCTTCGCCTATAGATTTTATTATTTGATATCGGTCAGAAATTTTTTGACCTTTTGCTATCACTAATTATCACCTTCGTCCTTTTCAAGATAAGCAATTGACACATTGTCAAAACCTCCTCTTGCATTACATTTTTGAATTAATTTAACCACTTTTTCTTCTGCATCTAATTCTTCATCTATTAATACTTTTTCTATTTGGTCATCAGCAAGCATTGTTGTAAGACCATCAGAACATAGCATTATTCCCTCATTATTCATATCTACATCAAATATATCCATTTGTACTTTTTCAGTCGCTCCAAGAGCACGCATAAGTACATTTTTCTTTGGATGATATTTTGCTTCTTCTTCAGTTAGATTACCAGCCTCAACCAAAAGATTAACTAAAGTATGATCTTTTGTTACCTTATGAAGCTTTTTATTTTTCATAACATAGCCCGAAGAATCCCCTATATTACCAAAGATTAAGAAATCTTTAGTTTGAATTGCAACTACTAAAGTAGAACCCATTCCTAATGAATCAGAATGTTCTACTGTATAATCTAATATATTTTTATTAATTTCACTTACATTATCATTAAGCCAATTTACTGCATCATATTTTGTACCAATACTTGCTATTTCAGTAAATCTTTTACCAAGATGAGTTATTGCTATCATCGAAGCAACTTCACCTTTACGATGTCCACCCATACCATCAGCCACCATCAAAAGATATTCGTTACTTTTATTTTTAAGTATTGTAACACTATCTTCATTATGACCTCGGACTTTGCCTGCATCAGTTAAATAAAATGTTTTCATTTCATCACCTATCTTCATAAAAATTATACCATTATTTAGTTAATTTATCTATACTTCTTTACTACGAAGTTGTCCACATGCAGCAGAAATTTTATTTCCAAACTTTCTACGAACAGTAACATCTATTCCATTTTTCTTCAAAATATCATAAAATTCATTAATTTTCTTACTTTCTTTAAAATCAATATTTTTAGTTTCATTATAATTTATTAAATTTACATAAGCATTTTTACCTTTAATTAAATTTGCAAGTTCAATTGCATTTTCTTTTGAATCATTAATTCCAGATAATAAAACATATTCAAAAGTTATTCTACGAAGTGTTTTTTCATAGTAATAATCAAGAACATCCATAAGTTCATTTAAATTATATGCTTTACTAATTGGCATTATTTCATTTCTTATTTTATCATTTGGTGCATGAAGTGATATTGCTAAATTAACTTGAAGGTCAAGTGATGAAAATTCTTTTATTTTTGGAACTATTCCACATGTAGAAACGGTTATATGTCTTGCTCCAATATTAAGTGCTTTAGGATCATTTATAATTCTTATAAAATTTATTACATTATCATAATTATCAAATGGTTCACCAATACCCATTATTACACAGCTATCTATTCTTTGATTTATATATTTTGATATTAATATAATTTGCTGCACCATTTCATATGTCTCAAGATTTCTTATTTTTTTAAGTCTACCACTTTCACAAAAAGCACAAGCCATATTACAACCAATTTGAGTACTTATACATATACTATTTCCATAATCATGTTTCATAAGTACTACTTCAATACTAGAATCCTTCACTTCAAGTAAATATTTATTTGTGTCTTCACTCTTTAATTCATCTAAAACTTTTAAATATTTTATTTCAAAATTATTATTTAAAAATGCTTTTAATTCCTTACTAATGTTAGTTATTTCATCAAAAGAAGAAACTCTTTTTTTATATATACCTTCAAATATTTGAGTAGCATTGTATTTTTTAAATCCATTATCTACTAAATAATTCTCAAGTTCATCTAATGTAAAATCATATATACTCATATTAAACACCCACTAAATTATATCATTAATATAAGTCACTTGTAAAATAAAAACTATACATAGAACGTATAGTTATTTAAGATATCCAAGCTGTTTAGCAAATTCAACAACACTATCTTTATATTGCTCATCAACATCTGCATATACTAAAGTGTTATCTATTTTACATAATAATTTATATTTACCTTTTGTTAATAATTTATATTCAGAATAATTATCAGTTTCAACTATTTCAGCTTTATCGTTATCATTTTTTTGTGATTCAAATCTCTTTTTATTTCTATCATACATCTTTTGAGCAACTTCACTATCATCTAAAGTATAATATTCTACTTGATATTTATTTTTAACTCTAGCAACTAAAGCCTTCATGATACCTTTATTATTATTTAAACTTTCAGTTACATCAGTAATTTCATAATCATCACTTTCTCCAACTAATTTAAAAGAATCAGATGAAATAGGCTTTCTTACTTCTTCTTCTTTTTTACACGCTGAAAATGTAAATAACATTAATACTCCAAGTATAGCTAATGATAATTTTTTACTCATATCTATCTCCTACCTTACTTAATAAATATATCATTTTTACTTTTATTTTTCAATAACAAAGAAAATAAAAAGTACTTTTTTTAGTACTTCTTATTCTAATATTGCTTTAATTCTTCTTACACCAGCACTTGATGCTTCTTCTTTTACTATTTTAAAATGTCCTAGTTCACTAGTATTTTTAACATGAGGACCACCACAAAGTTCTTTTGAAACATTATCACCTATTGTATAAACAGTTACAATATCAGGATATTTTTCAATGAACATACATTCAGCACCAGATGCGATAGCGTCTTCTTTTTTCATTTCTTCTACTTTTACAGGAAGACCTTCATTTATCCATTTATTAACTAAATCTTCAGTTTGTTTCTTTTCTTCATCAGTAAGTTTATGATCACAACTAAAATCAAATCTCATTCTTTCATCAGTAATATTACTTCCTTTTTGATGAACATCTTTACTTACCACTTGTTTTAAAGCAGCATTAAGTAAATGAGTTGCAGTATGATATTTAGTTTCTATTTCATTATTACCAGAAAGTCCGCCCTTAAATTGACCAGCAGAAGCAGTTCTTGATAATTCTTGATGTGCTTTAAACTTTTCTTTGAATCCTTCTTCATCAACATTTAGACCTTTTTCATGAGCAAGTTCTACTGTAAGTTCGATTGGAAAGCCATAAGTATCATATAATCTAAATGAAGTAGAAGCATCTAAATCTTTATTATCTCTAGTTACTTTTTCAAATTCACGAAGTCCTTTTTCGAGAGTTCTATTAAATTTTTCTTTTTCATTCTTAAGTACTTCTAATACAATATTTCTGTTATCCTTAAGTTCACTATAATATATTTCATATTTATTCATTATAAGTGATGCGATTTGACTTTCCCAGTCACTATTAACATCAACATTTAATTTTTTAGCATGTCTAATTGCTCTTCTAATTAATCTTCTTAAAATATAGCCTTGTCCTACATTACTAGGCTTAATACCAGCAGGGTCAGCACTTATAAATACAGCTGTTCTTAAGTGATCAGCAATTATTCTCATACTTACTTCGTTGCCTTCATATGGAAGATTAGATATTTTAGAAATTAGTTCAATAACATCATTCCATATACTAGACATATAGTTATCGTTTACTCCTTCAAGTACTGCTGTTACTCTCTCTACTCCCATACCTGTGTCGACATTCTTTTTAGGTAGTTCTTCAATACTTCCATCACTATTCTTTTTGTATTGCATGAATACATCATTCCATATTTCTACCCATCTTTCATCTTCTGTATCAAATTTCTCAGGAACAGGTTCATTACTTCTCCAATAAAACATTTCAGTATCAGGTCCACAAGGTCCAGTTTCTCCAGCAATCCAGAAATTATCATCAACAGTTCTTGCGATTCTTTCTTCTTTTATGCCAAGGCTTAACCATTTATCATGAGCAGTATTATCAAATGGAATATTATCTTTACCAGCATATACCGTTACTGCTAGTTTTTCTACTGGTATATTAAGTACTTTTGTTAGAAATTCAAAACTCCATTCAATTGCTTCATCTTTAAAATAATCTCCAAGAGACCAATTTCCTAACATTTCAAAGAATGTATGATGATAAGTGTCTCCAATTACATCTAGATCATTTGTTCTAATACATTTTTGATAATCACATAGTCTTGTTCCGTATGGATGTGGTTCTCCCATTAAATATGGTATTAATGGTTGCATACCTGCAGTATTAAATAATACACTTGGATCATTTTCAGGTACAACTGGCGCACTAGGTATTTGTTTGTGTCCTTTACTTACAAAAAAATCAATAAATAAATCTTTAATTTTCATTTTTTTCTTCTCCTTTTCTAAAATAAAAAAGAATAGTACATAAGGAGTCATTATGACGGTACCATCCTTTTATTTAACTTAATTAATGTAACGTATTTCCACGTGAGTGATTAACTCATAAATGAAAGTAGCTTCAAATAACAATATCATTAGTTTTCACCAACCACTAACTCTCTATAGAATATTAGTTTACTCTACTCGTCTTTCAATGAACATATTTTAACAAATATTTTTTAAGAAATCAATAAGTTTTCAAACTATTTTTGCTTTAATATTAATGATGATGGTACATTTATATCTTGACATCCAAAATCAATTTTATACAATCTATCCCAATACTTTTTAAATTCTTCACCTCTATTTGAAAACTTTTCTATTCCAAGTGCTACTAAACTTGCTGGTTCACCTGTTAATCCTCTTCTTTCGATTTCAAGATCAATTTTCCTAAATGAAGTGCCTTTATTAACTTCTTTTATCATATCAATAGCTGTTTCAACAATCGTAGCTTTATAACCAGGTTCAGTACAATTATCAGCATATTCTAACCATTCTTCTATATTCTCTTTCTTCACTACTTCTAATCCATTTTTCATGAGTAAATATTTTTTCTTTTGAACTTCGAGTTCTTCTTCTCTTGCTCTTTTATCAGCTAATTCTCTATTTCTTTTATATTCACTTTCTTTCTTATCAACAATTCTATCTCCAAATACCTGTCTTTCAATTTCAAAAAATTCTAAAGCATTATGACATTTATGTGTTAAAGGTATATTTAAATTTGAATATAATTCTGTTCCATCCATCAATTTTATATATAATATTCCACCATTCCAATTAAGAAAAGGCATATCACCTGATCCAATAAAAACTCTGGAAAATGGAGATACTCCTCTTAACGTACCTTGAACAAGATATTGCTTTTCATTATCATAATATGTACATGACACTTCTTCACCAATATGACTTTTTAAATTATTGAACATCTCTATTGCAATTTTTTCTTTAGATTTTTGTTTTTTAGAAATATATTCTTCAAATGTTATATCAGTATCATTCATTAATAAAACTACACCACCTTTAGTAATACATACATATTCACATCCAGATACTTCAGCAGTAGAAATAACAGTACTATATTTAGGATCATTACCATAAATTCTCTTTAGTTCAGCAACACTCATTCTTCTCCCATAATAAATCCAATTAGTAACATTCTCTTTTTCACTAGAATAAGTTTTATCTTTATCAATAATATATTCAATATCATAAAAACGAGTCGCTTGAACTATATTATCATTTAAAAATAATTCTGGCTCTTTTGACTTTACTTCTTCAATTTTAATATCACTTATTAATGATCTACTACATATTTTTTCAGCATAACTTTTTATTACTTTTTTCATATATTATCCCCACACAATCAAAAACCTTTTATTTATGAAAGGTATCATAACATAAAAGGTTCAATTTGTAAAGAATACGATAAGGCTATTAGCCTATCCTGAATGCAGGAGAAACACCACCATCACGATAGGCATATCCATTACCTCGCATACCATAAAATCCAATATTATTATCATATTTAGCTGAACGATGCCACCAAAAATATTGAGTGGTTCCATGCTTTTTTATAGCACTATTATAATTATTATAGGTTACACCTAAATTACTATAATAATCTAACTGTCTAGTCTGATTTTTAGCTCTATCTACTTCAGAACCATACATTCCAGTCCAATCTCCCCAAACTTCCATTGGCGATAATAAATACAATTTATCAGTAGACGTGAAATTAGCACTATCTGAACTACCATATCCTGACACAACTGTTGTTTCTACTATTCCACTTCTTAAATCAGATGGTAATGAATTATATATATCATTATTTACAAATGTTCTCATTGCTGATGCTGGCCAACCATCTTTATTCCAGCCATATTCATATTCTACATTCTTATATGTTCCGGCTGGATTCATATTATATGTTGTTATTATATCTGCAAATTCAAGAACAAATCCGCATGCTGTTTGTGAATAACCAGACTTAGAACAAGAACTAGGCTTAGATTTATTTGCAATACGTAAAGTATGTGTTCCATATGTTCCCATATCTATTGTTCTAGTATCACCAACATTGTATTTGCTTATGTTATTATTTCTAACTGCTTTAATTATTGTTTTCCATGAATCAGCCGCAAATGAATTAGGTGCTGGAATATCTTTATCAGCAATATCAGTAAAGTATCCTGGGTTACTTGTTCCACCATCTATATGAGCATAAGCTTTATCAATCTTAGTTGAATCATATTTTGTTCCTGCTCCACCTACTAGTTTAGTACTATCAGTAAACATATTAGCACTAGATGTTACATTATTAGTATTAAACTTATCACCTACATATATGGTTTTAAGATTTGTAGAAGTATTAAACATATAGCTCATGTTTGTTACATTACTTGTATCAAAATTACTTAAATCTAAGGTTGTAGCTTGACTACTAGAAAACATAGCACGCATATTTGTTACTTTTGATGTATTAAAAGAACTTAAATCTAATATTGTGGCTTTACTACTAGAAAACATAAACCCCATATATCTTACCTTTGATGTATCAAAATTACTTAAATCTAAGGTTGTAGCTTGACTATCAGAAAACATATTACTCATATCTGTTACTTTTGATGTATCAAAATTACTTACATCTAAGGTTGTAGCTTGACTATCTCCAAACATATATCTCATATTTGTTACATTGCTTGTATTAAAATTGCTTACATCTAATGTTGTGGCTTTACTTCCAGAAAACATAGATTCCATATCAGTTACATTACTTGTATTAAAATTGCTTACATCTAATGTTGTGGCTTGACTACTAGAAAACATATTGTTCATATCTGTTACTTTTGATGTATCAAAATTGCTTACATCTAGGGTTGTGGCTTCACTATTGTTAAACATAGAATTCATATTTGTTACTTTGCTTGTATTAAAACTACTTAAATCTAATATTGTTGCTAGACTCCTAAAAAACATATATGACATTGAACTAATTGGCTTATTATTTATATAAGTACAAACTTTACTATTTACAACATCAGTACTTGCTCTGTTAGTAAGCATAACTCCCCAACCATCAGTATCCATATTTGTCCAAGCTAATACAAATGGACCATTTTGAATAACATAACCATGTTGTTTATACCCATAAGTATATTGTCCATTTACATATTTAAGTCCTTGTGTTAAAGTATCTGTTGTTGTACAAAAATATGTATTTGTTGATGTATCTTTTTCTATTATTGTGTATCCAGCTGGTACTGTCACATCATTTAATGTATTAGTGGCAAAGCCACCTACTATTTTGAATGTTATAGTTTGTGATGAAGTACTGCTATTAGTAATCTTTAATTTAATAGTATTTTTACCACTTGAAGTTATTTTATCATTTGGAGAACTATAATTTGTTACATTATCATTTGTATCTTTTGTTGATTCATAATACTTTATTGATACATTTGAATTATTTTGATATATAAGTTTATAGTATGTATCTATTGGGTTTTCATTTGTGATAGTTACATCTATTATTGTTTCACCTGCTGGTACTGATAAAGTGTTAGTAGTTGTTCCATCAATAGTCATTGAGTATTTTAAAGTGCCAATATACATCTCTGCTGCTTTATGTTTTCCTGACGTAACAATAAAATTTGAATATGACATACTAAGTACAATTGCCAAACTCAAAAGTATTGAAATTATAATCAAATATTTTTTAAAAAAATCTATAACAATATTCATATCTATTCTCCAAAATTATTTTATCATTATTAATTATTTTTATCAATAAAATTTATAAACTTTTTATTCCTAATACTCTCTATTTCCATTTTATATGGAGCATAAGCATCTTTATTATTTCTATTTATATATGGAGTTTCTAATATAAATGGTATACCTTCTAATCTATCATTATAAACAACATTAATTAAGTTATCAAATCCAATAGTGCCATATCCAATATTCGCATGTCTATCTTTATGACTACCAATAGGATTTAAACTATCATTTACATGAACACATTTTATTTTATTAATACCTATTTTACTATCAAATTCATCTAAAAATTCATTAAATTTAGATATATCAACACCAGAATCATTCATATGGCAAGTATCTATACATACGCCAACTCTATCTTTATCATTTATTTTATCAATGATACTTTTAAGTTCATCAATAGAAGTACCTACTTCATTACCTTTACCAGCCATATATTCTAAAAGTATCATTACATCTGTAGTCTTTTCATATATTTTATTTATGCCTTCAGTAATATTAGAGATAGCTTCTTCTTTTGTACATGTAGTAGCACTACCAGGATGAAGAACTATTTTATCAAGTCCTAACTCTTTTACTCTATTTAATTCATTTATTAAGAATTCTATATAAAATTCATATTTTCTCTCATCACTTTTATTTGCTAAATTAACTATATATGGAGCATGAACAATAATGTTTTTAGGATTAATATTATTCTCTATCATTAATTTAAATGCTTCATATGTATATTCATCGTTTATATTACTTCTTATAGTACTTTGAGCACCACCTGTATATATCATAAATGTATTTGCATTATAACTAAGTGCTTCTTCTACACTACCTAGTAATTGTTTCTTGCTATTAAAACTTACATGACTACCTATTATTAAATTCATTTTACATCACCAATAACATTATAAAATATTTTTCTAAAATAAAAAAGCCCTAAGGCTTTAATATCTTATTATGATTTACAACTATTTTCCTGCTTTTGTAGTTGTTGTAGCACCTATTTCAGTTGCTGTAACTTTAGTAGCATCATAATTGCCACCTGTAAGTTCATATTTATAAGTTCCATCATTTGCTTTAATAGTATCTACTTGTCCATCACTAGCTTTAAATTCGATTACAAAGCTTTTTAAATTTCCAGCTTCTTTATCAATTTTACAATACTTTCCAGCATCTAATTTTTCAGTACTACTAGTGCAAGGAACGATGTTTGTAGCTGCATTAGGAACGTCTGCTGAACCAGCAGTTGCATATCTAGTGAATTTACCAAAAGTAGCTAAGTATTGTTGTTGAGCAATTTTAACCATTTCTTTTGTTTCAGTAGTAAATGTATCTTTTTTAGCTTGATTGAACATTCCTAGTACATTTGGAAGTGCAATAATAACTAAGATAGCTAAGATAGCAATAACTGCTAATAACTCTACTAATGTAAAACCTTTCTTATTCATAATAAATATCACAATCCTTTCTATATTATCTTTACAATATTAATTATAAATTATAAAAATATATAAGTCAATAAATTTTTAGAATAGTTTTGTTAAAAAGAAAAAAGCCCTAAGGCTTTTATTATTTACCAATTTCAGTAGCTGTAACTTTAGTAGCATCAAATGCAACTGTACCACCATTGCTATTGAAAGTATATTCGTATGTACCATCATTAGCATATAATGTATTTACTTGACCATCGCTAGCATTAAAAGTAACTATAAAACTTTTAAATATTATTTCTTTTTCATGATGTATTCTGCAATATTGTTTAATATTTCCGCTAACATCAGTTGTTACATCGATACCATTAGCTGATGTACATTCTTTAGTAGTTACAGGATTTGAATTTTTATCCCTTGATCCATCTAAAGCATAATAATTCCATTTACCAAAATCACTTAAATATTGATGTTGAACATTTCTTATCATTCTTTTTGTTTCAACAATAAATCTATCATTACTAATTTTAGTAGTAGTATTTGTATTATCAACTTTACTATCATTACTAAACTTTTTAATTAACTTTGGAACAACTAAAATAGCAAAAATTATTAGTACTCCAAATATAATAACACTTGATTTTTTCATAATTAACATCTCATTTCTATCTATAATCTTACAATATAATTTTAATTTAACTAAATTTATAAGTCAATAATATTATAAATATTCTATAAACTATTCATTAGAAATATTAATTATCTTAGTTACTAAATCAACTGTGTCAACAAAATTATCTACTTTATCTATAGTTCTAAGTTTATATTTCTTTTTCATTTCTTTAACAAATTTATCATAAGAAGATGGGTCTCTATTAAGTTCTGTATACCAGTTAGAATTCTCTCTTAAATATTTTTTAAATCTAGGATCTTTATCAAGTTTTTCTTTTACTTCTTTGTACATTATTTATCATCTCCAAAGAAAGTATCAATCTTTTCTTCTTTTGCTTCTACTTTTTCTTCATCTTTCTTACTATCTCTTGTTAATTCTTCTACAAGAGACATAGCCTTTTGAAGTGAACCAATGTTTTCTTCAAGTGAATCTAAATTAATATTTTTAAGAGTACTTAATATTCCTTTTATATTAATACTATCTTTTATATCATCCTTAATATACTTATTCCATACATCCATATCTTCTCCATATATATCATATAATTCATAAAAAGATTGCCATGTTACTTTATTTTTATGTACATAATCTACAAATTCAGGATGATTAGAAACAAATTTTTTAAATTTATCTATCTTTTCCATATTAAATTATATTAAAAGAGAA
>OLOV01002348.1_pt1 | contig 12969 bp, 10 predicted proteins | sample 1672931 | NCBI WGS metagenome assembly OLOV01 (sample SAMEA3136738, study PRJEB25190) | human gut metagenome | biome: human gut; feature: human-associated habitat; material: faeces | place: Austria | collected 2013
AGCGTGCATTTTCGGGTCTACCGCAGGTCCACCCGCCGATATTGAATATCCCGTAGAGCCTGTCGGTGTTGAAAAGACAATTCCGTCCGCGGAATACTCGCTTATAAACCCGACATCGGAATCCACTCTGATTCCCACGGTTCGGCTGACGGCGCCGTGACTTATAACAACATCATTCAAAGCCGAACAGGAAAAACAAACCTTTCCGTTTCTTACGACCTTGCAATCAAGCATCATTCGTTCGTCAACCGTATATTTACCATCGACAAGTCTGTTCAGAAGAGTTACTTCCACGGGTTCGACTTCCGCAAGAAATCCGACTTTTCCCATATTCACACCGAGAATAGGTTTCTCTTCTTCGGACGCTTTTTTTGCGGCGCGCAAAATCGTTCCGTCTCCTCCGACACTCAAAACGATGTCGCAAGTCTCGATTCCCTCCGCGGTTTCACGAAAGTTAACCGATTGAAAGGAGTCTGCAACAGACGGTACATCCGAACTCACTTCGACACCGAGGTCGAGCAGTTCCCGTACTATGGCTTCGGTGACAGAACGGTCTTTGTCCTTTTGCGTGTTTGTTACTATATGAACTTTCAAGCGATCACCGCCCTTTTAACGTTTCGTGTGCTTTTCGTACCGTTGTTTTTATATCTGTTGTTGTTTTCAACGCACTGTTTTTTGTAAGATACAAAAGAAATTCGATATTGCCCTCGCCGCCTTTTATCGGGGAAAAATCCAATCCCGAAACGGTCAGCCCGAGACTTTCTGCGTAGTCAAGAATATCCGAAACGACCTCAACGTGTGTCTTTGTGTCGGATACGACTCCGTTTTTGAGTCTTTTCTTTCCGACCTCAAACTGAGGCTTTACAAGGCATATTATTTGCCCGTATTCATCAATAAAGTTCGATATATGGAAAAGTATCTTTTTTATCGAAACAAATGAAATATCGGAAACAACAATATCCGTTTTATCAATGTTTTCGGGAGAAATATCAAGGATATTGCGTCCCTCGAAATTTACAACTCGGTCGTTGCTTGCCAACTTTGGGTCGAGTTGTCCGTGACCCACATCGACGGCGTATACTTTTTTTGCACCGTTTTGGAGTGCACAGTCCGTAAAACCACCCGTGGAAGCCCCTACGTCCATGCTGACCTTGCCTTCCAGGGAAACGCCGAAATTGTTCATGGCTTTCTCGAGTTTCAGACCGCCGCGGCTTACATATGGAAGTGTGTTTCCGCGCACTTCGATCTTTACTGTTTCCTGGAACATGGTTCCTGCTTTGTCTTCTTTCTGTCCGTTTACATATACATCTCCGGACATGATATATGCTTTTGCTTTTTCTCTGGAAGGTGCAAGTGCACGCTCAACCATCAAAAGATCCAGTCTTTTTTTCATTGCTGCTCCTCATATTTCTCTATTGCATCGAGAATGTCCGGTGCTGACAGACCGATCTTTGCCCGCAGGCTTCCGACTTCTCCATGCTCTACAAAACGGTTCCAGATCGCGATCGGAAGAACACGTACTTCCGGATGACAGGCTTCCATATAGGCTGCCACATGTTCGCCGAATCCGCCGTTTTTGACATTTTCTTCTACTGTTACGATTAATTTGTGATCTCTGGAAAGTTCATCCAGAAGCGCAGTATCCAGTGGTTTGACAAATCTTGCATTGACAAACGTCGGCCTTCTGCCACGCTCCTTAAGTTCACGACAGACCTGTTCACAGATCTCAGTCATGCTTCCTACGGAAATGACTGCCAGATCTTCGCCTCTGTACAGGACTTCACTTCTGCCATACTGGATCGGGCTTTCGAATTCTTCAAGTCTCAGATATGCGCCGCCTCTCGGGTAGCGGATCGCAACCGGTCCACTGGCACAGACTGCAAACTCCAGCATTTTCCTGAGTTCCCATGCATTCTTTGGTGCCATCACGGTCATGTTTGGCATCATCGTGAGATAAGAAAGGTCGAAACATCCCTGATGTGTCTCTCCGTCCGCACCGACAAGACCCGCGCGGTCAATGGCAAAGATCACATGAAGATTCTGCATACAGACATCATGCATCATCTGATCCACTGCTCTCTGCAGGAAGGAAGAATAGATCGCCACAACCGGAATCATCCCGCCAAGTGCCAGTCCTGCTGCAAAAGAAACAGCATGCTCCTCTGCGATTCCCACATCAAACAGTCTGTCAGGATATTTCTTCTCAAATCTGACAAGTCCGGTTCCTTCTTTCATGGCTGCAGTGATGCCGACCAGTCTGTCATGTTCTTCACCGAGATTCACCATCGCATCCGCAAAAACATCCGTATAGGTCGGTCCTTTTTTCTGCGATAATGCTTTCCCTGTTTTGATGTCAAACGGTCCTGTTCCATGGAACTGGTCCGGATGCTTCCGTGCCGGTTCGTATCCTCTGCCCTTCTCTGTCAGGACATGAACGATCACTGGTCCCTCAACTCTCTTCGCCTCATTAAAAAGGCGCATCATCTGGCGCATATCGTGTCCGTCCACCGGTCCCAGATATGTGATCCCCATGTTTTCAAAAAGCATTCCCGGGATGATGAGCTGCTTGATGCTGCTCTTGGTCTTGCGCATCGTATCTACCAGTGCAGTTCCGACACGTGGTATCTTCTTGAGATTTTTGGTCACATTGATCTTCATTCCCGTGTAGGATTCCGCTGTCCGGAGTGCACTTAAGTAGGAAGACATCCCGCCTACGTTCTTGGAAATGGACATATTGTTGTCATTCAGGACAATAATGAAATTTGTCTTAAGTTCCGCGGCATTATTTAGTGCCTCATATGCCATTCCGCCAGTAAGCGCACCATCTCCGATCACTGAGACCACACGGTAATTCTGTCCCAGAAGATCCCTTGCCCGCACATATCCCAGACCTGCTGAGATAGAGTTCGAACTGTGTCCTGCATCAAATGCATCACAGTCACTCTCGCTTCGCTTGGGAAAACCACTCATGCCGCCTTCCTTGCGAAGTTTCTTAAAGCCCTCTTTCCTTCCGGTAAGGATCTTGTGGGTATATGCCTGATGGCCTACATCCCAGACGATCTTATCCTGCGGAAGTTCCAGTACATTATGGAGTGCCAGTGTCAGTTCCACTGCCCCCAGATTGGATGCCAGATGACCTCCTGTCTGGCTTACAGATTCGATCAGAAACTGACGGATCTCCTCTGCAAGCTGTGGAAAATCTGCTAAAGCTATTTTGTGTATATCATTTGGCTTATTGATCTTTTCCAACATCCTTTGTATCCCTCTTTCATTTTCTGCGGCTTGCCATCTCCATAACAAGTGCCGTCAGAAATTTATTTTTGCTGCTTAACCCTTCCAGAACAGCCTCTGCCTGCTCTGAAAGTTTCTGAACCTGTTCGGATGCCTTCTCCACACCAAACAGTGTCACATACGTGACTTTATTATTTTTCTCGTCGCTGTGGACCGGTTTGCCAAGCTCCTGGCTGGTGCTTGTCACATCCAGAATGTCATCCTGGATCTGGAATGCCAGTCCGATAGCAGAAGCTGCCTTCTCAATCTGTGCTGTCTGTTCTTCATCCGCTCCGCCAAGGATGGCACCTGCCATCATGGAAGCCTCGATCAGCGCAGAAGTCTTGTGCTCGTAAATATAATCCAGCATCTCTCTGGATATCTCCTTGCCGTCATTCTCGACATCCACGCTCTGTCCTCCGAGCATTCCATAAAGCCCTGTCTTATTTGACATGATCTTCAGTGCACGGATCACTCTGTCCTTATCGGAAGTCAGATCAAATGCACCGAGCATTGTCTCATATGCATAATTAAGCAGGCTGACACCGCTTAAGACTCCCATTGCTTCTCCGTAAACTTTGTGGGTAGTCAGGCGTCCTCTCCTGTAATCATCATTGTCGATCGCCGGGAGATCATCGTGGATCAGGGAATGTGTATGGATCATCTCAATCCCTGCCATAAAAGGCTCTGCAACACGCTCATCCTCGCCAAACATCCGGAATGTTTCCAGAAGAAGGATCGGTCTCAGGCGCTTGCCGCCGGCACACATGCTGTAATTCATCGCCTCTGCCATTGTCCTGGCAAAGCCGGCTTCCTCCGGCAGATATCTGCGGATGATTTCCTCTGCATGTGCTGTTCTTATCTGCAATTCTTCTTTAAAATTCTCGTAATGTTCCATCCTCGTCCATCTGGAGCATCTTCTTCTCTACTGTGTCCAGCCTGCCGCTGCAGTATTTGAGCAGCTCCATTCCTTCTTTATAAAAACGAAAAGAATCCTCCAGGGACGTTTCACTGTCCTCCAGCTTCGCTGCAAGAGTATCCAGTTCCTGAAAGACCTCTTCTATTGTCTTTGATTCTGTTATTTCTGCCATGTTTCCCTCCTGCTGTCCGAAACTTCCGCCTGGATCACACCGTCTGTCACAGAAATTTCGACTCTGTCCCCGGGCTTGACCTGTGAAACAGAAGTGATCCCTCTGCCATCAGTATCTGCAACAAAAGAATATCCCTGATTCAGCTTCGCAAGTGGTGACAGTCCCTGGTAGCGTTCCAGATAGATTCCCAGACTATGACGGTACTGCTGGAGTTTATTATCCATCGCCCTTCGCAGTGTATCCTCAAAATCCACAAGGGCCTGCCGCCGGTCTCTGAGACGACTTTCCGGGCTTAAATATTTAAACCGCATCTGATACTGCCCAAGCCGTACTCTCTGAAACTCGATTTTCTCCCTCATGTCACGCTGGAAACGCTCCTGATAACTGGAAAACGTATACATCACCTGCGCCATATCATCCACTGCAAGCTCTGCCGCTGCTGACGGTGTCGGCGCACGGAGATCTGCCACAAAGTCAGCGATCGTAAAATCCACTTCATGTCCAACTGCTGATATGATCGGTGTACGGCACTCAAAGATTGCTCTGGCAACCTTCTCCTCATTGAACGCCCACAAATCCTCGATCGAACCGCCGCCACGTCCTACGATGATCGTATCTACGCCGGCCTCGTCAAGCATGCGGATGCCTTTCACGATGCTGTCTGCTGCTCCATCGCCCTGTACCAGTGCCGGATAAAGGATGATCTGCAGGTACGGATTTCTCCGCAGGGAAATATTCCGGATATCCTGCACAGCCGCGCCAGTAGGCGCAGTCACCACTCCCAGTCTGCGGATAAACCGCGGGATCGGCTGCTTATACTCCGGTGCAAACATTCCCATTTCTTCCAGTTCTGCCTTCAGTGCAAGGAATCTCTCATAAAGTGCGCCGGCGCCCTCCAGAGTGATTTCCTTCGCATACATCTGATAACGGCCGTCTCTCTCATACACATCCACGGCGCCGCCGACTACAACACGGTCTCCGTCCTTCATACGGAAAGCAAGTCCGCGTCTCTGTCCCGCAAACATGACACAGGAAAGCACCCCTGTCTCATCCTTGAGCGAAAAATAAATATGTCCGCTGGTATGATATTTGCAGTTGGATACTTCACCCTTGACGTATACTTTTCTTAAAACATAGTCCTGTATGAACATGTTCTTGACGTAACGGTTGACCTGTCCTACGGAATAAACTGTTTTCATTTAATTAATTATCAGAGTTTTCTTCTGGCTCTGCCTTTGTTTCGGATTTCGGTGCATCTTTCTTGGATGAACGGATGATGATCTTGGCCTGATGGGTCGGACGGCGTCTCTTCGGTGCTTCACCGGAGTCTTTCTTACCGCTGGCGATCTTGCCGAGGATCCCGTTTACGAAAGAACCGGAATCGTCTCCACCAAACATCTTGGCAAGTTCTACTGCCTCGTTGATCGCAACGCCAACCGGAACGTCCTCATCAAATTTCATCTCATATACCGCCAGACGGAGTGCTGTCAGGTCGACTCTGCTCATACGGCTTGTCTTCCATCCACGGCTGTAGTCGTTGAGGATCTGGTCGATCTCGTCAAGCTTCTCCAGGATCTTCTGATACTTTGCCTGCATTGCCTCCTGGTCCTTCTCTTCCAGCTCTCCAAGTGTCTCAAAATACATGGACACCTGATCTGACATTTCATCTTCTGAATTAAACTGTGTCATGAACAGCAGTTTAAAAATATGTTCTCTCTGCTCGCTTCTTCGCATGTTTCCTCCTAAACCAATATCCCCCTCCGGGACTTTTATAAAGAAAAAAGGAAAGAGTTTACTTTCCTTTTCCGTTTTCCATATCAACGCCTGCGATGCGGATATTTACATCTGCCACTTCCAGGCCTGTCATGTTTTCAATGGACGATTTGACCTTGTCCTGAACCTTCTTGCTTACTTCAAGAATATTCTTGCCGAACTCGATATTCAGTGTCAGGTCAACAGTAACAACGCCCTCAAGGACGGTTACCTTAACTCCTTTGGAAAGGTTCTTCACTCCAAGCTTGCTTACCAGCTCGTTTGTAATATTTCCTCCCATGGATGCAACGCCGTCAACTTCGGTTGCTGCCAGTCCTGCGATGACTGTTACTACTTCATCTGCGATCTTGACTTCACCGATCCCTCCTACATCCTGTAATTTATAGGTTGTTCTCTTTTCTGCCATATCTAATACCTCCTGCGGGCTCCGACTCATAGCTGCAAGAAATCCTCTCACAGCTATCAAATTCTAATTTTGCATAGGTTTAGTATATCAAATTTGTCCGCAAATTAAAAGCGTTTATTTACTGAATTCTGTCAGTACGAGATTCGGATTTCGGTCTTCTGTCATGCCGACGCTCCATGCATTGACGAACAGAAGAAGCGGGTTGCCCTTGAGGTCTGTAACCTTCTTCATATCAGAAGTTCCTGTGATCTTGGCCACATCGACTTCTTCTTTGTTTGCGATCCAGCGGATATGCTCATATGGAAGGTTTTCCAGACGGATCTCGACATTATATTCGTTTTCCAGACGGTATTTGAGGACATCAAACTGCAGGACACCGACAACGCCTACGATGATCTCTTCCATACCGGTGTTGAATTCCTGGAAGATCTGGATCGCACCTTCCTGCGCGATCTGGTTGATACCCTTGACGAACTGCTTACGCTTCATGGTATCAAGCTGGCGCACACGTGCAAAATGCTCCGGTGCGAAAGTCGGGATTCCCTCAAATGCAAACTTACGTCCCGGCGCACAGATCGTATCACCAATGGAAAAAATACCCGGGTCAAAGACTCCGATAATATCTCCGGCATATGCCTCATCTACCACATGACGGGATTCTGCCATCATCTGCTGAGGCTGGAGAAGACGCATCTTCTTGTCTCCCTGTACATGATAGACTTCCTGGGATGCATCGAATTTACCGGAGCAGATACGCATAAATGCGATCCTGTCTCGATGTGCCTTGTTCATGTTTGCCTGGATCTTGAATACGAATGCGGAAAAATCATCAGACATCGGATCGATCTCGCCCTCATCGGATACTCGCGGAAGTGGAGAGGTTGTCATCTTGAGGAAGTGCTCAAGGAAAGTCTCCACACCGAAGTTTGTAAGCGCGGAACCGAAGAATACCGGTGTCATATTTCCCTTGCTTACCTGTTCCTGGTCAAATTCCACACTTGCTCCGTCCAAAAGCTCGATCTCATCCATGAGCTGTTCCTTCTGATCCGGATCTACGATGTCGTCAAGTCTTGCATCGTCAATATCGATTTCTTCGATCACACCTTCCTTGGTTCCCTTCTGTGTGTCAGAGAAGGTCAGGACTTTGTGTGTATTTCTGTCATAAACTCCACGGAATTTCTTACCGGAACCGATCGGCCAGTTGATCGGGCAGGTTGCGATCCCGAGTTCCTTTTCTATTTCATCCAGAAGATCAAACGTATCATTTGCATCTCTGTCCATCTTGTTGATAAAAGTAAAGATCGGAATGTGTCTCATGACGCAGACCTTGAACAGCTTTCTTGTCTGTGCCTCGACACCCTTGCTTCCGTCGATGACCATGACTGCGGAATCCGCTGCCATCAGAGTACGGTAGGTATCCTCTGAGAAATCCTGATGTCCCGGTGTATCCAGAATATTGATACAATATCCATCATAATGAAACTGTAATACGGAAGAGGTTACGGAAATACCTCTCTCTTTCTCTATTTCCATCCAGTCAGATACTGCATGGCGGGCAGTTGCCTTACCTTTAACACTACCTGCCAGGTTGATCGCACCTCCATACAGCAGAAATTTCTCTGTCAGGGTTGTCTTACCGGCATCCGGGTGAGAGATAATGGCAAAAGTTCTTCTTTTCTTAATTTCACTTTCTAAACTCACTGTTTTACTCCTTTATATCACATAATACGTAGCTTATCAAATAATTCATGCCTTTCCAGGCATATACATAATATAAGCCTGTGACGCAGTCTTAGCTTCACAGGCTTACTCTGATTAATAGTCTAATTATTCGCGGTTAAGACCGAACTTGTATGAAACCTCAGACTTGTCATCAATTCTTCTGAAAATATTGATTACTCTGTCCATAACCGGCCCAAAATCATCCTCATTCTCAACCTCAACAGTAACAACCTGTCCGTCTTCCTTAATAACTGCATCCTTAACAAGTGCTAATGCCTTGATATCTTCCTCTGTCTGTGCAACCAGCTCTGGTGTTGTCAACATTTTAGACTTGCTCTTATACTTAACAGCGTATGTTCTTGTCATTATATCCTCCTAATTCAGCCTGCATCGGCAATATAATCTCATATGTCATTTTATTATATAACATGATTCTTAATTATGCAATGGTTTAATATACACTTAATCCCTTTCCTAAAGCAAATGAATATATAATTTTTTCTTTTACATTTTTTCCGGTAAGCTGTGTCAATGCTTTTGCATAATAATCAAGCTGGATTGCATATCGTCTCACAAGTTCTTTTTCGCCCGCTTCGCCTTTCATAACTCTGTCTGTCTTATAATCCACGAGCACAAATTCTCCGTCCTCTTCAAAATACAAGTCAATTATACCCTGTATAAGCTGTCCTTCGTACTCAAATACAAAAGGCTGTTCTCTTCTGACACTGCCACAGTTCACTGCATTTGCAACTCTCCTGCCTGTATCTGATTGTACAAATGTATTGATATCCCACGGATTGACACTTTTCACCTGTAATTCATTCATCTTTCCGGTTTCTAACATTCTGTTAATATCAGCTTTAACTCCATCAAGGTTCACACTCACTGAATAGTCAAGACATTCCATAACCCTGTGATATGCGCTACCACGCTCATTAGCAGCAAGCTGCACTTCCTCACCGCTTATGAACTTCGGAATTATAGAATTTGATGGTTCAGCAATTGTTTCACTGTCTGTCTGTCCATCCCTATTTCCGTTATCTGCCGCCTGCTCATCGTACGCTTCCTTCTCAAATGCTTCCTTAACAGAATCGTCCATGTAAGCATTTTCTTCTGAATTATCCTCCGCCTGCATTGCCTTAAGCTGTGAAACTGTCAGCTTCATTCTGCCGGAAGCATTATCAGCCGGAACATACTCCGGAAGTTCGTCTAACGACGGATAACCAGCTTCATTATTTCCATCAAGTGCTTCCCCGGCTTTAACGGCATCTATATCAGTCACGTTTCCTGTTTCAAAACTATTCCCTGTTTCATCCGCATCAGCCTCAGAATCCTCCACGGCATCAACCATAACTTTAAAACTGCCTTTTAATTTATCTGAATCCATAAGACACACCGGCATTATCATATCGAGATAATTCTTTATATTTTCACTGTCCGCATAAGATAATGTTCCATCCGTTGCAAGTTCCTCTGATTTTGCTCTGTATTTATCAAGTGTCTTGTCTGCGTCTTTTACAACTCCGGTAATTATCAGCTTTTCTCTCGCTCTTGTCATGGCAACATAGAGAAGTCTTTCTTCCTCTGCTATCGACTCTCTTACAATTCTTCTTGCCATTGCGCCCTTTATAATAGTCGGTGTCTTGGTTCTTCTTTCAAGGTCAACATAATCAACCGCAATTCCTAAGTTCTGGTCTACAAGCACAGGCGCTGTCGCGTCCATGAAATTAATACTCTTATGCGCTCCTGCAAGTATTACAATCGGGAATTCCAGACCTTTACTCTTGTGAATACTCATAATTCTTACAAGATTCTCATTATCAAGGCTTGCAGCCCCCTCTGCAAAATCTTCATCGAACTTCTTAAGTCTTTCAATATATCTTAAGAAATTAAACAATCCTGAATAGCTTGACTTTCCATATCCTGCTGCTCTTTCCAGCAGAACATTTAAGTTAGCCTGTCTCTGTGCTCCGGCAGGCATTGTTCCCACATAGTCATAGTAGCCTGAATCATATATCATTTCCCAGCACAGGTCATAAAGCGGCTCTACACTGCTCTTGTCGCGGTACTCTGTGAGCTTTGCAAGAAATAATGCACATTTGCCGGACAGCTGCTTAACATCCGTCTCCTGTATATTATCTGCTCCGCCAAGCACTGCAACTGCTTTCAAATGTTCATACAGATTATTATGCACATTCGTATCCACATACTCTCTGCCAAGCTTTCTCACCATTCCAAGCTCTGCTGCCGTAAATCCTCCAAAGTAAGACATCATTGCCGCCGCAAGGCTTATCTCCTGAACTGGATTATCTACTATTGTAAGCATGCTTAAGATTACCTGTATCTCACGCACACTGAAATATCCTGTTGACGAGTCAGTATATGCCGGTATCCCCCTATCCATAAGGGCATCTGCAAATGTATCTGCCCAGCCTGTAACTGACCTTGTAAGAATTACAATATCCCTGTATTCTGCCGGTCTGTATATATTCTCATCTGCATCATACACATTTACGCCAGAAGAAACTATTCCCTCAATCAGCTTTGCAAGCCTGTCTGCCTCAAGCTCTCTTGTCGTAGCTTCTTCTTCATTCTCTGAAGATATAAGAATTACATCTGTACTCTTGTTGACTTCATCACCGTAATTACTGTCACTGTATTCAGGATATGGAAACCCCGCATTAAGCCTTACAGTTTCGTCATACCCGATTCCCGAAAAATTCTTGTTCATAATATGACTGAACACATCATTGGCACATTCAAGCACATTTTCACGGCTTCGAAAATTCTTCTGTAATTCAATTCTTACATTATCACCAGTCTCGCCATATGTATCGTACTTCTCTATGAAAAGCTCCGGGCATGCAAGACGGAACTTGTATATGCTCTGCTTTACATCTCCAACCATGTATATATTATTATTCTCCCCTGACAGTCTCGTCTTTGACACCGCATTAAGAATAACCTCCTGCAGCTGGTTGGAATCCTGATACTCGTCTATCAGTATTTCTTCAAATCTGTTTGCAAGCTTGTCGGCGGTCTCTGTGTATACAAGCTTTCCGTCTTCTTTCTTTACAAGTATTGAAAGTGCAAGATGTTCCATGTCATTAAAATCAATTATGCCCTTCTCTCGCTTCACCTCTGAAACACGCTTTGCATACACCTTTGCCACTTTAAGAAGAGTCCGTATCTGAATACCTGCTCCCTGCATGTCTTCAAATATTCCATCATCTTCTTTTAAGAATATCTTGTCATTAAGCCGTCCTATATAATCTTTAAACAGCTTTCGCTGTCCCTTAACATATTCCTTAATATCCGGGTCTGCTCCTGCATCCTTCTTTCTTGACAGGGCTTCAAATGAAAATATTCTTATCCTTCTGCCAAGCTCTCCAAAATCCTGCGAATTAATCATCTCATTAATTCCAAGCAGGTCAGACTGCAAAGCACCTGTATATGCTGCAGGTCCTGCCGGCTCAGAACAGATATCTACTAATCTGTTGTATTTATCACGGTAATCAAGAAGTGCATTTTTAATTGAATCATACAGCTCCTTAATTGCAGGATTATCGTAAGTCTCATCATCATAAACTAACATGCACTCGTCAAACCACTCATCAATCCACGGATTGCTTCTAGAAAAACGGTATATTTTATCTATAATGCTCACAAGCCCTGAATCGTCCCGTCCCATGCCAAATGCATCAACAAGATTAAAGAATTCTTCATCTGCTTCGGCATAGAATTCCTCAAGCACATCTTCCAACACATCATTTTCAATAAGCTTCTTCTCACCCTCGTCCATTATCCTGAATCCCGGGTCGAGATTGACCTCTGGAAAATGATTTCTGATTATCCATAGACAGAAACTGTCTATTGTCGTTATCTGTGCGTTATTAAGTAGTGTTATCTGTCTTAAAAGGTTCACATCACCCGGATTCTCGTCAAGCATTGAATCCAGCGCTTTCCTTATCTTGTCTTTCATCTGGGCTGCTGCCGCCTTTGTAAATGTAACAACAACCAGCCTGTCTATATCTATATTCTTGTCAGGGTCTGTAATCATGGAAATGATTCGCTCTACCAGAACAGCAGTCTTTCCTGAACCGGCAGCCGCCGAAACCAGCACATTACAGTCTCTTGTATCAATCGCGCTCTTCTGCGCCGGTGTCCATTTTCTTTCCATTCTCATCAACCCCTTCCTCTATATTATTCCATAACACTTCATCATCGAATTTCTTTAATTTTCTGTAATTGCAGCCCGGCAAATCCACTGAAAATCCACACACTGCCCCATAAGGACATCTGTCACAGCTTGAAAACTGTCCATCTTTATAAGGACTTCTCCTGATATCACCACCTGCAATTCTATCCGCGGTATCAACCGCCCTTACATCAACGAATCTTCCAAGCATATTAAACTGCTCTGTATTCATCACCTTGCTTCTTCGTGAATCAAATCCGCCGTCAGCCTTTCTGCTAACCGGAATATTAAGTGATGTACCCTCGGTATTGTCCATCTTCTCGGCAATATCCTTATCCGAATTAACCATTCCTTTAAGACGCAGTTCACCCTTAATCTTATCCTCTATCTCTTCCGCACTCTCATTTGTTGCAGATACAATCGGGTCGCTTATGTTGTAGTAGAATACTCCGGCAGGAAGCACATTTTTACCCGGACGCATCTTTGCCACAAGCTTCATCGCCGCTTCC
>OLOV01002352.1_pt1 | contig 12954 bp, 10 predicted proteins | sample 1672931 | NCBI WGS metagenome assembly OLOV01 (sample SAMEA3136738, study PRJEB25190) | human gut metagenome | biome: human gut; feature: human-associated habitat; material: faeces | place: Austria | collected 2013
GTTTTAGCATACATAAGCATATACATATCATTAACAATTACTTCTGTTCCTATAATTGGCTTTATATTATTCTTATTACATTCATTAATGAATTCCATTGTTCCAAACATATTAGGATCTGTTATACCAAGTGCATATATTTCTTTCTTTAATGCAAAAGAAATAAGATTTTTTACTCTTATTAAACTATTCATTAAATCATATTCAGTTTTTATATTAAGTGGTATATATCTCATTTCTTTCCCTCTATTTAATTATACAATATTTAAGATAAAAGAAAAAGTAGGAAATCCTACTTAATATTTATTATCTATATCACTAAAATCAACGTTATCTATCTCTTCTATAACTTCTAATTGATTTTCTATTATTTGTCTTAATCTTCTCTTTAATACATTAGTATTTCTTTTTAATTGATCAGCATGATTTTGGGCTTTTTCTGCTTTTAATAAAGCATCATTTATTATTCTACTAGCATTATGTCTTGCTTCTGTAATAAGAGCATCTGCTTCTTTTCTAGCGCTACTTTTGATTTGATCTCCAGCAGTTTCAGCAGTGAATATTGCTCTATTCATAGAGTCTTCTATTCTCTCATAATACTGTATTTTTTCTCTTAATAGTCTATTTTGTTCTTCAGTTTTCTTACTTTTATTTAGTAAGACTTCATAATTATTTATGATATCATCTATACACTTATGTACTTGATTTTTATCATAACCATGAAAAACTGTATCAAATTTTCTCATGCTTTTCACCTCAAATATTTTATACTAATGTTAATCATTACCATTCATTCATATCGTCTTTTTTACTTGATTTTTTACTCTCTTCTTCTGAAATATTTCCTTCTATTTCAAATCCTTTAGGAGCACAAATAACAATACCAGGGCCAAGTTTTTGCATAGTACCTTCTATAGCATAGATAATACCATTTAAAAAGTCCATTATTCTTTTTGATACATCACTTGTTACTCTTTTAAAGTTTACTACTACTTGATTATTTGTTTTTAAGTAGTCAGCTATTTGTTGTGCTTCAGAGAACGCTCTTGGTTCAACAAGTATTGTTTTATTTTTAAATTCTTTATTATTACTTTTCTTAATTGGTTCTTTTACTTCATAATCAATTGAATCAGTATCTTCTTCTTCACCAGTAAATATTTCTTTTAATTTAAATGCCACTTTTATATTCCTCCTTATTATTTATACATATACATTTTAACATAAATATTTTTTAGTAGCAATAAATATTTCAAAAATAATAATAAATCAACATTATTATACAATAATATACATATTTTTGTATAGAAAAATATTTCAAAGTAAAGAGATTACTTTGAAATATTGTTATCTTTTTATTATTAAATTAACCAATGCGAAAAGCTGGAGCAACGCCAAAGTCAGCTGCAATTGTACATCGTCCAAGGCTTCCACTAGAAAACACAGCATAATAGAACATATATGTGGTATTCATTGCAGAACGAAGAGACCATGTTATCGCTGATGAACCATTTTTCTTAATAGCAGCACTATAGTTGCTTGTTGTAACACCATTTTTTACATAGTAATCCAATGTTCTTGTTAAGCTCATTGAGGTATCAGCGGTACTATCAAAATCCATGAACACTTCTTTTGTTGCTAATAAATATAACTCATCTGTGGATATGAAATTTGACGAATCATCACTTCCATATGAAGACACTACTGGCGTATCTATTATAACGGATTTTAATTCACTTGAAAGTGAGTTATATATGTCATTGTTTACTTTACTATACAATTCACTAGCTGGCCAGCCACCAATACTTTTTGCACTTGAATCTATTTTGTCTAGAATAATTGAATCCTCAAATTCTAGAACAAATCCACATGCACTTTGTGAGAAGCCACTAGTACTGCATTCACTTGGAGTTGAAGTATTCGCTATACGAATTGTATGAGTTCCATAAGTTCCCATATTTATTGTCTTTGTATCTCCTACTTTGTAATTACTAATATTATTGTTCCTAACTGCCTTAATAATTACATTCCAACTATCAGTACTAAAAGAATTAGGTTTATCTTTTACATCAGTAAAGTATCCTGGATTACTTGTTCCACCATCTATATGAGCGTATGTTTTATCAGTATGATTTGAATCATATGCAGTTCCTGCTCCTCCTACTAGATTAGTACAATTACTAAATACAGCCTCATCATTGAGATTATCAATTTTAAATTTACCACCAACATATATAGTTTTAAGATCATTACCACCAAACATCCAGTGCATACTTTTTACATTTGTCGTGTCAAAAGCACTTATATCTATCTGTTCAGCCTTACTTCCAAAAAACATAAAATACATTAAAGTAACTTTGCTCGTATCAAAATTATTCAAATCTAAGGTAGTTGCATAACTTCCCAGAAACATTCCTAGCATATTAGTAACATTGCTTGTATTAAAGTTATTTAATCCTGATATTGTAGTTGCCTTAGTTTGGTCAAACATAGCACTCATATCTGTTACATTACTAGTGTCAAAATTACTTAAATCAAGTGTGCTTGCTCTTGATTGACTAAACATCCATCCCATGTTTGTTACTTTTGATGTATTAAAGCTACTTAAATCAAGAGTGACTATTCTATTATTTTTAAACATTCCCTTCATATTGATTATTTTGCTGGTATTAAAACTACTAATATCTAAATTTTCTATTTTTCTATTAGCAAACATATATGCTGTTGAAACAACAGGCTTATTATTTATAAAAGTACATATATTTCCAGAAACATTAACAATATCTGAAGTTACATTACTTGTTAATCTTACACCCCAACCATCAGAATCTATATTAGTCCACGTATCTACAGTTAAATCTCCATCTTCATTCTCACTCAAAGAATTTTCTTGCATATATCTATAAGTATACTGACCATTCACATACTCTGCTCCTTGTGTAAGTTCTCCATCATATGTACAATAGATTGTCTTTGCTGAAGATTCTGTTAGACCAAGTTTACCTTTAAAAGTTTTATTCTTATTATAATTTTGTGATCTACCTGTATCTATGAAAGTTATTGTTATTGTGTATTCATGAGTATATCCTGGCTTAATTGGAATATTTGAAGTAACATTACCTTCTTTAACCACTTTCTTTGAAATAGCACTACATTCTCCATCTCCTGTATTACTTGAATTAAGACTCTTACATGTTCCTTCAATAACAAGTTCATTATTAGTAATTGTATTTGTTAGTTCTTGCCATGTTAAATTATAGCTTACTTCTTCTGTACCAGTATTCTTTACTGTTATTGTTTTTGTTATAGAATCTCCTGGTAATGCATTATCAAATGATAACTCACTTGTATCAGTATAAGTTAGTGCTAAATCTCCTGTTGTTATTGTATTATACTTAGCTGTATCATTTCCTATTATGTTTAAACTAAAATATGCTAGTGATACTCCTATTACTGTAAACAGTATTGATACCACTAGCATTATATACGTTTTCTTATCTTTCATAATTTCTACCATCCTTACGATAATAAGTATAGCAAAAATTGCCCCCCCGCAAGCGAACAAACGTTCTTTTTAAAATTCAATTTTCTTTGTAATATAATCTTTTAATTCATCTAAGCTTAATGTTATTTGCTCCATTGTATCTCTATCTCTTATTGTAACTGTATTATTATTGATAGTTTCATCATCTGTTGTTACACAAAATGGTGTTCCAACTACATCTGCCCTTCTATATCTTTTACCAATAGAACCGCTTTCGTCATAACTGCACATAAAATATTTTGATAAATTTTTATATACTTCTAATGCTTTTTCATTATGATATTTTTTAACAAGTGGTAAAACAGTTACCTTTATAGGAGCTAGATATGGATGAAGTTTTAATACTTCTCTTTCTTCATTATTTACTATATCTTTATGATATGCATCACATAATACAGTTAAGAATAATCTTTCTACTCCTAGTGATGGTTCTATTACATAAGGAATATATTTTTCATTTGTTTCAGGATCTAAATATTCAAGGCTTTCTTTACTTACTTCCATATGTCTACTTAAATCGTAATTTGTTCTTGAAGCTATTCCCCAAAGTTCTCCCCAACCAAATGGAAATTTATATTCTATATCAGTAGTAGCATTACTATAAAAACTTAATTCTTCTTTTTCATGGTCTCTAAGTCTTAGATTTTCTTCTTTGATACCTAAGTTAAGTAAGAAATTCTTACAATATTCTTTATAATGTTTGAACCATTCAAGTTCAGTACCAGGTTTACAGAAGAATTCAAGTTCCATTTGATCAAATTCACGTACTCTAAATATAAAGTTACCAGGTGTAATTTCATTTCTAAATGATTTACCTATTTGACCTATACCAAATGGTAATTTAAGTCTCATACTACGTTCTACATTCTTAAAGTTAACAAATATACCTTGAGCAGTTTCTGGTCTTAAATATACTGTACTTTTAGAGTCTTCTGTAACTCCTTGAAATGTCTTAAACATAAGATTAAAGTTTCTAATGTCAGTAAAGTCTTCACTACCACAGTTAGGACATTTAACATGATTCTTTCTTATATAATCTATTAATTCATCATTACTAAATTTACCAGCATCTTCTATACCTAAATCTTCAAGTAATTTATCTGCTCTATGACGTGTCTTACAATGTTTACAATCAATTAACGGATCACTAAATGTTTTTAAATGACCACTTGCTTCCCATGTTTTAGGATTCATAAGTATAGCACTATCTAGCCCTACATTATTAATATCTTCTTGTATAAACTTCTTTGTCCATGCTTTCTTAATATTATTTTTAAGTTCAACACCTAATGGACCAAAATCCCAAGTATTCGCAAGTCCTCCATATATTTCACTTCCTTGAAAGATATATCCGTAATTCTTACAATAATTAGTAAGTTCTTCCATTGTTATTTTATTTTTCATTAAAATCCCTCCATTTTCATTTGTAATTTCATTTGTTCTTTATTTTCTTTTTCTATTTCACTAACAGCTTTATTATATTTATTAAGTTCACTTATAAAGCCTTTATTTTTTTTAATAAGCGTTACTACTACTCCATTACCTACAATATAACATTGATGTTGTTTTTCTATTAAAGTAGCTTTTTCACCTTTAAATGTATGATTTAAAAATTCTCTTATAAATTCTTTTTCATAAGTAGGTAATTTATCATCATCACATGAGAAGTAATATTTAGTTGTAGGATTTCCTGTATGAATACCACTTACCGAATAAGAACTTGTATCTTCAAAACAAAATTCCATATTGAATTCATTATTATTATCACTTGCTAAGAAATTAAGTCTATCATTTTTATATTTATCATATAATAGTTTTTCTTCTTCAAGAGTTGCATTATCTACTATTAGTAATCTATCAGTACCTCCACCTACATATATTCTACGTTTATCGCGATCTTTTGATATAAATGTTATATGATTAAAATCCATGAAGTAGCCTATTACTACTTTTCTTTTGTTTTCAATACTCATTTTTTCATATTCTTCACCAAATAATGTTGAAACATTTATTCCTTCTATTGTATCACCATGTGATTCAATGCCTATATCACTTATTTTAATTGTTTGATAAGTATTTTGTTTTAAACTATCTTTACTACTTGATTCCATTATTACTCCTTCTTTAAAATAAAAACTTCTAAAACAATTATAGGGGTCCATATGGACGGTTCCACCCTACTTATTCTAGAAGAATCACTCTTAATTTATAGCCTCAGTGCTTTGCCATCACACCTTCATCGCTTAACAAAATAAGTTTATCACAAATATATTTCTAATTCAATAACTATTTTACATATTCATCACATGGAGCAAAAGTTTTTCTATGCTCTTTTATTATTCCATATTTTCTTATTGCTTCTATATGTTTTTTAGTTCCATATCCTTTATTATGTTTAAAATCATATTCTGGATGTATTTTATCTAGTTCTACCATCATTCTATCTCTTGTTACCTTTGCAATTATTGAAGCTGCTGCGATACTTTCACTTTTAGCATCACCCTTTATTATTGATGTTTGTGGTATATCAGTATTCAATTTAACTGCATCTATAAGTAAATGTTCAGGTTTAACGCTTAAGTTATTTACTGCTTCTAACATAGCCCTTTTAGTAGCATTCAATATATTTATTTCATCAATAACATCTTCGCTTGATATTCCAATACCTACTGATATAGCATTTTCCATGATAACATCATATAAAAGTTCTCTTTTCTTTTCAGTAAGTTTTTTTGAATCATTTATTCTTTCATCATAAAAATCTTTAGGAAGTATTACTGCTGCGGTTACTACTGGACCTACTAGTGGGCCTCTACCTACTTCATCTATTCCTGCGATAAAATTTATTCCTTTATTATATAGTTCTGTTTCAAATTCTTTCATGTTATTTTCCTTTCTTAAATATTCTATCACAATTAAAAAGGCGTAGAAAGTACTTCTGCACCTTATTTAGTCTATTTTAAGTTCTTCATTAGCATAATCTACATTAATTGTTGTATTAGATTTTATTTCATTATTAATAAGTTTACGAGCAATTATTGTTTCAAGTTTATTATTAACAAGTCTCTTAAGTGGTCTTGCCCCATAAAATTCATCATATCCATTATCTATAAAGTAATTAATTGCACTATCACTTAAATTAATCTTAACATTTATATCTATTAATCTATGTTCTATTTCTTCTATTATTTTAGATAATATTTCTTTTAGGTCTTCTTTAGATAATTTATTAAATGTAATTATTTCATCAAGTCTATTTAAGAATTCTGGTTTAAAGTACTTAGTAAGCTCACTTGATACTTTATCTTCTTCATTATTAATAATGTATTCACTACCTACATTTGATGTCATTATGATAATTGTATTTTTAAAGTCAACTGTTCTACCATTAGAGTCAGTTAGTCTTCCTTCATCAAGTATTTGTAATAATAGATTAAGTACATCAGGATGAGCCTTTTCTATTTCATCAAATAATACTATTGAATATGGATTTCTTCTTACTTTTTCTGTAAGTTGTCCTCCTTCTTCATATCCAACATATCCAGGAGCTGCACCTATTAATCTTGATACTGAATATTTTTCCATATATTCACTCATATCTATTCTTACCATATGATGTTCATCATCAAATAATTCATAAGCAAGACTTCTTGCTACTTCTGTTTTACCTACTCCAGTTGGACCTAAAAACATAAATGAACCTATTGGTCTATTTGGATCTTTAATTCCACTTCTTGAACGAATTATCGCATCACTTACAAGTTTTAATGCCCTATCTTGACCTTTAACACGTTTTCTTAAGTTATCATATAGATTTAATATTTTATCTTTTTCACTACTCATTAGTTTTGATACCGGTATATTAGTCCATTTACTTATAACACTTGCAATATCATCACTTGTAACAGTATCTGATAAAATACTACTACCATTTTTATTTGAAAGTTCAGAAAGTTTCTTTTTGAGTTCAGGTAATTTACCATTCTTAATTCTAGCAATAGTTTCTAAATCATAATTATTTTCAGCTTGTTCAAGTTCAAAAGTACATGCTGAAATATCAGATTTTACTTTCTTTATTGATTCATTTATTTCTTTTTCTTCTTTCCATTTAGTACTTAATTCTTGTTCTTGACCTTTTAATTCATAAAGCTCATTATCAATATTATCTAATCTTTTTAAAGATAATTCATCTTTTTCTTTCTTAAGTGCTTCTTTTTCAACTTGAAGTGTAAGTATTTTTCTTTGTATTTTATCAAGTGATGTTGGAACACTATCCATTTGTACTCTTATAGTTGCACATGCTTCATCAATTAAATCAATTGCTTTATCAGGTAAGAATCTATCTGTTATATATCTATTTGATAAAGTAGCAGCACTCACTAATGCTTTATCTTGAATAGTAACTCCATGATATATTTCAAATCTTTCTTTAAGTCCACGAAGTATTGTTATAGTATCTTCAACAGTTGGCTCTGCGATAGTTACTTTTTGAAATCTACGTTCAAGAGCTCCATCTTTTTCAATATACATTCTATATTCATTTAAAGTTGTTGCTCCTATAACATGTATTTCACCACGTGCTAGCATTGGCTTTAAGATATTTCCTGTATCCATTGCTCCATCAACAGCGCCTGTTCCTACTATTAAATGAATTTCATCTATAAACATTATAAGATTTCCTTCACTCTTTTTAACTTCATCAAGTACTTTTTTAAGTCTTTCTTCAAATTCACCACGATATTTAGCACCAGCAATTAAAGATGCCATATTAAGTTCCCAAATAGTTTTATTTTTTAAACTCTCTGGTACATCCCCTTTAACAATTCTTTGAGCAAGTCCTTCTACAATAGCAGTTTTACCTACTCCTGGTTCACCAATAAGAACTGGATTATTTTTAGTCTTTCTTGATAAAATTCTAGTTATACTACGAATTTCCTCATCACGACCAATTATAGGATCAATCTTACGATTCTTAACATCTTCATTTATATTACGTCCATATTTTTCAAGGACATTTTCATTTTCTTCATTATTCATATTAAACATAATTTATACCTCCTTATTCATACGTGCATATTATACACCAAATATTAGCACTTGTCAATAGAGAGTGCTAATAAATTTTATTTTAAAAGTGTATTTTTATTACACTTCTAATTATTAATATAATTTTACTTTATCTACAACATAATTATTATCTTTATATTTCAATAAATATATATAATTTTCTTCAATATAATATTTATAGATATCATCATATTGTTTTTTACTCTTAGTTTGCGTATCATAAACAATAATACTTCTTAACTTATTATTTTTATAATTTTTTTCTTCATATCCTTTAAAAATTATTAAATTATTGACACTTTGTACTTTTTCCGGTAATCCTGAAATATCACTTAACACTTGAATAAATTCATCACTATCTGTATCTAAATAATATATATTTTTATTATCATAGAAATAATTAAGTCCTTCTCCATCGTCAATTCTTTCAATATTACTAAAATTATTTGTAATTTCTTTTTCTAAAACTTTATTAACAATGTCTACTTTATAAATAATCTTTTTATCAGTAAAATATATGTATCTTTCAGTTGCGGCTAAAAAAGTAAAATTATCTTTATCAATTTTATCATTTTCTACTTGATAAACTATTTCATCATTTTTATAAATATATAAAGAATCAAATTTATTTTCTAATTTATAATAGATATTTCCATATTTATAATCAACAAATACATCCTCTATTTGTATAGAACCATCAATATTATCTAATTTAATTTCGGAAATAGTTTTATTAGTATCCAAGTTAACCTTTCTTAATAAAATATTAGTATATCGTTCATTATTTTCATTAGACGTATTAGTATAATTATATACATATATATAATTATTTTTAATTGAATTAGCTACATAACTACCACCAACATCTAAATTACGAATATCTTTAGTTTTTAAATTAAATACTATATAATCGTTATCTTTTATACTATAAAAATAAACTTCATCATTATAAATAAAACTAAAATTACCAGTTTTCAATTTATCACTATTTGAAATAACTTTTCTATGTTTACCATTTAAATCCATTTGATATAATTTATGATAATACACAACTTCTCCATTAAATTTCGTTATATGCCCAGAATCATAAAAGTAAATTTTATCTTTATAAATAAAAGAAGGTTCATAGTCACTACCGGCTCTTTCATCAGTCATATCTAAAACTTCTTTTAAATTCATCCAAGCACTATAATGTGCTACATCATTGCCAAGAAAGTCATAGATTTTCCACCAAATAAATAACATAATAAAGGTAGGAATAAGAATATAACTTATAACATAAACAATTCTTACTTTTCTTCTTGTTTTAGAATTCATTCTAGCTTTAATTCTTTCTCTTGACGGCTTAGTAAAATACATTACCCATATAAAAATTAATAGGCCAATGGTCCCAACAAATTGAAAAACAGAAGAACCAAAATAAAGAAAAGAATTAAGAATATCAGCAAAATCATGATTTGAATTAGTATCAATTTCAGCAAGTAAATCTAAAATCATTGATCTTCCAAAATAGATAACTAATATTGATAATATTATTGCTATTATTAAATCTTTTACTCTTTTAAGATTAACACTATCACTATCTTCATCATTAGAATTATTATTTGTAGTAATTTGCTCTTGCATGTTTTGATTTGATGAATCTTGATTTTTAACTATATTTTGATTCATTTCATTTTGTACAACATTATTCTCAACATTATTATTTTCTATATTTTGAATAGTTTCTTTTTCATTATTATTAACATTTTGTACATTATTGTTTTCATCATTCATTTTACTAACCACCTATTATAAGAATATTGTACTATATAGAAGTATCTTTTTCAATGAATATTATTATATAACATTATAAACAAGTGTTTTTAAGTATCAAACATAAGGTTTGCACTTTTTTCACCAACTTTTTTCAATTTTAAGCATTATTTCTTATTATTTATATTCAAAATCATACTATCAAATTATACTTACTACAGATGAACTATCACAATAACATATAAAAAGTAAAGTAACATCTTTTAAGTCTTCATCTTTGATTTGTTTTGCTTTATATTTTCTAATTTTTCTTTTTATTTGATTATTTGCTATTTCGTTAATTATTTTTTCTATTTCGATTTTAATTATAACATACGTTTTTTACATTTACTATCAAAGAAAAAATAACTTTATTCTTATTTTTTAAATATAATATAACTAATAAAATCTATTTGCATTTTACATTAAGAATTATACCAATTGAAATCATACTTACTACTAATGAACTACCACCATAACTTATGAAAGGTAAAGTAACTCCAGTAATTGGAACGAGTCCTACAACTACAGATAGATTTAATAATGTCTGAAACATAAGTAAAAAAGATAACCCAAATATTAAATATTTACCATAAAGATCATTGCAATCTATTGCTTTCTTAATTATATTATAAAATAAAATTATAAATAAAATTATTATTGTCAGTGCACCTATAAATCCAAATTCTTCTGTTATTATTGAAAAAATAAAATCTGTTTGAGGTTCAGGAAGATAAAAATGTTTTTGTCTTGAACCAAGAAATCCAAATCCTAAAAGTCCACCTGGCCCTATCGCATATAAACTTTGTATCATTTGAAATCCACTACCAAGTGGGTCACTCCATGGATCTAAAAATGAAGTAATTCTATCCATTCTATAAGGCGCGATTAATATTAAAATAACTATGCCTATTACACCTAAAACACCAAGTTTAATAAATATAGAAAAGTCAGCACCACTTATAAAAATAAGTCCGATTAAAGAACAAACAATTACCATACCAGTACCAAAATCTGGTTCTAACATGATAAGTCCAAAGAACAGCATTATCACTAAAAATAATGGAACAATAAACTTAAAAGTGTTTCTCTTAAGTCTATCATTATTAGATAAATATTTAGATGTAAAGATTATTAATGATAATTTAGTTATTTCACTAGGTTGAAAACCAAATCCTAATATTCCAAACCAACTTCTACTTCCATTTCTAACACTACCTATTCCTGGTATTAAAACTAATATAAGTAAAATAAAACATACAAGTAAAAATTTATTAGAATGTTTTTTATACAAATTATAATCTATTTTAGAAAAAACAAACATCATAAAGATACCAATTATTAAGAAACAAAATTGACTAATAAAATATTTATAAGCATTTCCATATTTGAAACTAGCCCATATATAACTACTTGAATATATCATTACAATTCCTATTAAAGATAGTATTATAGTTGTAATAATTATTGCCTTATTTCTTTTAATAAAAATCACCTATTCATTATATAGTATGAATAAGTGATATTATTTATTATTTAAAATATTTTATTATTAGTATAATTTGTTATAATTACTTCTTTTACATTACCACGCTTTTTACCATTAGAATTAATACTTCTTTTGGCCTCAATTAAATGTATATGATAATCTTTGTATAATTCATTTACAAGCATTGTATTATGATTAGATAACATTACATAACATCCTCTATCAGATAATTCTTTAAATACTTTAGCAAGTCTAACTTGTTCATTTTTATTAAATCCATCTTCAGTATAACTATTAAATGTACTTGTATCTGAATCATATGGTGGATCAAAATATATAAAATCACCTCTTTTAGCATCTTTAACAGATTCTTCAAAGTCTACTGATAATATTTTGATATCATTATAGTTTAGGTATCCACATATTATTCCTAAATTTTGTCCTTCATAAGTATTTACTTTTGTCTTTTTACCAAATGGTACATTAAATTCATTCTTACTATTAACTCTATAAAGTCCATTAAAACATGCTTTATTTAAATATATTGTACGAGCAGCCCTTTTATAATCAGCAAGTTTACTAAATTTCTTTTTATCTCTATCTAAATTTCTGATTTTATAATAATATTCTTCACTATGTTCTCTTTCATGTAGATTAAGTTCTCTACACATACTTTCTAAAAAATAATTGTGAAACTATAAATGATATAATAATTGATTTTGCATGTGGAAGTGGAGGATTCTTAATAAAGTCTTTTGCCAAAATGAAGGAAATATTAAATAGATTGCCTGAAGCTACATTTAAGTCAATCGGTACTACAAAGGAAAAATTTGAAGAAAACTTAAAGAAAAATCAAATATTTGGAATTGATGCTGAACCAAGAGCGGTAAGAGTTGCTAAAATGAACATGATGTTATGGGGAGATGGAAGAAAAATAGTTAGAGGAAATGGATTGGCAAGGGTAGATTGGCAAAATACACCATATCCTCTATCTGAATATGATGAAAATAATGATAACAGTGGATGTTCATTGATATTAGCTAATCCACCATTTATAAAAGAA
>OLOV01002355.1_pt1 | contig 12945 bp, 15 predicted proteins | sample 1672931 | NCBI WGS metagenome assembly OLOV01 (sample SAMEA3136738, study PRJEB25190) | human gut metagenome | biome: human gut; feature: human-associated habitat; material: faeces | place: Austria | collected 2013
GAACGTTCAGAAGCACGACGCCGAGGACCGCGCAGTTGGTGGTGATAAGGGGAAGATAAATGCCCAGCGCGGAGTAGAGCGAGGGAACCATCTTCTTGAGGAACATTTCAACAAACTGCACGAGCGCTGCAATGACAAGGATGAAGGTCAGCGTCTGAAGGAACGCGAGACCCAGAGGAACGAGCACGTACTGATCTATCACCCAGCATATCGCGGAGGCGAGACCCATAACGAAGGTAACGGCGAGGCCCATGCCAGTCGCGGTATCGACCTTGTTGGAGCAGCCGAGGAACGGGCAGCAGCCAAGGAACTGGGAGAAGATGAAGTTGTTGATAAGTATCGCGCCGAGGGAGATGGAGAGAATATTCGTAAGCATTATTCTTCAGCCTCCTTTGCAGCTTCTTCGGCAAGCTGTTTTTTCTTTGCGGACTTCTTGAGCGCGTACTGCATCAGCGCGATGAGCACGCCCAGCGTGAGGAAGCCGCCGAAAGGCATGATAAGTATCGTTGCGCCGAGGTCTTCCGCGAAGATCTGGATACCGGCGCCGGTGCCGTCAAGCGTGAGACGGAAGCCGTTGGCGACGTCGATGAGACCGCCGCCGAAGCGGCCGGAGCCGAGGAACTCGCGCACGATGCACATTGCGATGAGCACCAGCGTGTAGCCCAGACCCTGGAATATGCCGTCAAAGAAGGATGCGCCCACGGTATTGTGCTGGCAGAAGGCCTCTGCACGGCCGATGATGATGCAGTTGACGACGATAAGCGGGATGAACACGCCCAGCGCGGAGCTGAGTGCGGGAACGAAAGCCTGAAGCAGAAGATCGACTATCGTAACGAAGCCCGCGATAACGACGACGAAGATCGCAAGACGGATCTCGTCGGGGATGATCTTGCGCATCGCCGCGATAACGACGTTGCAGCAGGTGAGGATGATGAGAACGGACAGACCCATGCCAACGCCGTTGAACAGAGAGGTCGTGATCGCCATGGTGGCGCACATACCGATCTGCTGGACAAGAACGGGGTTATTGGTGATGAGGCCTTCTTTAAACTGTTTCTTGATATTCATTCAGCTTGCCTCCTTAACCCAATGCTTCCACAGCGCGGATGCTCTCTGCGACCGCACCCGCAACTGCGTTGGAGGTGATGGTCGCCGCGGTGATGGCGTCGATAGCGCCGCCGGACTTGGCGAGCTTGACATCGTCGCCCTGACCGACGAACTGACCGCGCCACCATTCGCCGTACTCACTCTGGTCGGCGGCCTTTGCGCCGAGACCGGAGGTTTCCGCGTGGGAGATGATGGAGATACCAGTGCACTTATAATCGGTGTCAACGCCGACAGCCATGGTGATGCTGCCCTGCGCGCCGGAGAAGGTGGTCGTGACGACATAGCCCTTGTCGCCCTCGGCCTTTGCGATGTTGTCTATAGTGGGGAATGCGGCGGCGTCGAAGGGGGCGTCCTCATAGCCTTCCGCGTCGAGGACGGCGGCGTATGCCTTCTCGGTCTTTATGCGATCCTGCTCGGCGATCTTGTCCGCGGTGATGAGGTTGACGACGCCGAGGATACCGGCGATGATGGCGCAGACAAGGAACAGGACGACTGCAAGCTTAACTATCTTATTCATTATGCGCCCTCCTTTGCGGCCTTCTTCGCAGCCTTCTCGGCGGCGATGTCCTCCTTGGACACGCCGAACTGATGGCGGCAGAACGCCTTGTCTATCGCCCAGGTGCAAAGGTTCATGATGAGTATGCCGTAGCTGACGCCTTCGGGATAGCTGCCGAAGTAGCGGATGAGCACCGTGATGACGCCGCAGCCGAAGCCGTAGAGGAGCTGGCCGGGGCCGGTGACGGGGCTGGTGGCATAGTCGTTTGCCATGAAGAACGCGCCAAGCAGCAGAGAGCCGCACAGCAGGTTGTAGCCGACCCAGTCGATGCGGCTGTAGCCCTCATGCCCGAAGATGAACGTGAGCACGACGACAGTGCCGATGAAGGAGGTCGGGATGCGCCAGGTGATGACCTTGCGGATGAAGAGGTAAACAACGCCGATGAGAAGCGCAAGCGCGCTTATCTCGCCGATGCAGCCGGGCATGTTGCCCAGGAACATGTTCTTGAGGTTGATGACCGCGGGCATAGGCTCCGTGGAGGAGTAGAGGTAGGTCATCGGGGTGGCCATGGTCGTGCCGTCAACGCTGCCCTTGAGGCTGTTGGGAACGACCCACGTGGTCATGTGGTTGGCGTAGGAGGCTATGAGGAACGCACGGCCTGCCAGCGCCGGGTTGAGGAAGTTTTTGCCGAGGCCGCCGTAAAGCTGCTTGACAACGACGATGGCGAAGAAGCTGCCGGTGATGGGGAGCCACAGCGGGGAGCTGGGCGGCATGGTCATTGCCATGAGCAGACCCGTCAGCGCGGCGGAGCAGTCGCCGATCGTGTTGGACTTCTTCATGAGCTTGCGGTAAGCCCACTCGAAGAATACGGCGGTGATCATGGACACCATGGCGACGCCGAGAGGACGCCAGCCGAACTGGAAGATGGCGACTATCAGCGCGGGCATAAGTGCGATGATAACGTCCATCATTATACGCCTTGTGTCGGTCTCAGTCCTGACCTGGGGCTGATACGCGACGTCAAGGACGATCCTTACTTTATTGTCATTTCCGCTCATTTGTTAGCCTCCTTTGCTGCCGCCGCTTCGGCCTTTGCCTTTTCCTTGGCGGCCTTGGCCTGGAACATGAGCTTTGCCGTCTTGAATGCGTGGGTGAGCGGCATTCTCGCGGGGCAGTTGTATGCGCAGCTTCCGCACTCGAAGCAGTCGGTGATATGGTACTTCTCCATCATCTCATAGTCGCCCTTGCTGTAGTACATGTACATGAACACGGGCTCAAGATTCATGGGGCAGACGCTGATGCACTTGCCGCAGCGGATGCAGGTGGGCTCGTCAACATGCCTGTCCTCTTCTTCCGTGAAGAACAGCACGCCGGCTGTGCCCTTGATGGTGGGGGCGTCGAAGCTCGTGGCGCAGATGCCCATCATCGGTCCGCCGAGGACTATCTTGCGGGGCGTCTTTGCCCAGCCGCCGCACTGCTCCGCCAGATAGGCGAAGGGGGTGCCGACGCGGGTGAGGCCGTTGACAGGCGCGTTCAGCGCGCTGCCGGCCACGGTGACGATACGCTCAATAACGGGCTTGCCCTCATAGCAGGCCTGATAAATGGCGTAGCAGGTGCGGGTGCTGACGACGTTGCAGCCGACGCCGGAGGGGATCCCGCCGGGCTTGACCTCGCGGCCGGTGACGGCCTTGACCTGCATCTTTTCGCCGCCCTGCGGGTACTTGACGTCTTCGGGAACTATCTCGACGCCGTACTTCTCCGGGTGCATGGAGTTGAGCAGGTCGATGGCGTCCTGCTTGTTGACCTCGATGCCGTAATAGGCCTTGTCGAGGCCGGAGGCGATGCGCACAAGCTCAATGCCCATGAGAAGCTGCTCGGGGTAGTTTCTCATGGTGAGATGGTCGCCGTTGAGGTACGGCTCGCATTCTGCGCCGTTGATGATGAGCGTATCGACCTTGCCGATGCCGCCGCGGATCTTGAAAGCGGTGGGGAACATAGCCCCGCCCATGCCGACGACGCCGGCGTCGCGGATGCGCTCAAGTATCGCTTCGGGATCCTTGAGCTGCTCCTCCGTGAGAGGAGCCATGTCTGTGCAGGGAGTGTCCAGATAATCGTTTTCGATCACGACGGACATGACCATGTCGCCGAGGGGATGGGGGCGCGGCTCAACAGCCACGACCTTGCCGGAAACGGAGGCATGCACGGGCGCGGAGACAGGCGCGGGGTTCGTGCCTACCACCTGACCCATAGTGACATAGTCGCCCACGACCACGGTGGGCTTGCAGGGCGCGCCTATGTGCTGTGCCATGGGGATGACGACTTGCGGAGGCGGTGCAATGACGGTCATCGGAACTTCCGGTGCCTTCATGTAATTGGGATGCACGCCGCCTTTAAAAGTGTGGGACATAATAGCTTCACCTCGTAAAGTATTCGCGTGTACTTGCACTCTGTACTGATGCTGTACTGAAAATTATGTACGATATATGAATTTTAGCACAAGGTTTTTCCCTTGTCTACACGAATTAGTACAAAAACCGTCAAAATTTCAAGATAAGTTATTAACAAGCCTGCCAAAATGTTGTCAATAGCTCAAATTTGCGCCCATTTTAACAAACTTTGTCCTATTTTGGGGCAACTGTGCTTTTTGACGAATGCAATTTGGCGCTTTAAGGCGATATTGGCAAATTTTTAACGGCGGCTGGAACAAAATGCAAGCGCCGCCCTGCGGAAAAAGCAGGACGGCGCTTCTGGCCATGTTTGTATAGTAATTAAATAGTAGACTGGCTTTAAGCCTCAGCCCTTTATCTCCGCGGCTATGGCATCGGCAAGCGCGTCCAGCGCGGGGAGCTGGTCCTCCGCGAGGGAGGAGCGGAGAGTAATATTGTCACCGATGAAGGAGCAGCCCTTCAGTGCGGAGAGTATGTCGCGCATCTGCTTGCCGCTGGTGGGCGCCCAGCTTCCGTTTTCCATGACGGCGATGCGGCGGTTTTGCAGATTGTGGTTTGCGATGTCGTGCAGCAGGTTTTCCATGGTGACGAATATACCGGCGTTGTACGTTGTCGCAGCGAAAACAAGGTGGCTGCACCGGAAGGCGTCGGAGAGGATGTAGCTTGCGGGCGTGACTGAGGTGTCGTACATCCGCACGCGCACGCCGCGCTCGACCAGCTTCGCGGCGAGGATGTTCGCGGCGTTCTCCGTGTGGCCGTATACGGAGGCGTAGGCCAGAAGGACGCTCTTCTCCTCGGGGGTGTAGCTGCTCCACAGCAGGTATTTTTCAAGGAAGCGGCCGAAGTCGCGCCGCCATACAAAGCCGTGCAGCGGGCAGACAAGGCTTATCTCCAGCGTGGCGGCCTTTTTCAGCACAGCCTGCACCTGCGCGCCGTATTTGCCGACGATGTTGGTGTAATAGCGCCGCGCCTCGTCCACATTTTCGGCGAAGAAATCCGTCTCGTCGGCAAAGAGGCGGCCGTTCAGCGCGCCGAAGGTGCCGAAGGCATCGGCGGAGAAGAGTATCTTGTCCGTCAGGTCATAGCTCATCATGACCTCCGGCCAGTGCACCATGGGCGCCATGACGAAGCTTATCCTGTGGCGGCCAAGCTCCAGCACATCCCCCTCCTTGACGATGTGCAGCCTGCCGGAAAAGTCCACGCCGCGGAAAAAGCTTTTCAGCATGGTCTCCATCTTGCTGTTGCACACGAGCTTTATGCCCGGATAGCGCGTCAGCAGCGCCTCGATGGTATATGCGTGATCCGGCTCCATATGGGAGACAATGAGATAATCGGGCCGGCGGCCGCCGAGCGCATGGGCGACGTTTTCAAAATAGGTCTGGTAAACGGCCTTGTCCACCGTGTCGAATATGGCAACCTTCTCGTCAAGCATGACGTAGGAATTGTAGGACACGCCGTCGGGCACGCCGTAAACGCCCTCAAAGCAGGCGAGGCGCCTGTCGTCCGCGCCCACCCAGATAAGATCCTCGCAAACCTTTCTTGTGCAGTGCATAGCTGAACCTCCCGAAGTTTTTATTTTTGTTTATATAAAAATTATAGCGTAAAGTACGGAACAAAGATGTTGCATACGCAACAGAATCATGTTAATATATATGTATAATACAAGTAGGAGATGAAAAGCGGATATGAAAGACATGCGGCAGATACAGCTTTTTGAAGGGATAAGCGAGGACAGCATAGAAAAGATGATCGCCTGCTTCAAGCCGGAGACGCGGTGCTTCCGCCGCGGCGAGACGGTGACGGTGTATTCGCCGGAGCTGAGCTATCTGTGCGTGCTGCTCAAGGGTACGGCGCATCTTTACTGCATGGACAGCGACGGGGAGTATGCCCTGCTGGAAAGCTACGCGGAAAATGACATCTTCGGCGAGGTGTTCGCCATGCCCTACGGCGACCTTGGCTACGCCGTGGAGGCGGACAGCGACTGCGAGGTGATGTTCATCCGCTTCTCCTGCATCTATGGGCGCTGCCCGAAGGCGTGCGAGCACCACAGCCGCCTCACCTGCAATCTCTTTGAGCTGTCGGCAAAAAAGGCGCAGGCGCTGGCCGTGCGCATAAACATGATAAGCAAGCGCACGCTGCGGCGCAAGCTGACGGCGTACTTCGACTATCTGCGCGAGAAAAACGGCGCGGACAGCTTTGAAATAGAGACTTCGCTATCGCAGCTCGCGGGCTATCTGTGTGCGGACCGCGCAAGCATGATGAGAGAGCTGAAAAACATGTGCGACGAGGGGCTGATGACCCGGCGCGGGCGGCATGTCACTCTTATGCCGTGCGCGGCGGAGCAATAAAGAACATAATAAAAGGAGGCAGACATGGCGGAGAAAAGGTTTTACACGCCGCAGGGCGCGGCGGAGAGCGCGGAGCTTACGGCAGATCATGCCGCGGCGGAGAAATTCGACAGGGTCAGAGTGGGCGCGCTGGGCGTATACTTCCGGGAGGGGCTGAAAACGCGCTTTGTGCCGTATTCTTATATGGAGCGGGCGTTCATCCGCATTCAGGAGGTCAACGCGCGCGTGTGCTGCGGCAGCACCTGCTTTGCGTATTACCGCCTTGTGCTGGTGCACGACGGGAAGGAGTACGCCGACATACCGTCCGAAAGCGAGAAGGCGATGGACGGCGCGCTTGCAAGAATGCAGGAGCTGTCGCCCGGCCTTGCCGTGGGCTATCCCGCGCAGGCGTGACGCACATATTGCATACCGGCCGCTTATAATGTATCAGGCGGCAGGCATACACCCGGCACAGAGGCGGACCGCCGTTTTGCCGGGTGCGTTTTTCTGTCTGCGCCGAGAACTGACAAAAGGCGTTGATAGCACATGCTTCGTTCTTTGACCTGGGCCTCGCTGGGCACGGGCTTTATATTTTTGATGACAACGCTGGGCGCGGCGGTGGTGTTCTTCTTTGCCGGTGAAATAAAGCTGCGGCTCCAGGCGGTCATGATGGGCTTTGCCGCCGGTGTGATGCTGGCCGCCTCCGTGTGGAGCATGATAATCCCGGCGGTGGAGCGCACGCGCGCCGCCGGGGCGCTTCCGGAGTGGCTGCCCGCCGTGCTCGGCATTGCCGCGGGCGCGGTGTTCCTCATGCTGCTTGACGGCTTCATCGCGCGGCGCGGCTGGGGCGGCGCGGGGCGCGGTTCTCCCACGCCGCTGCTCGTGACGGCGATAACCGTCCATAACATACCCGAGGGCATGGCCGTCGGCCTCGCGTTCGCGCTTGCGGCAGGCGGGGAGGGCTTCGCCGGGGCGCTTGCCCTCGCGCTGGGGATAGGCATACAGAACTTCCCGGAGGGGGCGGCAGTGTCGCTGCCGCTGCGCCAGCTGGGAATGCCGCCGGGGCGTGCGTTCTGGATAGGCGTGCTGTCCGGCGCGGTCGAGCCGCTTTTCGGCATCCTCGTGGTGCTGGCCGCCGCCGGGGCGACGCCCGTCATGCCGTGGCTGCTGAGCTTTTCCGCCGGGGCGATGCTCTATGTCGTCATGCACGAGCTTATCCCCGCCGCGCCGGGGCGGCCGGGGATATGGGGCTTCTTCACGGGCTTCATTCTTATGATGGCGCTGGATATGGCGCTTGGCTGAGCGCGCGGCTGCTTTTTGGGTTGACAAATGCGCGGCGATTATTTATAATCTTCTCATGAATTAATAACTAGGGTTATGTAACGACCCGGAAGCATGGAGGAGAACAGCATATGCCGCCGAAACCGAAGTTTACAAAGGATGAAATAGTGACCGCCGCGTTTGAGCTTGCGCGGGCCGAGGGCGCACAGGCGCTTACCGCGCGCGAGGTCGGCCGCCGGCTTGGCGTGTCCTCATCGCCGATATTCACGGTGTTCACCGACATGGCGGAGCTTCACGCCGCCGTGGAGGGGCGCGCGGAGGCGTGCTTCAAGGAATACATGGCCATGGCGGAGGATTACGCACCGGCGTATAAAAAGCGCGGGATGCAGTGGGTGCGCTTTGCGCAGGATGAGCCGATGCTGTTTCGCCTGCTGTTTATGAGCGCGCGCGGCGATGCGCTGAATTTCGACCGGGCGCAGCAGATAATCCCCTTCGGGAAGGAGACGGATATCGCCATCATCATGCGCGATTATCACGCCACCCGCGAACAGGCGGAGCATCTTTTCCGCCAGATGTGGATATATACCTACGGCCTGTGCTCACTGTGCGCGGCGAAGGTCTGCCGTTTTTCGGATGAGGAGATCGCCGTGCAGCTCGGCGAAGTGTTCGCGGGCATGGTGTATGTGCTGCGCTCCAGCAGCGTCACGGCGGCGGTGCAGCCTGTGGAAAAGGGCGACGTTGAAAAGCTCATGCCCGGCGTCTCGGTGGATCTGAGCCGGTGAAGCGTATAAGTGCAGAACGCCGCGAAAGAGGAGGGGATGAGAGCGCCAGACCTCGGAAGAATTTCTGGAGGATGGCATCCCGCATATACAAATGCAGCTGAAATTGTGATTTTCGTTTAGATTTGATAAGACAACAAGACACCCTGCAAGAGCTTGAATATCTTGCAGGGTGTCTTGCTGCACCAAAAGCCCGGCGGGCTTTGGGATGATACGATTTATATCACATAATCCGTGCCGGTCTCCGTTCCGGCAAGCTCGGCAAGGGTGACGCTGTCGAAGAAGTCGTTCGTCAGCTTATAGTACCGCTCCCACATGGGCAGCGTGCGGCACATGGCGGCGCGCGGACAGGGCTGCGCGCCGCAGCCCAGACAGGCCACCGGCGCAAGGTCGCCCTCGGCGGCACGGAGTATCTCACCTGCGGTGTAGCTCTCCGGCTCACGGCGCAGCATGTATCCGCCGCCCTTGCCGTGCTGCCCCTCGACAAGCCCGGCCTTCGTCAGAAGCGGCATTATCCGCTCAATATATTTCAGCGATATCTCCTGCCGCGCGGCGACCTCCTTCATCGGAATGTAGCGGCCGCTGCGGTGCTCCGCCAGATCTATCATTACTCTCAGGGCGTATCTGCCGCGTGTGGATATCATAAGTCTGACCTCTTCTCGGATTAGTGATTAGTATTGGTTAGTATTATAAATATAGAGAATATAAAGTATGGTTTTCGCCGCTCAGATGTCCTGTGCGTCACCGGCGCGCAGTATCACGCCGCCGCCGAGAACCTCATCCCCGTCGTAAAACACGGCGACCTGTCCGGGCGTCACGCCACACTGCGCGCATCCTCCACGTCGTCGAGAGAACAGCAGGTGTGCCCGCGCTCAATTCCGGCGTCGGCGTTGCCGTACAGCTTCATCGTGCAGCCGACGCACTCATGCCCCGCACGCGTCAGCAGCATCGCGGCGACGCTGGAATCCACGCCGCCGCTCATTGCGACAAGAATCTTCATAGTCAAACAGGAAATAAACACTGTGCCCCTCCCGGGGCACAGTTCAGCTTGTCAAAAAAGCCTCGCAGAGTTTCGCGTCCGCAGACGCGAAATCAATATTATCCGTTTTCTGCCGCGACATGTGCGTGGCAGAAAACACTTTACGCGGAGTGAGCGTCGAATTGTCCGCTATCAGCGGACAACAGAGGCGCAGAACGCAGCGAAGCTTTCTCGAAAAAGTGGCGAGGCCACTTTTTCGACAGTCTCACAGTTATTTATACAATCAGTCTGCTCAGTCCGCGAAAAGCGGGGTGGAGAGGTATCTGTCGCCGGTGTCGGGCAGCAGGACGACGATGGTCTTGCCCGCATTTTCCGGGCGCTTTGCAAGCTCTATGCCCGCCCAGACGGCAGCGCCGGAGGATATGCCAACCAGCACGCCCTCGCTCTTGCCGACGAGCTTGCCGGTTGCAAAGGCGTCCTCATTGGCGACGGGGATTATCTCGTCGTATACCTTCGTGTCCAGCACGTCCGGCACGAAGCCCGCGCCGATGCCCTGTATCTTGTGCGCGCCGGAGACGCCCTGCGAGAGAACGGGGGAGGTGGCCGGTTCGACCGCGACGACCTTCACGCCGGGGATCTTGCTCTTGAGGTACTGGCCGACGCCGGTGATGGTGCCGCCGGTGCCGACGCCCGCGACGAAGTAATCGACATTGCCCTCGGTGTCCTCATATATCTCCGGGCCGGTGGACTCAAAGTGCGCCTTGGGGTTCGCGGGGTTGACGAACTGCCCGGCGACGAAGCTGTTGGGGATCTCCTTTGCAAGCTCATCCGCCTTGGCAATCGCGCCCTTCATGCCCTTTGCGCCCTCTGTGAGCACGAGCTCCGCGCCGTAGGCCTTCATTATCTGTCGGCGCTCGACGGACATGGTCTCGGGCATGATGATGATTATGCGGTATCCGCGCGCCGCGGCGACGGAGGCGAGACCGATGCCGGTGTTGCCGGAGGTCGGCTCAATAATGACGGAGCCTTCCTTCAAAAGCCCCTTGGCCTCGGCGTCGTCTATCATGGCCTTGGCTATTCTGTCCTTGACGGAACCGGCCGGGTTGAAGTACTCCAGCTTTGCCACGAGCTTTGCCTTCAAGCCGAGCTTCTTTTCAATATGGGTCAGCTCCAGAAGCGGAGTCTTGCCGATAAGCTGATCTGCGGAAGTGTATATTTTAGACATGATGTTATCTCCTTACTCTTTTTGTCGATTATTTCTTATATAATTCTTATATAATTTATATGTGAGATTTATACGTGTGAAAGTTGTATGTGCGAATGCCGCGCCGGTCATGCGGCGCTGCTGATCATACAACATCGACATCGGAGAGTCATCAGATGCACGGGGAATACAGTGTTCATATACCCGCCTCGTTTCAAAAGCTTTTAATTAACTACCTAACCTGTGGGTTGGTCGTATTATAGAGCTGCGCTTTTGATTTGTCAAGAGCTTTTTTGGGAAAACCGGAAAAATTTATTTTGTATAACGCACCGCCGCCGGTATAAAATTCACGCCTCAACGGACGTCCTTGCAGCGTCCAGAAAGACCCTTGCCGCGCGGCTCAGTGCGGCGCTGCGCTTCCAGACCAGCATGTGCCGCTCGGTAAGCGCGGGATACAGCGGGCGGAAGCATACGCCGTCGTCGATGCGGCTGCTGAGAAGCTCGCGCACGGTCAGGAAAGCGCCGATGCCGCTTTTTACGAATGCCTCAGGATTGCCGTTTATGACGTTATAGGTCGCCGCGATGTTCAGCTTTTCCACGTCCGTCTGCGCCCATGCGGCGATGCGCCGCTGCAAGCCCTGACGGCGGTGGAGTATGAGCGGCACGCGCATAAGCGTCTCGCGCGTTATGTGCTCCTCCGCCGCGAGGGGGTCGCCGCTCTTCACCAGAAGGCCCCACTGCACCTCATTTGGAAGCGGGATGCAGTCGTACTTTACATTATCGACCGGATGCAGCATCACGGCGAAATCCAGCGTGCCGTGATCCAGCCGCTCCTCCACATCGACGGCGTCGCCGCCGTGAAAATAAAAGCTTACATCCGGATATCGTGCGCGTATTGCGGCGGCCGTGCCGAGGATCGACGCGTTTGTGCCGCCGCCTATGGCGATCTCTCCGCTGACGGTCTGTGTTCCGGCTGAAAGCTCGCGTTCGGTCCGGTCAAGAAGCTCCACTATCTCCTCTGCGCGGCGGCGCAGGAGCACGCCGTCCTCGGTCAGCGCCGTCTTTCGGCTTCCGCGGATGAGAAGCTGCTTTGAAAGCTCCATCATCTGCTTTGAAAGTGACGGCTGGGCAATGTGCAGGCTTTCCGCGGCCTTTGTTATGCTCTCCTCCTGCGCGACGGCAAGAAAATAGCGCAGAACGCGTATATCCACAGTGTCACGTCTCCTTTGCTTTTTTGACTATTATATATCATCAAATATCATCAAACCATTCCTGTAAACTATGAAAGCACATAGAATATAAGTATTTGATATCAGAGGCGGCGGTGAATATAATATTCACGGAAAGAGATGAAGCGGGAAATGGATAAACACGGACAAATAGACATGCTGCACGGGCCGATTTGGAACAAGCTGCCGCGGTTTGCGCTTCCCATCGCCGCCACCGCGATACTGGAGCAGCTATTCAATGCGTCGGACGTCGCTGTCGTCGGCAATTTTACCGGCGGCTTTAAAACGATCGCCGTTGCCGCGGTGGGCGCGAACAGTCTGAGCCGGAGCACCAGGCCGAGAGTATAGACCGCGTTGAATACTGGGCGGCGCACCCGGAGGACAGCCCGTATGAGTTCGTCTCCGAGGCGCGACATCTTGCCGTTGTCGCGGAGAGCGTGGCGCCCGGCGGGGGAATGGCCGCGCAGGAGTCCGTGATGTGGTGCGTGCTCAACCGCGTCGATTACGCTGGCTTCCCGGATACCGTTGCCGGCGTCTGCACTCAGCCGTACCAGTGGCAGGGCTACAGCCAAAGCGTGCAGTACAGCAGCGACACCTATACGCTGGCGCGCAGCGTTCTGCGGCGCTGGTACGACGGAGAAACGGGGAATATTCCCGCGGACAGCGTTTTTATGGAGGTCACTGAGCACGGCTTGAAATACCGCCGGCTGTTTCGTGATACCGAGAGTGTGAAGATATACTTCGACGGATACGGCACGCCGCCGGACAAAGCCCTGCACAGCACCTGACGGGGGATATGCATGGCGCGGAGGCTGCACATCGCTCTGAGCCATAACAAAAAATGAGAAACGTCCTGTCAGTGACAGCCCAGCTCTCTACACTGGGTAGTATAACAGATACGTCTCTCAACCAGAATATAGCACAGTTCCAAAATGAAGTCAAGAGCTTCAAACAACCGGCACCCGCGGCCTTCAAGCGGCCGGGGATGGGATCAAATACGCAAAACAAAGCAGCTCACCATTGGTGGGCTGCTTTGCCTGCCTGTCGAAAAAGTGGCTTTGCCGCTTTTTCGAGAAAGCTTCGCTGCGTTCTGCGC
>OLOV01002357.1_pt1 | contig 12938 bp, 10 predicted proteins | sample 1672931 | NCBI WGS metagenome assembly OLOV01 (sample SAMEA3136738, study PRJEB25190) | human gut metagenome | biome: human gut; feature: human-associated habitat; material: faeces | place: Austria | collected 2013
CAGGCACGGATGATGGCGTGGATGTGGCCACGCTGGATGCTGACCGGGTAGCCCGTCTGACCGCTGTGTTCTGGGATATGACAGAGATCACCTCTTGGGTGGAGGCAATAGACCATCCCGGAAGTGGAGACGATGATGGCTGGACGGAGTACATTTTGCATATCACCATCACGCCGAAAACAACGGATGAAATGCGGACGATCTACTCTTTTACCCGGTATCAGAATGAAGCCTTGGACGAGCTGTTGGCAGACCGGGCCACGCTGGCCTCACTGGTCTCCAGCCTGACGATCACCAATGCGGACGCAGTGCAAGTGCTCCAAAGCCTTCCGGCAGACCTCTCCCCGGAGCGCAAGACTGTGGTTCAGAACGCATTGACGCTCTACGGAAAAGTTTCGTACTTTTGGGGCGGAAAGAGCCTCGTGATCGGCTGGGATTCCCGCTGGGGCGAGCTGCGGCAGGTCACGGCGGCAGGCAGCTCCACCACCGGCACCTATCGGCCCTACGGCTTGGATTGCAGTGGATTTGTCGATTGGGTTTTTTACAATGCCACAGGCGGCGGCTACATCATCGGCCACGGCGGCGGAGCCACCATGCAGCACGCCTATTGTACCGATATTTCGTGGTCGGACGCACAGCCCGGTGATCTGGTATTTTACCCGGATAATTCCCATGTAGGTATCGTCTGCGGCAGAGCCGAGGACGGCAGCCTGCTGGTGATCCACTGCGCCAGCGGTGCGAACAATGTGGTCATTACCGGCATGAGCGGCTTTGTTTCTGTTGCACGACCAAACTATTACGGAGAATAACTGCTGTCGAAATTCGTCTCAAATTGAGACACATTATTTTAGGCCCACGCTGCCCATTTACCGGGGAGCGTGGGCCTGCTTTTTCACGCAAAAAAAGATGGAAGCGGAGCAACAATGCTCCGCTTCCGCAGTTTAAGCATAAAGTTGAGTGTCTCACTCTTTCGAGCTGACAAGATAGACCTTTTTTGCTACTTGTATTTTAGCAAATTCTCTATGCTCTGTCAACGTCTATCTGCAAAATATTATATGCAGATTCAATCGCTTTGTTTCGCCCCTGCGGAAGAGAGTTCTTCCAGTTGGGCGGTCAGTTGGAGAATCCTCTGCTGTGCTGCTTCGAGATCGATTTGCAGTTCTCCGATTTTCTGGTGTTGCTGACGAATTTCCGTGTCCTTCTGCTGCATTTGCGGCTCTGCAAAGAGATATGCCATCTTAATGCGAATACAGTCCAGCAAATTTATCCCGTCTGAAAACGTATCCTTGCCATGAATTGCATTCTGACGAGCAATTTCATCCTTGCTGACAATATAGCTTTTTACGTTGCAGCGCAGATTGCTGATAATGCGGTCCTTGTGTACGGACTTGACCTGGTGAAGATTGATGGTGGTATCTTTGGGGAACACCGTGCCATCTTTTGGCGTTTTGATGATTGCTTCTTCTATGTCGGCGGAAAAGCTGTTGGGACTGTCATCCGAGGTGGTCGGAGCGACGATCACAGTGTTGGCGAAGTTATAGAGGACGATGGCCGGATGCGGGAAGGAGAGCTCGGTTTGAATATTGCCGCAGCCGAAGTCCACAAAGACCTTATCGCCCCACTTATAGCGGTAGGCTTTCTTTTTGCTTTTCGGTGCAAGGATACCGGCGGCATTATAGAAATCATTCCAGAGGATAAAGGGGATGGCCTGAACATTTTGGCAGGATTGTACCAACGCATCCGTGTCTGATAGCGTAGAGGCTAAGGCCGCTACACTCTCTGGGGTATCCGCACATTTCTTGTATTTTTCAGTAGCCAAAAGCTGCCGTAATAGTTGCTTATCAATAGGCATGATCTTCCCGTCCTTTATGTTCAATGCTTGGCTTCATTATATGAAATTTAGGTTGCCGTGTAAAGCTATTTGGCCTAATTGTCGATGATTGTAGAAAAATGTGTCTCGAATTGAGACGCATTTTTGCCCTTTCATTTGGCTTCCCAGTATGCTACAATACCCCTCGTGTGTGATTGGGGGTATCTATGACTTATACAGAGGAAGAAGCTGCTATTCTCTGCGGTTTTATAGGCCGGTATCTTGACCGTGCCTCGGTTTGTGAGCCTGTCCGTGCTGGCTACTCCCGGCTGTGCAAAGGACTGGAACAGAACACTTTGACCCATCAGGATTACCTATGGACGGAGCGGACACTACAATTTCTGATACCCCAATGGTGGGTAGAGCGGGAAGATCACCGTGTATTGACATCGCTTTTGCTGAAAACACAAACACTGATTAGGACAACAAGATAATTTCAGATGGGCGGATAGCTGTATAGCTGTCCGCCCGTTTCTTTTTTTGTAAAGCAATAGCGACCACCGGCCCAAATGCCAGCAGCCGCTATTTGAAAGATACAACATCGTTCGGAGTACAGCCAATGATCTTACACAGCTTCTCCAAGGTAAGCATGGTGATATTTCCGCCCTTTTTGAGGGAGTCGAGCGTGTGATTATCAATGCCGCTCTGCAAAAGCTGGTATTGCGTCACATTGTTTCGTCTCATGGTTTCCCACAGCGGCCCGTAATCGACTATCTCCATCACCACATTTCCTGTCTGATAAAGAAATTATATGTGGTATTCTGAGAAAACCATATTGTGATTATACCCACAATACAGTAAAATGAGAGATAAGTCAGATACGGGGCTTGGCGCACAAATCGTCGAAAAATGCGTCTCAGTTTGAGACGCATTAAAAGCTATTTCGATTTTATGATCCTGTCCGGGAATACGGAAGCGTTGATAAGGTCAGCGGGATCGACCTCCAGCGCATCGGCAATATCGAAGAACACATCCAGCGAGAAGCCGTGAGCCATGTTCGGCGCTTCAATCGTGCTGATGAGTGAGCGGCTGACACCGGCCTTCTCGGCCAGCTTTTCCTGTGACAGACCACGCATTTTACGGAGCGCCGCAATAGCGATCCCAAGCTGTACGAAACGGTCACGATTTTTGAAGGAAACTTCTTTGCTCATGCGGTGTCCTACCTTTCTGATGATAAGCAAATTATACGGTTTCCCAAATCTCTTTTCTGTATGTATCAGAGTGCTATTGATTTAATTAGTGAGCAATATTATAGTATAGGAAAGCACATGACGGAATCGGTGAGTTATGAGATAGAGAGGGCGCAGTTATGGAGAACTATCGTTGTGCGATTATAGGTCAGCATCCCATGCGATTTCCGTGGGGCTTTGACGAGGAAGATACCCAATGCCGCCGAATGAAACTGGAACTGGCTCAGTGTATTATGGAACTGCGTCAATGCGGAGTGGTGGAATTTCAAGTTGCCTGTGACCCCGGTGTGGGGCTGTACGCCGGGGAGATCGTCAACATCACGAAACAGAATGACGAGGCCATGCGCCTTATTTGCGTGACGCCCTTTGAGGAACAGGCTACCAAGTGGACACCGCAGCTGCGGGAACGTTATTTTGATATGTTGGTGGACTGCACTGACCTTTCCTGTATTGATTATCAGGAGAAGCCCAACGCGCAGTTTTTAGCATATCAACGGATCATCAAGCAGTCTGATATACTGATGGCCGTATATAACCCTGAACTTGCCAGTGGCAGCGCAGAGGATAAGGCTATGGCCTATGCTCTTGCATTGGGGAAGCCAACCCTGCTGATCCACCCTAACACATGGAAAAAGAAATGGCTGAATGTTGTAAAACGTGAAGGCGAGTAGCATATTCAAAAATTTTATCCATCCTCATACTTTAGAACGATTTACATTTTGCGAAGTTGCGGATATAATTACTATGAATCAATATGAAGCGAAAAACTTATGATGAGGGGCGCGCCCCTCATCCCGTGGTACCACGGGATGATATCTTTCTGCAAACCTGTAGACTTTGCCCGCTATGGTCAGGCTGGCATGAATAAAATTTGACCATCATGCAAAGGAGGACATCTATGAAAAAACGATTTTTAAGCTGTTTCATGGCGCTGGCCCTGTGCCTGAGCCTGATGCCCACGGCGGCGCTGGCGGCGGAGGACACCACCGAGCCGAGCACCCAACTGACCGAACCCACCCCCGTCCCCGAGGAGCCGGAGGAGCCAGAGACCCCGGACCAGCCGGAGGAGACGAAGACCCCCGACCCGTCGGAGGACCCTCCCCAGGACGAGGAACCCTCTGCGGCAGAGGAGTCCGCCCCGGTCGGGGCGATGTTATCTGCGGCTGCGACGACGGGGGAGGAGCATACGCACTACCTGTGCGGCGGTGACATCTGCAATAAAGTGGGACATGACGACGAGGGGAACAAGAAGGTCACCTTCCAACCGTGGGACGGGAGCAGCACCAACGGCACATTCTATTTGACCAAGGATTGGACTCTGACCAGCACGATCACTGTGCCACAAGGCAACAGCCTGACCCTCTGCCTGAACGGCCACAGCATTACGCTGGGTAGTCAGACGCAATCTGTTGTGGACGGTAGCCATGATGTTTTCTCGGTCCAGCGGCGCGCGACCTTCACCCTCTGCGATTGCAAGGATGAGAACGGTAACTATGGCACGATCGGACACTACAACCCTACAGAGAACCAAGGCCCCGGCGTAAACGTCAGCGGTACATTCAATATGTACGGCGGCAAGATTTCTCAGAACCGGGTCGAATTTTATAATGGAAACTATCCCGGCTACGGCGGCGGTGTGCTGGTTTCCAACAGGGGCACCTTTAATATGTTCGGCGGCGAGATCACCGGGAACACGGCAAAGCGCGGCGGCGGCGTGGGCGTGTGTGCAGATGGCATGTTCAGCATGAGCGGCGGCACCATCTACGACAACGCCGGAGAACGCGGCGGCGGTGTGTATGTCGCTTCCAACGGCATATTCAGCATGAGCGGCAGCGCGGCCATCACCGGCAACACCGGATCCTACGGCGGCGTGTATGTAGAAGGCACGTTCAGCATGAGCGGCGGCACCATCTGCGGCAACACCGAAAGCTCCGGCGGCGGCGTGTATGTCTACCACAGCGGCACGTTCAACATGAGTGGCAGCGCGGCTATCACCGGCAACACCGTAACCGAAAACGGCGGCGGCGTGTATGTAGACGGTGCCGCTAAAAAGATGAACGTTTCCGGCGATGTAAAGATCGAGAACAACTGGAAAGGCGGTACCCTGAATGCCGACACCGGCCTGTATGGAAAGGGCGACAACGGCAGCGCCAACAACCTTTATCTGGACACAGGTAAAATTGTCACCATCGACGATTCAGACGGTCTGAGCAGCAACGCCCGTATCAGCATCACCACGGTTGACAAACCCAAAAACGATAAGAATGTCCAAATCGCCTCCGGCGCGAAGGATGGTGTGGATTATACGCAAATCTTCACCCCGGACGAGGCGGACAAGGGCTACACGGTCTCCCGAACGGCCTTCGATAATCTCAACCTCCACCAGCATAGCTGGGGGTACACGAATGACGGCGCGGATACCATCAAGGCCACTTGCACAGACCCGACCTGCTCCAGCCCGAACGGCGGCAGCGTGACCATCAAGGCCCCCGATGAAAGCACTTTGACCTATACCGGCCAAGGACATCCCGCCACGTTTGAGAATCTTCTCACCACTGGTGATCAGGTTTCTGCGATTACCTATACACAAACCAAACCGACGCAGCAGCAGCTGGAAATCGGTGCCACGCCCACCAACGCGGGCACCTACACCGCCAGCATCATCGTGGGCAGAGCCACCGCCAGCGTGACCTATGAGATTGCAAAGGCTACGCCGAGTGTTGGAAACTGGCAGGGCTACCCGCAAGCACAAAGTGTGTTTAGTGGTAATGCGATTCAGAATCCCACTTCGCTGATGATTTATCTCGACGGCAACCCCAGTAATCTGATTTCGGTTAACCAACTTAAGTTTAATTGGTATAACGCCACGAAGAACGGCAATGATTATGTCAAGAATGGCGATGCGCTGGGCAAAAATCCCACTGACGCGGGCGATTACATCATTGAAGCGGTCTTTGCGGGAGACGATAACATCAATGCGGCCACCAACGAACGGGGCCTGACCATCAGCAAGGCTCAGCACGCCAACAACGGCGACAGCATTGAGGTACCGCTGACCGTGTATCCGGCATCGGGAGCGTACACATATGATGTGGATATTGCCAAGGCGCTGAACAATATTCCGCATGGCGGCGGCCTGGCGCTGAATGCGAATTGCGGTGCTGCGATTTCCTCCAGTTTGATTGGGGGTCTGGTCACCTCCGCCACTTGGAACAATGAAACTGGTAAACTGAGAGTTAACATGAAAGCGCTGCAAAACATTTCTACTGGCAAATTGGGAGAAATTTCCGTTCATCTGACCAGCAAGAACTATGAAATGATTCCGGTTCTTGTGAACATTATGCTCCAGCCCAAGCAGGAAGTGCAGGATATTTCCGTCAGCATGGACAACTGGACCTACGGAGAGAACGCAAAAACGCCACAGTACCTTGCGATGGCGGGTGTAGTGGCAACGGTCACCTATGCCGCTCAGGGCAGCAGCGATTTCAGAACAACCGTTCCCACCAACGCGGGCAACTACACCGTGAAGGTGCAGTATGAGGCTACCATCGAGACCCACACCGGCACGGCGAATTTCACCATCAGACCCAAGACGCTGACGAAGGATGATCTGACCTATTCCGGCCAGATCACCAAGGTCTACGACACCAATACCAATGCCCCCAGCGACCTTACCGTTTCTGTGAGGCAAGATTCTCTGGTGGGCAGCGATACCCTCGCTGTCAGCGGCACGCTGAAATACAACAGCGCCAATGTCAACGAGGCAAATCAAATTATCTTTACCCCCACTGCCATCACTACCGGCAACTATGCGTTGGCAGCCACCGAGAAGCTGACGATCACTGGGGCCACCATCACCAAGGCCAATCAGGCTACACTGACCGTGACCTCCACTGACGCGACCTACGGCACAGACCTGACGCTGACCACTGATGGCGGCAGCGGCACTGGTGCGGTGACCTACACCGTGACGAACGGCACCGGCGAAGCGACGATCGTTGACGGCAGCACGCTGCATCCCACGAAGGCGGGTATGGTGTTCGTCACCGCAACCAAGACCGATGACAATAACTATGAGGCTGTTACCAGTGCCGCAAAGGAAATCAATATCGCTAAGGCGATCTATACCGGAACGGCGTCCAAGACCGTAAACATCGTCAAGGACCACACCACTGCGCAGACCGGCACCCTGACGGCAGCAGACTTTTTCACGGAAGGGCAGATGCCTGACGGGGCGAAGATCACGGCTTGGTTTTTGACGAGTCACCCCACCGCGATATTAAGCGCCGTGAGCGTGGATGGCGGCAAACTCAGCTACCTCAGCGCGAAGAACATCGCGACTGCATCGGAGGAGAGCGGCAGCGTCACCATTGCCACCACGAACTACGAGAACATCAAGGCAACGCTGACCTTCCATCCCACAGATAAGCAGCCTCAAGACGGTTTCAAGTTTGAGAATAGCAGCGTGACCAGGACCTACGGCGACGCGGACTTCACCCTCGCTGCCGCCGGAGCGGCTGCGGGCAGCATCGTGACCTACGAGAGCAGCGATCAAACCGTTGCTACGGTGGACGCAAACGGCAAGGTCACCATTCTCAAGGCGGGCGGTACCGTTATCACGGCAATGGCAGCGGAGACCGCGGCCTACGAGCAAGCAACAGCGACCTATACCCTGACGGTGGAGAAGAAGACTGTTACCGTCAAGGCCAAGGATCAGACCGCCTATGTGGGCGACAAGGTCCCCGCGCTGGGGGCGGACAGCTATACCGTTTCCGGTCTGGTGGGCGGGGATACGCTGACGACCCAGCCGACGGCGAAGTATGTCGACGCAGACGGCAAGGAGATCGCCCCCGACATGACCAAGACCGGCGAGGTCAAGATCTCTGCCAGCGGCGCGGTGGCCTCCGGCAACTACACCATCCGCTATGAGGATGGCAAGCTGACCGTCAGCACCCGTCCCTCCAGCGGAGGCTCTCACGCTTCCAGCTACACTGTTTCTGTGGATAAGACCGAGAACGGTGCCATCACCGTTTCGCCTAAGTCTGCCTCTAAGGGCGATACCGTAACCATCACGGTGAAGCCCGACAGCGGTTATCAGCTGGACGACCTTACCGTGACCGACAAGAATGGTAAGGAGCTGAAACTGACCGACAAGGGCAACGGCAAGTACAACTTTACCATGCCCGCCAGCAGGGTTGAAATCAATGTTGCCTTTGTCAAGGAAGTTGAGACAAGCCCGTTCAGCGATGTGTCCACCAGCGCCTATTACTATGAGGCTGTGAAGTGGGCGCAGGAAAAGGGCATCACCGGCGGTATCGGCAACGGCCTCTTTGGGCCGAACCAGCCTTGCACCCGCGCACAAATCGTCACCTTCCTATGGCGGGCCGCCGGTTCTCCAGCCCCCAAGGACATGAGCAGCTTCGCGGATGTTCCCGCTGACGCCTTCTATGCCAAGGCTGTTGCCTGGGCTGTCGAAAACGGCATTACCAGCGGCACCAGCGATGGTAAATTCAGTCCTGACGCCACCTGCACCCGCGCTCAGAGTGTAACTTTCCTCTATCGCGCATCCGGCGCGCCTGCTGTCAGCGGCAGCGCGGCCTTCAGCGATGTGGTGGCTGACGCTTACTACGCAAGCGCGGTCAAGTGGGCGGAGAAGAGCGGTATCACTGGCGGCATCGGCGGCGGTCTGTTCGGCTCTGACAACAACTGCACCCGCGCACAAATCGTTACTTTCCTTTTCAGAGCCTATCAAGGTAAGTAAGCTAAGTCCCGAACGAGTGTGCGTGGAATAGCCAAAAAAATATTGTTTTTAACCGCAAGGCAGTTCCTCTTTGGAGTTGCCTTGCGGTTTTTCTATAATATCGTCCAAAAGTTCAAAATTCGACTGTAATCGAACAAAATCAGGCGATTGCCGCCGGGCATTGTAGAGCGATTGTATGACACAAAGCGGCATTTATCGTGTATGATTGAGATACGGAGGATATGGATGTTTACACGGAATTTTTACCTGGCGACCGTTCATACAACAATCCCCTGCCATCCCATTTTTACAGTGAAAGCAGAAAATTGGGGTATCCCTAACGGCTGGATTTAGTTCCGGCATAGCAGAGGTCTTGTGCCAAGACCTACCGCTGGCCGAGAGGCCCGCCCCTGCTGCCCTTTCTCTGTTCTTATCCTAATTTCTAACAGGAGGGGTATCAAATGCCTTTAGTTTATTATGTGCCTGAGTATGAACGAGACGCTTCGCAGACCCCGTTGGATGCTGAACGCCTGTTGAGGCTTCTCGGTGTGAGCGGTAAACTGACGGGTTTCCGCTATGCGGTCTACATGGTGGAGCAAGTTCGGGATCAGCCGGAGAATATGATTCTTATTACCAAGCGCCTCTATGCACAAACGGCGGCGCATTTTCAGACCACGCCCAGCTGCGTCGAGCGCAATCTCCGCACGCTTATTCAGAGCTGTTGGAATTATCCTGACCACAGCTTTTTGAACCTGATTGCCGGGGCTGAATTGCGACAGCCGCCGACCAATTCCCAGTTTATCGACATTCTGGCCGCTTACCTGCGAAATTGACCGACAGGGAGAAAGGCGGCGCTGCCGCCTTTCTCTTTTGTCTGTCACCGGAAATGTGGCTCAATTTGAGACAGATTTCGACACTCGCCATTCGGCACGAATGTACCGGCAGCGGTGCATCCGTGCGGGCTGGCGACAGTCCGAGAATTGAATAGGTCTATTGGATACATCCGATATGCGCCCGAAAGGAAAGCCGTGCGGGATTGAGCAGGCCATGATCCCAACTTGAGAAAGGAGGTATAGGGGGAGCAGCCTTCTGCGCACAAACAAGCCGTGGCTGGTTTGAGGGCGATGACCCGCATATCGGGGAGATACGATTGTCCAGCCTCAGTCCGAGCGTTGAAGCGGCCTTGACAGGTCGTGAGCCGTCGCAGGCAAAGGGGGCAACCTGTGAGAACCGCAGGGGGTGAAATTCCCGTGTAAGGTGTGCCAGCACCGTCCAATATGTTCCTGAAATGTACCTGCCAACAAACAAGACTACATCAAAGGCCGCGCCTGCATGAGGGCGCGGTTTTTGTCGATTTTAGACCATTCAAAAAATATACAAGGGGTGACAACATGGATAAGAAAGCAGAGCAGCCTATGCAGATGGAAAAGAAGATTGGCAACACTACTTATATCGTCACCTCGCATTTCCCCAGTGAGGGCAGCACAGCCGTTGATAAAATCAAGCGTCTGATCGACATGGATACCAAAGCAACAAAATACGGCAAAAAAGTTTGATTTTTTGACCGTATCATTGGAGTTTGGTATAATATTATTGACCTGATAAGCGTTTTTATCAACCTTGGCGGCTGTCGGAACGGAGGGAACATGATTAGACAGTCCAAACAATTCACGGCGATTTATTGCCGTATTGACAACGGCGGGAACGCCGATATGATGGCGGAGACGATGCGCCATCAGGAGCTTCAAGCAACAGAATATGCGCGTCAAAACAACCTGATGCCGGTACAGGTCTTTTCGGATGCAGGCTTTAGCGGAAATGTCATGGAGCGCCCTGCTTTTCAAGAAATGCTTCAGCAAATCGAGGCTGGAAATGTGTCGGCGGTCGTAGTCTATAATCTTTCCCGTCTTTCTCGTAATACTAAGGATGTCTGCTATCTCTTTGAAACGCTGTTCGCACCGCAGAGCGTTTCACTATACAGCGTACAAGAAGGAAACATTACCATGCGTATGCTTGCCCCGTTTTCCTCTTTCCTTTGGAAAGGGGGCAAACGGTAATGCCAGCAATATCTACGGCGTTTAAAGCACGGATGGAAAAATGGACTGCGCTCTATTGCAGGTTGTCCCGTGATGATGATAACGAGGGCGACAGCAATAGTATCCAGCACCAAAAGCAGATTTTAGAGAAATATGCGAAAGACCACAGCATCACCAATTACAAGTTCTATGTAGACGATGGTTACAGTGGTACGAGTTTCAACCGCCCCGGTTTTCAAGAGATGTTGGCTGATATTGAAGCGGGATATGTTGACTGCGTGATCGTCAAAGATATGTCCCGCTTCGGTCGAAACTATCTGGAAGTCGGAATGTACACGGAGATCATGTTCCCCGATAAGGATGTCCGTTTCATCGCTATCAATGACGGTGTGGATAGTGCGCGTGATGATAACGATTTTACGCCATTTCGGAACATCATCAATGAGTGGTACGCCAAAGATACCAGCAAGAAAATTCGTGCAGTTTTCCGTGCAAAGGGCTTGTCCGGAAAACGCTTGTCCACGCAAACTCCCTATGGGTATCTAAAGGGTGAGAATGGGCAGCTCATTGAGGACACGGAGACTGCACCGGTAGTACGGCTGATTTTCCGATTGGCTGTTGAGGGGAATGGCCCCGGCAAAATTGCCCGTATTCTGCGTGAAAAGCAAATAGTAACACCCGGTACGCTGGAATTTCACCGCACTGGGCGGACGAGCCGTTACAATCCTGAATTTCCTTATCAGTGGCATGAGAGTACCGTAGTAAATATCTTAGAGCAAAAGGACTATCTGGGAAATACCTACAATTTCAAGACCACAAAAAAGTCCTATAAAAGTAAGAAAGTCATCCGCAATCCAGAAGAAAAGCAGGTCGTTTTTGAGAATACCCATGTTGCCTTAATAGATCAAGAGACATGGGACTTGGTTCAAAAAGCCAGACAAAGCAGACGACGCCCAACCAAAATGGGCGATATGGGAATGTTCTCTGGGATGGTGTATTGTGCTGATTGCGGGAATAAACTCCACCTGTGTCGAACCAAATCGTGGGATAGAAGTTTAGACAATTATGTTTGCGGCACTTATAAGCGTAGACGCGGTGAGTGCAGCGCCCACTATATTCGATCTACAGTATTGGAGACTCTGGTATTAGACAACCTGCAAAAGGTCATAGCTTATGTCAGGGATTATGAGAATGACTTTGTGCAGCAAGTCACAGAGAATAAAGCGGCTGAGCAGATGCAAATGCTGTCCGTTTCCAAGCGTCAAATGGAACAGCAGATGCGGCGTATCGCAGAAATCGACAACATCATAAAACGGCTCTATGAGGACAATCTAAACGGTAAACTGTCCGACAGCCGCTTTTCCAAAATGAGTGCGGACTATGAACAAGAACAACGCACATTGGAAAACAGTAATGCAGAACTAAAGTGCATGGTAGATACCTGTGAGGAGCAGTCCTTGAACATCAAGAGTTTCTTGAAGTGTGTTAGAAAATACACCGAGCCGTGTGAATTGACGCCAGATATGCTTCACGAACTGGTTGAAAAAATCATCGTTTATGCGCCTGATAAATCCAGCGGACACCGCACACAGCAAATCGACATTTACTATAACTTTGTGGGGAAAATTCCGCTGTCCAAGGAGGTCGCAACAAGGCAAACAGCGTGATATGCCATAGCACATCACGCTGTTTGCTCGGAGTGTAAAAACTTCTTTATCAGTACACTCCTTCTCGGTCACGCCGTTTTTTTGTACTTTTTCCGATGGGATCATTCCCCGGCTTCCTGAAGAGCTTTGATGCAGCGGGCGCACACGTTCTTGCCCCGAAATGAGATCACATCCTGTGCATCGTCACAGAAAATGCAGGCGGGTTGATACTTTTTCAGGACAATGGAGGCTCCGTCCATATAAATTTCAAGAGAGTCCTTTTCCGCAATGTCCAGGGTGCGGCGCAATTCGATGGGCAGGACGATGCGGCCCAACTCATCCACTTTACGGACGATGCCGGTAGATTTCAATACGATCAGATCCTTTCTCTTCTTCGGCGGTGTCCAACTCGAGGCCACCAACAAGCTTTAGCACCTGATCTATGGGCATTCCATA
>OLOV01002359.1_pt1 | contig 12935 bp, 15 predicted proteins | sample 1672931 | NCBI WGS metagenome assembly OLOV01 (sample SAMEA3136738, study PRJEB25190) | human gut metagenome | biome: human gut; feature: human-associated habitat; material: faeces | place: Austria | collected 2013
GTAATCATCCGGCTTTTATTTCAGTTGGGACAAAAGAACAACCGTCTCCACGTGCTTTGTCATAGGGAAGTTGTCAAACGCTTTAATCTTCTTAACCTCATAACCGTTACCCTGTATGTACATAAGGTTATCTGTAAGACTCTTAGGATTACAGGATATGTATACTATCTGTTTCACACCATAACCCAGTATTTTGTCAAGAGCCTTAGGATGTATTCCCACTCTTGGCGGATCCACAACAATCACATCAGGCTTTTGCTCCAGCTTCTCAAGCACTTCAAAAACATCACCTGCAATGAAGCTGCAGTTGTCAAGCCCGTTAAGCTTTGCATTCTCCTTTGCCGCTTCGACTGCCTCGGAAACCAGCTCCACTCCTGTAACTGTTTTTGCTTTGAGCGCCAGCGCCTGTGTGATGGTTCCTGTGCCACAGTAAAGGTCAAAGACATTTTTGTCCTCAAAGTCATCTATAAGGTCTATGGCTTCTGTATAAAGGCGCTCTGCCGCCTCTACATTGGTCTGGAAGAACGAAAATGCGCTCACCTTGAAGTCAAGCCCCATTATTTTTTCCATATAGTAATCTCTGCCCCACAGGACTTTGAGTTCCTCGCAATATACCGCATCGGCAAGCCTGTCATTGACGGTCCTCAAAACTCCGGCAACTCTGTTGTCAAGTTCAAGAGCTGTAATCATCTCTGTGAAACCTTTATCATCAAATTCTCCCTGCGATGAGGTGACTATATTCACAAGCAGCTCTCCTGTGCGTACACCATAACGGATAATAAGGTGTCTTAACAGTCCTTCGTGGCTTTTTTTGTGATAAAAGCTGTAGCCTTTTTCCTGACAGAATTCAAGCACAGCACTTAAAATTCTGTTAAAATCCTCAGGGACAAGCTGACACTCATCTACCGTAACAATAGACATAAAGTGCTTTTTTCTGTGCATACCAAGGCACAGCGGTCCGTCTTTAACAGTATCCCCAAAGGTATATTCCATTTTGTTGCGGTATCTGTACTGCGCCGGACTTCCCTGTATACCCAAATATTCACCGACCTTTATTTCTTTTTTAGAGATGAGCATGGAAACATCGTTTCCCTTCTCCTCAAGCTGCTGTTCATATGACTTGCCCTGATGAATGCAGCCGCCGCATAATTCTTTATGTTTACATATATCCATTAAAATCTTCCGTACTTTCTGTAGAATTCTTCTTTGTATTCAAGGAATCTGTCCTCTTCAATAGCCTGTCTGATGTTTTTCATCATATTTACAAGGAAATGCAGGTTGTGATTTGATAAAAGCATCGCCGACAGCATTTCGTCTGCCTTAAACAGGTGTCTTAAATATGCTCTCGAATAGTTCCTGCATGTATAGCAGTCACACTCGGGATCCAGCGGTGTGAAATCTCTTTCAAATCTGGCATTCTTGATATTCAGCCTGCCATGGCTTGTCATAGCCATACCGTGTCTTGCTATTCTTGTAGGAAGCACGCAGTCAAACATATCAACCCCCTGCTCTACTCCCTCAAAGAGATAATCCGGCGTACCAACACCCATAATATATCTCGGCTTGTTGTCAGGCAGATAGTCCACACAGCCGCCCAGTATTTCAAGAAACAGCTCTTTTGGCTCTCCCACGCTTAATCCTCCGATTGCGTATCCCGGCAGATCCAGATCCACAATAGCCTTGGCACTCTGTTTCCTGAGGTCGTGATACATACCGCCCTGCATTATTCCAAACAGAGACTGCTTCTCTGTATTCTTGTGATATGCCTTGCATCTTTCAAGCCACCTGTGAGTTCTCTCCATAGACGGCACTATATATTCTCTTTCTGCAGGATACGGCGCACACTCATCAAATGCCATCATAATATCCGAGCCCAAAGCGTTCTGTATTTCCATTGATTTTTCCGGGGAAATCATATGCTTTGATCCGTCTATATGGGATCTGAATTCAGTGCCCTCCTCGGTTATCTTGCGGAGAGGTCCGAGGCTGAACACCTGAAATCCGCCACTGTCTGTAAGTATGGCTCTGTCCCAGTTCATAAATTTGTGAAGTCCGCCTGCCTCTTTGACAATTTCGTGTCCCGGTCTGAGATATAGATGATAGGTATTTGAGAGTATTATCTCTGCTCCCATTTCCTTTACCTGCTCAGGTCTCATGGCCTTGACTGTAGCCTGCGTGCCTACAGGCATAAAAACAGGAGTCTGTATATCTCCGTGAGGCGTATGAACTATACCTCGTCTTGCTTTTGTTCTCTTGTCTTTTTTAAGTAATTCATAAGTAACTGCGTCCTTACTCATTGTGTTTCCTTTCTATATAATCAGCATTGCATCTCCATAAGAGAAGAATCTGTATTTTTCCTTAACTGCGATATCATATACTCTCAGTATATCCTCTCTGCTGTAAAGAGCTGATATAAGCATCAGCAGCGTGGACTTAGGCAGATGAAAATTGGTTATAAGGCTGTCTATAATCTTGAATTTATAGCCCGGATATATGAATATACCCGTTGAGTCTGATTTTGCAGGCACAATAAACCTGCCAAGCTCATCATCAAATACCGCTGCACTTTCAACTGTTCTGGTCGAAGTGGTGCCTACCGATATAATCCTGCCGCCTGCCTTAATCACCGAATTTATAATCTCCGCATTCTCCTCATCTATGGAATACTCCTCAAAATGCATCTGGTGATCCTCTATATTGTCACACTTGACAGGTCTGAAAGTTCCTATACCGACATGCAGGGTAACATATGCAATTTTAACGCCCATCTCTTTGGCTTTAGCAAGAAGCTCCTCTGTAAAATGAAGTCCTGCCGTAGGCGCTGCCACCGAGCCGTTTTCTTTAGAATAAACAGTCTGATAACGCTCCTTATCCTCAAGCACACTTTCTCTCTCTATGTATGGAGGAAGCGGCATTTTACCAAGCTCCTCAAGTATCTCAAGGAATATTCCCTTGTACGAAAACTCCACTATTCGGGTACCGTCATCACCATAATCGAGAACCTCTGCTTTAAGCGGTGCAGCTTCCTCAATTTCCTGCATTACAGGAGACTTCACATTGCCGCCCTTGTGGTCACACTCTGAAATATATCTGTCTGCATCTGTTCCAAAGAGTATGACATCACCCTTTTTTATCTTTTTGCCTGGTCTGACCATGGTTTCCCACCGGTCGCCGTCTTTGCGCTTGATAAGCAGAAACTCAACCCTTGCGCCGGTTGAGGCCTTAACTCCGAAAATCCTCGCCGGTATCACTCTGGAATTGTTGAGTACCAGGCAGTCGCCTGCTTTGAGATATTCGAGGATATCATAAAAATGTCTGTGCTCAACACTGCCTGTGCTTCTGTCCACCACCATCAGTCTTGAATGGTCTCTTTTGTCCGCCGGAAACTGCGCTATGAGTTCTTCCGGCAGGTTATAATCAAAATCATTAATATGCATAAATCTGTCCTTTTAATTTAAAACTTACAGTTTATCAGTTTAGCATATCCCGGGCAAAAATACAAGAACGGGGCGGAATAACCGCCCCGCTGTCAGCTTATTTAAAGGAAGCTTTAACTTTAGCCTCCGCCTCCTGCATTATCGCCTCTACGTCATTACCATATATATCAAGATTCTCTGCACTGAAAAACTGAATGTCTTTAATGCCAAACAGTCCCCACGCAAGAGTTCTGACATAATCATATCCCATATTGAACTCGCCTATGCTGCCGCCTGATGTTGTAACATATATCAGTTTTCTGACGCTGCAAAGCCCTGCAGGCACTCCCTGTTCATCATATTTAAATGTAATTCCGCAGACTGAAACTGCTTCAAGATAAGCCTTGAGAACTGCAGGGAAAGACAGATCCCAGTAAGGCGCCGCTATTACTACTGTATCACTTTCGGCAAACTGATGCGCATATTTAAACATCTCATTGCTGAAATCGCCCTTGTCTGAAAGCTCTACCCTGTACATAAGGCTTTGTCTGTCAAGAGGCTTTATATCTGCCTCAGAAATATCAAGCTGTGTAATATCGCCGTCAAGACACTCAAGAACAGCGCCTGCAAGCCTGTAAGTACGTGACTCTTCACGAACGCATGAATTAACAAACAGTATCTTTTCCATATTAATGCTCCCATCTGATATGATAATACAAGTATATCAGTTTTGCATACGCTGTTCAACAATATTTATTTCATTTAAACAGCCTGCTAATTGTCTTATCTATCTCTTCTATGTTGAGATTTATGGCAAGTATCAGGCTTCAAAACAACCTCTTTATATTTATCCAAAGTATTTTTTCTCCAGTTCTTCAAATGCAGCATTGGCCTCTAAAGCTTCTGCGCCGCCTGCTGCTTCCTGTTCTGACTCATAAATTGCTTCGTCTGTCAGTGTCTGTTTCTTATTGACAAGTTCAGAAATCTCACCTGTATCTCTCAGTGCTTTTATCAGCATTATACTCAGCCCCTTTCTTCAGCATAATTGTAACATAATGTGTATGCCTTCAAATATTATCCGTGCAAATTGCTATACAAAGCTGAATTTTTGAGTTCTCTTTTATCATACTAATGTTTATTTCAAATATATCGCATCGTTTCTGGAAAGAAGATACACGCAATACTGGTTCATACTGATGCCCTCTCTTCGTGAATGCTCTGCCAGTGTCCTGTGCAGACTGCGCGGTATCCTAAGCTTGAACTGCCCCGAATAGTCCTTAAGACTATCCGGCTCATAAATCTCTATTCCGCTGTCTATCGCTGCCTCAAGCCACTGCCTTTTGGCATCTAATGCATTAGCCGCAGCGCTCTCCGCTTTTTCTCCGCAGGTAATGCATCCCGGCAAATCCGGGTATGAAGCCACAAAGCCGCCTTCGTCTTTATCTTCTATAATTTCCATACGATACGGCATTGCCATATATTCATCAAGCGTTTTCATCGTTTTCTGCCTCGCTTTCTATAATATGCCTGACCAGCTCTACATAAACCCTTTTAATAGGTTCATCTTTAGGTACTGTAACAGGAGTGCAGCCGTTTTTTCTAAAAGTAAAATGACTGCCGCCTCTTCCCGGAGCTTTCATTTCATATCCATAGCATTCTAAAACTTTACGCAGTTCATTAAACCTGATATCTTTCGATAAGTTACATATACGCTTTATAAGTTTATCCCATTTTGACATTTTTACAGCTCCTGTTCATATTATATGTGATACCATATACGATGTCAACGCTTTGTTATTCTCTACTTCACCCCGTACATATTCACTTCACGCTTGAGCTCAATTATCTTGTTGAGTATATCATCAGTACCGTAATTATTCTCCTGCAGGAAAGCTGTAAGCCGGTCCAGATACTCTACACTGTTTCCAAAGTAACAGTTTTTCAGCCCTGTCACAAACTCTGTAAGGTTGCTTCCGAAGCTGCCATCCTCTTTTATCGGTATATAGGCAAGCTTTACCTCCTGTGTTTCACTGCAGTAAAACACAGTATCACAGGTAAGCTCCACCCTGCCGTAATCAAGATAATAGCTGCCGCTTTTTACAAGCTCCCTGATTACTCTCTCAACAAGATTAAGAAGCTGTATTATCTCCCTGAACCTGCACTGGCTTATTTTTAAAAACCCGTCATAGCTGTATATAGCCGTAAGCCTGTCTGTTTCCCGTATAAATGAAGTTGGTATAAATGAGCTGCATATCTGATCGGAAAGTATGCTCATTTCAAACTCCTTTAATTCGTTATTGAAATACTCTTTTTCAAAGCTGTATGTACCGTTTTCCATTGCTATTGCCCTCCGCATTTAAGACATCTGCTGTAGCCGTCTGCTTCAGCCTCATATATTGTCATTTCTATAACATATCTGTCAACTGTACTGCATTCCGCACTGTGATATGCCTTTCCTGTCTTTTTGAAGCAGTACACTATATGGCCGTTGCCATGCTCATCGGGCCTGCACAATTTACAGGGTGTATAGTGCCTTCTGACCTCATCTGTAAGTATTGTCTGTACAGGATACACTCTGATATATGAACAGTTTTCATTGTGATATCGCTCTCCCGCCACAGGAAATACCCATACTGTAGTTCCGTCATCTGCAGCCTGCATCATATCAAAGCTGAAGATCTGCCCTTTATTATCCCTGCCAACAAAGCCTCTGAATAAAACCCCTGTTTTTCTGTGAAAATCTCCCCGCATTTTTACAGGCATTCTGTTTTTAACCGTATACGCCGCATCAATGGATATAAGGCCGGTATTATTAAAATCACTGTAAAGATAGCCCAGTCTTTTTACTGCAAAGCTTTCTGCTGCTTTGTCGGCTTTTACTCTTTTTTCAATTCTTGGTTTTACCCCCAGCCCCGTCTTTTCGATATATGCATATGCCGCCACATGTCTTGCTTCATCTGCAACGCCGTTTATTACACATTCTTCTGCTTCTATCAGCTTTATAGTATAACTTATCGTCAGAACAGCTATTATGAACATCGGCAGTATTATGGCCGCTTCAACTGTAATCGAGCCTTTTTTAGTACTTTTCATCATATTTCATCTTTCTGCCGTTTACCTGCGCTTCAAATTTAAATCCTCGATAACAGTCTTTTATATAAAAATCCTCACTGTAGGTTCCCTGCAGATTTATCTGTATCAGATCCATCATTCTTGTCAGCCTGACTTCTTTTTTCAGCGCTGTAAGGAGTATTTTGAGATAGCCTTCATAATCATAGCCTCTCTCCTCAAATTCTCCTTTTCCTGCTGTGACTTTACCGTTTATGTCTGTTTTCCAGCTGGACGGATCCTTGAATACAGGTACTTTGCCTCCTTCGTCGAGGGTTTTAATATCAAGTTCTGCTTCCATAGCCGCCCACGCAGCAATCAGCGCCGCCTGCGTTATAACCGCCTCAGGCCCCGGAGTTATGGTTTCTGCCAGAAGAAGCGCTTCCTTCATCATCTTGGGGCTTGAATATATGTATATCGAATTAAGCAGCGTTCTCAGTTTCAGCAGATCCGCCCTGACTGCGCTCCTGTTTGCTGCATCACTTTTTTTGCCTTCAATTATATATTCTATTTCATTTCTGAAAAAGCTGTTTTCTTCATCAGCAGGCGACATACCGCTTTTAAAAACGCTGAATATGTATACGGTAGTCAGATACTCTCTGCTTCCGTTTTTCCAAAGCTGTGAAATACCTGTCAGATTCTTTATATTGGAGACAAGCGCATATACCGACGGTGTATCTGTCATACCCTTTGACGGCAGAGCATTAATTGTCCTGCTGTTTCTTAAAGTTCTGTCCCCTGTTTGAACAGGTCCGCTGTTTTTTTCTGTGCCGATGAGATTTTTACAGTTTACACTCTCTGTTATCTGCTCCTCAAATATCTCACAGTCCATAAGACAGTAATCCTTCATATCAACGGAAACCGCTCCCAGCCTGATATACCTGTCATCAGTAACCGTATATTTCACATATTTTTTAAGTTCATTCACTATACTGCTGTTATCCCTGCTGAAAGCTATTATGCCGTATCTTGATTTAAGCTCCAGATCAAATTCCGACAGCACAGACCTGCCTGCAAGGTTAAACAGATTCCCGCAATAGCTTACAGATGCAGCAGAAGCCGCCAGCTGAATAAATACAATTACACAACTTAGCACAGCTCCTGCAATTATTGTGAGAAATACTGCAGTAACCCCCTTTTTATTATTCCGGTAATACATAGTCTGCCTTTCTTATTATATCTTCCTCAATTACTATATGATTATGTCCTGTTTCCTTCATTGCAGCGTGCCTTTTAAGAAGCCCTCCGTAATATCCGGCTTTATGACTGCTTCCCGTCACTTTCTTTTTATCTGAGTCCAGCTTCAGTCCTTCAGATGCCGCAGGTGATATCTCAAATGTTTCACTCCTGTAGCCTGCCTCTATACAGATGCCGAGATGAAGCCTGCTTTTGAGCTCTGCGTTTTCATAAAGGTTTATCAGTATATAGAAAAGTGACATTACGGCAAGTATCACAAGTGGCATTATCACCGCCGCCTCCACAAAGGTGCTGCCTCTCCTGCTTTTAAACATCGTCGTTAAAACCGCTGTCGTTGAGCTTTTCAAAGGTTTCATTTACAAAGTCAACAATCTGATCCTTGAAAACAATACCCAGCGCTATCGCTATGGCTATAAGGATTGCAACCTGCACAATCTCCATACCCTTTTTACTGTTTCTGATTATTTTCATTTCTGCCTCCTACATTTCCAGCATTGCCGGTGCTATTGTTATGATTATAAGAATGACTAAAAGTATTACCAGCGGGAATGTCATTTTGGTTTCCGCAAGTCTTCCAAGCTCCTCGGCTTTCTTTTTTCTTGAAAACCACAGATATGCGCTTTCACTCTCAAGACTTTCTGTCAGAGCCGTTCCCTTACAGATATTATCGCTTATAACTGCGGCAACTCTGATGAACTCTCTTATGCCTGAGTTTCTTGCAAAATCCGAAAGCTGAGTTTCAACGGGAATATTTGTTTCCTTGGAATTAATATATATTTCATTAAGCCTTTCGTAAAAATAGTTCCCGCTCTCCCCGTTTTTCTGATGTTCGGTTACTATTCTCTCAAAAGCATCTGTAAGCACAAGTCCTCCGTTCAGAAGAAGTATGTTCTTGTTTATAAACGAGGGCAGTTCAAGAAGAATTGATGTCTGCGCAGTCTTTTCTTCCTTTTCGACCGTTTCAAATCTGCTTCTGTATATGGCAATAAAAACCGCGGCTACGGCCGCCATAACGACAAGCCATGTGTAATCTCTGGTATACATCCATTTCACAGGTCTGCCGTCATCGGTATATTCAGGCAGCAGAATTTCATTTTTTGCAGGGTTTTCGGATACCGTATCAGCAAGCGCCCTGTAGTCCACGGGGGTTTTGTTCTCCGTTTTTTCAGCTGCCGCAGGTTTCTTTCCCTCTGCCTCTGCTGTCTCCTCACTTTTAGGCTCGATATGCACTATAACGCTCTGCGGCTCTTCCTCGCCTTTTACCTTTACCTTGAACTCATAATCAAAGACTTTATCCTCGCTCCTTATAACTGCTTTTGCCCTGCCGTCCTCGGCAACTATATTCGAGGCCTCCTCATAATTCTGCGATATTACTCCCAGGAGTGCTGCAATCCCTGCCGCCGCAATAATCACATATCTTTGCATTACTGCCTTTTTTCTCAGTATTACGGTTTCTTCAAGGTTGCCCTTTTCATACAGTCTGCTGTATCTTGAAAGAAACTCTTCTCTTTTGCCCGTAATAATGTCTGTTATTCTTTTTATACGCTCTTTCATTTCTACACCTTTATATCCGTTATCTTTCCTGTCAGATTGTATGCGAACATTATCCCTGCGAGAGATACCGTCATAATAATGCGGCCTGCAAGTGTTTCATACAGCGGATCTATATATCCCGATGATGTGATATTAAGTCCCGCCAGTATCACAAGGGGCATTGCCGTTATTATCTTTGCCTCCACCTGTTTCTGCGATATGATTGCCTTTATTTCTTTTTCGATGGATATTTTGTCTGTAAGTATGTCCGCTGTCTTTGATATGACCTTTTCCATATCTCCTCCGGTTTCCCTTATAGAAAGATACACATCTACAAAGCTTTCGATATCCTGACAGCCGCTTCTTGCCGCAAAATCAGACATAAGCTCCGCCTCGCTGCCTCTGTTTTCAAAAATGCCCTTTGTTATGCTCTCAAGCTCTGTTACAAGAGGCGTATGCTCATCATATATGAGCTTAAGACCGTCAAGTCCCTCCTTTAATCCCTCTGCCATACTCTTGCCTGTGGATACCGAAGCCGAAAGGCTGTAAAGCAGGTCTTTAAACTGCATGAGCAGATAACCTCTGCGTTTTTCAGCCTTATAACTGCGGTATTTTTTTATTAGAGAAATAATGAGCAATCCTGCAATAGCAGAAATTAACAGACTCTTGTAAAATATATATCCTATGATAAAAAAACATATATATCCGACTGTAATAAACTTTGCTTTTTCACTTAATGAAAGCTCATAGGTTCTGTAATCAGTATCCATACTCTATCCCTCTCATTTTAAATTTAAAAGTGTTCTGTATTCTGTTTCCCGTAGATACAAGTCCGTTTTTAATATCATATTCAAACAGTCTGTTGAGCCTTATTTCATTCTCCGAAATTCCCGTAAGCTCCGCAATTTCAAGCACTTTCCTGCTGTTGTCAGGCATTCTGCCAAGGTGAACAATTAAATCTATTCCCTCTGCTATCTGCGCCCTTATGGCGCTTACGGGGAAATCAGCCGCCTGCAGATACATCGACTCCAGCCTTTTAATCATTCCGTAAATGGAATTGCCGTGGCCCGTACTGAGACTCCCGTCGTGCCCTGTATTACAGGCATTTATCATATCAGCAACCTCGCTGCCTCTGACCTCTCCGACTATAATTCTTGAGGGCCTCATACGCAGACTCGTCTTGATAAGGTCGGTCATGGTAACCTCACCTCTGCCCTGTATGTTGGAGTTCCTGCATTCAAGCCTGACTAAATTGCTGTGGTTTTTAATCTGAAGCTCGGCAGAGTCCTCTATTACAACCAGTCTTTCATCAGGCGGAATATAGTCTGCAAGGCAGTTTAAAAATGTTGTCTTCCCAGAAGATGTACCCCCGCTTATAAATATATTGAGCCCCGCTTCAACGCAGGCCTTTAGAAAATCCGCAGCTTTCCTGCCAAGAGTACCGTTTGCCACAAGCCTTTCCATAGTAAGCGCCTCTTTGGGAAATTTTCTTATGGTAAGCACCGGACCGTTTAAGGCTATGTTTTTGTATACTCCGTTGACCCTGCTGCCGTCGTCAAGTCTGGCATCAAGTATTGGATTAAGCTCATTAAACTCCCTGTGGACCTTTGCGGCAATTCTCCTTATCAGCTCCTCCAAAGCCTCTGCGCTGTAAAAGCTGTCACCTGTTTCCTCTATCCCGGTGGATTTCTCCACAAAGATTTTATCTTTGCCGTTTACCATAATCTCTTTAATGTCATCATCTTCGATATACGGCTGGAGTATGCTCAGATCCTTTCGCAGATTATAGAATATGCTGTTTATTATGTGCAGCGTTTCTTCATAGCCCCTGAAAGCAAGCTCCTGCCTGGTGAAAACATATTTCTCTATAATCTCCATAACCTCATCATCATCTACACTGGCTTTATTTCTGCTTATATGTTTTCTTATGATATCTGTTATCTCATATATCTCATTTACCATATTTCTTTTTTTATCCATTATTACCAGTTCCTTTTATCCTCTTTTGTTTACATAATAAAACAGCTGCCGTCAATTAGCAACTGTTTTATTTTTAGTTTTATTCATTTTTTACATTTTTTCTCAAAGATTTCGTCCCTGTATCAAGCAGTTTCAACAAACCTTTCAGGAAAAAAGTTTTTTAAAAGACAAGCCGAAAATACAATCCCGGCTTGTCTTATATTAATTTCTATTTACCTGTAGTTTTGGCAACTTTTTTTGACCATCCGCTGGTTATAATTCCCTTATCAGTCTTGGTGTATGTACGAATCTGCACATAGTAAGTCTTCTTAGCCTTCAGCCTGGAAATAACAACCGACTTCTTATTTGCTGCAACTTTTACTGTTTTTGATCCCTTCATATTCTTTTTAAGAGAATATCTTACTTCATAGCCTGTAGTTCCTGCCTTCTGAGCTTTAATTCCTACAACCAGTTTTTTGGACTTGGCAGTAATCTTTGAAATTGAAGTTCCCTTTGGAACAATCTTAAATTCCGTAGTTATCGCTTCAGTTCCTTTGTAATCACCTGAGAAATAAATAACCAGTGTTGCAATTCCCACTTCCTTATTGTATGCGCTTGCAGAAGTATAGTCGAGTCCCTTGCGAAGTGTCTTGCCGTCTGCATCTACTATTGTAACCTCAGGTTCAATACGCTTCCCTGTATATGTAAATGTTTTAGGGAATGTAATCGTAAATGAGGAAGGATCCTTAGCTTCTCCTTTGCCCTTTACTTCTATTTCAAAAGAAGTTGAATATTTTTTGTACTTTACAGTAACCGTCTGTTTGCCTGCCTTGTTCATGTCATAGCCTGAGAAAACAGGTTCTGCAGAATCCGTATCCTTTACCAGCTGCCTCTTGGTCTCAGAAACCTTGTAGTACAGTCTGCCTGTTGTCTTAAACTTATCACCGACTTTGTATTCTTTTACTGAAGGTTCAAAAGTAATCCCTAAAGGATCGATGATTGTAATGTTAAATGTAGTCTTTAGTCCCTTGTATTCAACTGTTACCTTTTGTAAGCCGGTTTCCTCAGGAACTGTAAGCTTTACATCGCTAAGGTCAGTGATTTCAGTTTTTTCTTTGTCTTTGTATCCGTAAAGCTTGTATTCAGGCACGATTTTGTCGCCCTTTACGTATGTATAGCCAAGAACTGCAGCAGCAGTAATCTTGTCATATTCGGCGTCGCTTCCAACGCTTATGTCAAATGTGGTTGTAAATTTCTGATATTTTACTGTTACGGTCTGCTTTCCTGTTTTGTTTACATCATAGCCTGAAAGCTTAACCTGTGATAAATCTGTAATTTCGACTTGTTTTCCGTCTTTTGTTACAGCATAAAGCTTGTACTTCGGCGTAAAGTTTTCGCCTGCTTTGTATTTTACTGTACTATCAGGTACTGCTTTGATACCTGTGTACTTGGCGCCAACTGTAACCTTAACCTGAGTGGATACACCGCTGTATGTTACAGTGATGGTTTGTTCGCCTTCTTTCTGGCTGTCATAGCCTTCAAAAGTAGCGCCTGAATTATAGGCAAGAGGCCATGTTTCGCCAAAATCTCCTACTCCCTGTATAGTATAAGTCTTTGAAAGTTCTTCACCAAGTTCATAACTTGTCTTGAAGTTTGTCACTTTGATTTTTTTAAGCGCTGCCGGTTTATAGGCAACTCCTGTCGCATGATGAGTTGCTCCAA
>OLOV01002363.1_pt1 | contig 12917 bp, 8 predicted proteins | sample 1672931 | NCBI WGS metagenome assembly OLOV01 (sample SAMEA3136738, study PRJEB25190) | human gut metagenome | biome: human gut; feature: human-associated habitat; material: faeces | place: Austria | collected 2013
ATAATTTGGAACAGCAATACAACTACTACCAGATAAAACATATCCAGCGGAACAAGAACAACTAGACTTTTCCCAACAACCATCACTATCCTTGGTACAAGTACAAGATCGGGTAATATCACTATAAGCACTTTCACAACTAGCTTTAGTGTAATGAGCACATTGAGTTTTAATACAACATTGTGTTTTATCGCTCGACAACTCACCACCATTAGGGCAAGAATATTTTACTATCTTATCTACTGTTTGATAACACTCATCATCAATCCACGTTCCACCCTTTCCCTTGCACGTACTTGATGAGTTAGCGTCAATAACATCGGTAGTACAATATTTACCTATTTCTCTAGAACCACTTGGACAACCATACGTAGAAGTTGAATCATAACAATCTAATTCATACGCTAATGTCTCACTGACATTCTTACTAATCAATGCACTTAAACCACCTAACATTAATCCTACACCAAGTAATCCTAAATATAAATATGCTTTTTTCTTCATTATAACACAGTTTCAGTCAAAGTCAATCATTTTAAACCATTTTCTTTCATGTTTTTGAAAAAAGGAAATATTAAAAAGCATACCTCTTTTTAATATTTCCCTTCCTTTTAATTTTTATTTCACTTTGATCGCCCAGCGCATCTTTGTTGATTTTGCTCTTCCGTTCTGGGCACATTCCTCTTTTGATGGACGAATAACATCTTTGGCTACATCACTGTAGATTCCTACTTTCTTCCCATACTTAAACGCATGTTTTACAAGTCGATCTTCTCCAGAGTGGAATGTAAGAATCGCAACCTTTCCACCTGGTGCCAATGCGTCTGGAAGTTTCTCCAATAATTCTTCTAATACTTCAAACTCGCTGTTTACATCAATACGCAAAGCCTGAAATGTTCTCTGGCAGGATTTTTTAACTGCTTCTTTTCGCTCTTTTTCCGGCAAGAAGTTTAATGCTCTTTCAATGACATCTTTAAGATCCGTTGTTGTCTTGATCTTCTTTCCTCGTTTCATCGTTGCAACGGTTTCTTTTGCAATCTGTTTTGCATACGGCTCATCTGCATTTTCAATGAGCATCCCTTCAAATTCAGCCTTCGTGATATCTTCTAAACGCTCTGCCGCTGAAATTCCTTTTTCTGGATTCAGTCTTAAATCTAATGGTCCTTCAAATTTATAAGAAAATCCTCTTTCCGGATTATCAATCTGCATGGAGGATACGCCAAGGTCGGCTAAAATGAAATCGAATGGTCCAACTTCTTCGGCTACCTGATCAATATTAGCAAAATTAATATGCTTGATCGTTAAGATATCTTCTCCAAACCCTGCATCATGCAGACGTTTCTCTGTCTTTACAGATTCGATCGGATCTACATCTAATGCGTAGATATGACCTTTGCCCTGTAACTTTTCTAACATCTTTCTTGTATGTCCGCCATATCCTAAGGTTGCATCCAATCCTTTTTGTCCCGGCTGGATGTCAAAAAATTCAAGAATTTCTTTTACACAGATGGAAATGTGCATTCCTGCCGGTGTACTTCCTTTACTAATAACTTTTTGAATCGTATCTCCGTATTTTTCTGGGTTTAATTCTTTGTATTTCTCTTCGAATCTTCTTGGATGAGTCCCTTTGTATCTGACTCTTCGTTTATGTTTCTTTTCTGACTGCTGTTGTTCCATTATTTTATACCTTTCTTTGTTATAATCATGTTAATCTAAGATCAGGACATTTTTTCCTTCAAATGCAAAACCATAGGCTTTGATACTATTTTCGTTGATTCCTCCTTTATACTGTAACTTCCGCATTCTGCTTGATCTGATCAATCACTGTCATGATCTTCATTGCAATATCCATATCATTTTCAAAAATCTGTCCAATACTTCCGACACTTCGAAATGGCTCATCCATCATAACTCTTCGGTCTTCGATCATTCCATTTACAGAGATATAATCAACGATCAATCGCACAAAACGAATCTGATCAGCATTTAGTTTCTCCTCATTTAAGAATTCATTAAATGCCTCATTTGCTGCCTGTTGATCCATTCCTGTGATTTTTCTTACAAGAATTCCAACTGGTGTATCCCCATATTCTTTTGTATAATCTTCTTTTGATCCTAGTTCCTGCCAAAGAATTTTCTCCAGTTCCTGCATATCACTTTTTTGTAGCGGCTGGTTATTTCGTAATTTACGCACTGCCATGTTATCTTGATGCTCTTTTAAATAGAATTCTACCTTTTTGCGATAATTTTCTAATCGATTCCCCATCTCAATTGGTGTATTTTCCTGATATTCTATTACTTGATCTGCAAAATCTGTATAAACGATTCTCTGCGTCTTTTTTGGTAAAAACTGAATCAGATCTCTAAGTGCTTTCCTGACTACATCCATTTCCAGAATAAATGCTTTTTCCCAGAATTCATTCGTCTGTACCTTATCCAAAATATATTTTTGCTCTTTGATCTGTGGCACAGAATCCTGCATTAAAGATAGCTTTTCTGCAATACCAACAACTGCTCCAATATTTTTCGAAGGGTTCTTCTGTTCCAGCATTGCAAGTTCGATACTATACATCAGATAATCAAATCTTCGTGCCAATTCATATTCCTTCTCGGCCTCTATAATTGGTGCGATATGTTTCTTCAGGTCAGCCATTGCTTCTGTCTCAAGAATATCCCATGATTTCTGTTCTCGATATCGAAGGACATATTTCAAATGATGTTTTACAATGAAACTTTTGTCATTCAGATCACTTATCGCTTGCATTAATTCTTTCACTAATGTATTTCGATATTCTCTGAAATCTTCGTCTTTTTGATAGTCTGTATCTTGTAATTCTCTTACGATCCTTGCCTTACATAAAAAGATTTTCTCTGCTAATGTTTCTATAAACCCGCTATCTTTTCCATGCGGATTCACTCTGAAATATTCGAAGTTATTACAATAATCAAAAATCAGAAATTTTTCTTTATCCATTCCAGGCCCTAGTAAATCTTTGCAAAGTCTTGTTCCTCTTCCGATCATCTGACAGAATTTTGCATAACTTCTAACTTTCTTGAAAAATACAAGATTCAAAATCTCTGGAACGTCAATTCCTGTGTCCAGCATATCTACGGATACTGCAATCTGAGGCATCTTGTCCTTTTCTTCGAATTGTTCAATCAAATGTTCGGACTCTTTGATGCTGTAATCAATCTGTTTGATAAAATGACTGCCTTTCTCTGGAAAAAGCTTCTGAAAACGCTTGACAATTGCCTTCGCATGTTTACTATTTCTTGCAAAAATAATTGTCTTTCCCAATTTATCTCCGCCTTCTACCTTTAATCCTTCTCTCATCAGATTGATTAACACAAGATCAATCGTGTCTTTATTAAACAGCCATCGATTTACAGCTGTATTCGGAATATCTTTCTCTACATTCTCATCATCATCGAATTCATCGTCAAATGCTTCTTTTTCTTCTTCAGATAACTGATCATAGTGGATTCCTTCTTCCATGATCTTTGTCTTATATTCTCTTGTTCGATAGTCAACCAGATATCCTTCTTTTACTGCTTCATCAAGCTCATACGCATACGTTGGAACCCCTCGCTCCAGATCAAAGATCGTATAGGTGTTTTTATCAATCTCATCTTTCGGTGTTGCTGTCATTCCAAGTAAAACCGCATCGAAATAGTGAAAGATTTCCTGATATTTCTTATAAATACTTCGATGACTTTCATCTACAATGATCAGATCAAAATGCGCTGGTGTAAATAATTTTTTTCCATCCTTTTTCTTTGTTTCATCGATTGCATTTAGCATCGTTGGATATGTTGAAAATATCATTCTGCTGCTTTCTGGATCTTCTTTATTTTCAAGTAAATTGCATACTGTCAAGTCTGGAAGGAGATTACTGTAACTCTTCTTTGCCTGAGAAACTAAAGCTTTACGATCTGCTAAGAATAAAATATTCTTTACATAATTATGTCTGCGAAGTACGTCTACCAGACTGATACTAACCCTTGTCTTTCCTGATCCTGTTGCCTGTACTAGCAACAGCTTTCTATGATGATTCATGATAGATTCACATAATACCGTCACGGCCTCTTTCTGATATGGCCGGTTTGTAATTTTATCTTGAATCTCTAAATGAATCAAAGGCTTTTTGCTTGTTCTTTGATCCACCATTCGCTGCAGATCTTCTTTTGTGAAAATACCTGAAACAACTCGCTGTGGATCATCCTGTGCATCATCAATGATCTGCATTTCAAAACCATTTGTTATAAAAATGATTGGTCTTTGCTGGTATTGATTTTCCAGACAATCCGCATATAATTTGGCCTGATGACTTCCTTTCATCGGATCTACACTGCTTCGTTTTGCTTCGATGACTGCCAGTGGTTTTCCATTATTGCTGTATAAAACATAATCGGCATAACCTTTTCCTGTACTGTTTGGCATACCTGTAACTGGCACTTCTGTAAGACAGTCCTTGCCAATCGTCCATCCAGCTTCCGCAAGATCAAGGTCAATGTATTTTCTTCTTGTCTCTGCTTCTGTATCTTTATCCACTTCATAACTTCGTCCAGTTTCATTTTCCTTACGAAGTTTGGTCATCTCTTCTCTTAGCTTTTCATTTTCCTTGATCGCTTCTTCTAATTTCTGGTCTTTTCCGCTTAGTTCTTTTTGAAGATTTTCTAATTCTTCCTGTGTTTTTTTCTCTTTTCCGGCATCTGGCAGCAGACTCATATCATAATGGCGATTTATATAGTTTTCACCATAACAGTAATCAATCCATTTACAGAACTGGAAAACACAGCGTAACGAAAGTACCGCTGCATCGTGTTTTACGTTAGTATTTGTATGTACTGCGACATTTCCAAGCTTAATCGTATATTTTAGCATATCAAATAATTTAGGCTGAATCAGCTTGCGGAAAGAATATTCGTGAATCAGGCTGGAAATATTATCACGATATGGCATGGTCAGGGCATCATCGTGGACATATACCCATCGCACTGCGAGTTCTAAGGCTCGTCTTGACAAGATTGCTGCTGTTGACGGAGATATGGCGATGCTTCGTTCCGCTTCTGCTGCCTGCATCGCAAAGTCTTTGAAACGATCTGTCTGTACTAGAAAGTCAAAATTCGTCTGCATGTGGTTTCCCTCCCCCTTATTTTTCCTGATTCTTTGGTATTTGGTCTTGGTTTTATTATACTCTTTGTATTGTGGGTGGTGCAATATAGAATTTTGTGGATGACAAACTTCGATTTGTTGATTTGGTGGACGAAGGCTGCGAATTGGTTTTGAAGGTTTATGTCTGCAACAATAACATCTATTGTATTAAGTTTTTTTACTGCTAATCCCGGTTGTGCAGCTCCTGTATGATATCTATATAGATCCATCAATTTTAACATGTAATAAACCCACATTGTATTATCATTTTTTAATGTAGAAACTAAAACCGCATGTTCTGTTGCATGAAATTTTCCTGTTGCATATTGTACATTACCGCATAATGCTCCTTGTCTACCTATAATAGGATAACATCCTTCATAACTTAAATTTTCTACGTATCCCCTTATCCCATTTCCACCATAGCATGGTATTTCATATTTATCTTTTAAATAATCATGAATATCTTCTGCTTTAGTTGTTATTCCTGCCTTTAAAAAATATCTTTCTTCTATTTTTTCAATCGGCAATAGCTTACTGTTTGTTATTGGATCACCAAACATCTCGACAAATCGGGCTTGAATTAAATTATCTAATAACAATTTTTCCTGTTTTTCATCTTCTATTAAATTTCTAACCTTTTCCAACTTACTAATTATACTATCTTGAATAAATAAATCAGGTAATTCCAATTTATATTCTTTAACACTTTTCGCTGATAAGTTAGGTTGTGAACTTCCATTATTAAATTTAAATAACTGCTCTTTAATTAGAGGTGTTTCCAAAGCTAACATCAAATATTGTGGTCGTACTTTTTCTAAATTCGGTCTAATAATAACAAGTGATGAAGCAATAGCCCCATATATGTTGTCATTAATAAGTGCTTTCTTTCCCAAAGAACCCCTTAGACAATATAAAATATCATTTTGTTGAAATTTTCCGGAATTTAATTTCTCATATTTTTCAGGCGTTATATAATTCATTGCTTCAAACTCTATCGCTCGACCATTTAAATGTCCCGCATTAACAAACGGGATTCCACCACTCGTTATAATTTCTTTTTGTGATGGATAATTTTTCCCTCTATCACCATTTATTAATACAGCTATATCTCCTAATTTTACTTTTCCCATCTATCATTTCCTCAAATTCGCTTATAATTTCACTTTTAAATTTAATTTTGTTATTGATATCTATATTTTTATCCAGTATAATAACTATAGATGTTACCATAACGGTAGGCGGTTAGCCTCCTATCCGGAAGTTATAGTCCGGTTTACATAGAAATCCAATTATTTTGGAAATTTACTTAGGAGGATTTGACTTATGTTGACTATTGATAACCTCATCGGCATTATTTGTCTTTGTACGACTTTTTATAGTCTTGGTTATTCACATGGACAACGTGATTCCAAGACAAAAAAATAGCCGCCCCAACCTGTAAATGAGCGACTATTTCGACTTATAATATCAGGCTAACCGTCTATCGGTAGCATCTTTTCTATTTATAGAATATCATCATCTCGCCCACTTGTCAATGCATTATTATATTGTTTAATATAGTTCAAAATACAAATTCAAATTTTTCTATCTGCTAATCATCATTTTCTTCCAACATTTTCCTTAATTCCACCAGATTCTTATGAATTTCCACCTCTAATTCCTCAATATCTTTCAATATTTCCTCTGTTGGTGGATACTCTACCGGAATATACTCGATCTCTTTATATTTATTAATAGAAAGATCATAATCATTCTCGACAATCTCTTCTTTCGGCACAAAAAAAGACTGTTCTGTTCGTTTTCTTTCTTCTTCCTTTTCTAGATTCTGATATCTCTCAATAATATCAGGAATATCATTCTCTTCAATTTCCTGACGTTTATCATCTAAGGTTCTTCCATCAGCTTTCATATCATAAAACCAAACTTTATCGGTACCACCTGCTCCTGTTTTTGTGAAGAGTAAGATAGCTGTGGATACTCCTGCATATGGTTTGAACACTCCTGATGGCATGGAAATCACTGCGTCTAATTTATGATTTTCAATTAATTCTTTTCGAATCGCTTTATGTGCACGACTGCTTCCGAATAATACTCCATCTGGTACGATAACTGCTGCCCTTCCTCCAATTTTCATGATGCGAAAGAATAAAACAAGGAATAATAATTCTGTTTTCTTTGTTTTTGCAACTTTTAAAAGATCTGCTGATACTCCATCATAGTCTAAACTTCCTTTAAATGGGGGATTGGCAAGAATCAATGAATACTTTTCTTTATCTGTATTCATCTCTGACAAGCTGTCTTTGTATTCAATATTCGGATCATCGACTCCATGAAGCAGCATATTCATTGCTCCGATTCGAAGCATCGTTCGGTCCATATCAAACCCATAGAACATCTCATGATTAAAATGCTCTCTTTGTTCCGCATTTAAGAATAAATCTTTGTGGTTTTTACGCAAATACTGCTGTGCTGCCATTAAGAATCCTGCTGATCCCATTGCCGGGTCGCAGATGATATCAGATGGTACTGGTTTTACCAGTTCTACCATCATCTGAATGATATGTCTTGGTGTTCGAAATTGTCCGTTCTTTCCTGCACTTTCCAGTTTGGATAACAGATATTCGTATAAATCTCCTTTACTGTCTCCTTCCAGATTCAATCCATCAATCCCATCAATTACTTTGGTAAGTAATGCTGGCGTTGGAATCTTAAAGATCGCATCTCCCATATATTTACTATAAGCAGATTCTCCATCTGGATGTAGATTTTTAATAAACGGAAATACTCCATTCATCATCAGATCATAAATCTCATTCGCATCTCCCAAATTCTTAAATTTACTCCAACGATACTGCTGACAATCAGCTGGAAAGATTCCTTCATATGGAATCCCTAAAATATTCGCATCTCTTTCTTTCCTGGTTTCTACCTCATCTAACTGCTTGATAAATAGTAAGTAGTTAAACTGTTCGATAACTTCCAGTGGATTTGTAATTCCACCTGTCCAGAAAATCTCCCATATCTTATCTACTTTGTTTTTTAATTCACCCGTAATCATCTTACTTCCTCTTCTTCATTTTCGTTTTTTATGTGAAAATTATACCATAAAATCACAAAAGGTCACAACCTGTATCTCTACCATGATACGGTTATGACCTTTCTTTAAGCATATATAAAATTATTGTGCATGCCTCTTCAACGCTTCCAGATAAATCGCCCCTAATCTGCTAGGTTTCGTCTTCTTATGTGTCACATAGCCAATATGCATTTCGCCTTCTTCTGCAAGCGGAACTGCGATAATATTCTCTCCATTTAATTCCTTATCGATCACACCGCTGCTGATCGTATATCCATTTAATCCGATCAGCAAGTTAAACAGAGTTGCCCTGTCTCTCACTCGAATGTTCTTTGAACGCACTTCCGTACTGAACATCTCTTCAGAATAATAGAAAGAATTATGTTCCCCCTGCTCAAATGACAGATACGGATAATCTTTGAGATCTTCCATTGTGACCTGATCTTTCTGTGCCAGCGGATTCTTATCGCAGATAAAAATATGTGGTCTTGCAACAAATAGTTCCGTGAATTTGAGATCATTTGCTTTCATGATCTTCTCAAGGACCGATGCATTGAATTCATTGAGATATAAAATTCCGATCTCACTTTTCATTCTGGCTACATCATCGATGATCTCATAAGTCTGAGTTTCTCTCAGACTGAAATCGTAATTCTCGCTTCCATATTCTTTGATCAAGTCTACAAATGCATTGACTGCAAAAGAATAATGTTGTGTTGAAATGCAAAATTCCTGTTTCCCACCACTTTTATGTTTATATTTCTCTTCGATCAATGCCGCCTGCTCCAGTACTTGTCTTGCATATCCGAGGAAAATCTCTCCTTCTCTGGATACATGAATTCCCTTGTTCGTGCGGTCAAAGATCGTGATCTGCATCTCTTTTTCCAGTTCTTTTAGTGCTTTGGTAAGACTTGGCTGTGATACAAAGAGTTCTTCTGCTGCCTTGCTGATTGTTCCGATCTCCGCAATCGTTACGACATATCTTAGCTGTTGTAATGTCATCGTTTCTTCCTTCTTTGGTCTTTTTGTATCATTATACAATAGTTTATTTTATATGGCAAAGACTGATTGTTTCTTTTAATCTTACTCACGATTCTTCAACGCATCAGAAAGTCCGACTTTGTAAATCTTTCGCACTAATAACTTGTTAATTACCAGGTATGTAATGATAATTCCTGCATAGATCAATGCATACATCTGCCATGTGAAACTTAAATTCATACCACAAGCTATATTGGAAACCATAACTGGATACATTGCATCCATTAATTTCTTAGATAATGGAACACTGATCAGTGCTCCAACTGCGATCATATAGAAATTCCCATCAAGATAAAGCTTCTTAATCTCTTTCTTCCGATACCCAAATACTTTCATCAACGCAATATTTTGTGCAGAACGATCAATCATTACCTTGATCATTAAATACATGACAATTGCAAAGATAATAACAGAAAGTCCAACGATCATTCCCATCATCGGAATCATCATATTGATAAATACATCTGAACTCTCCTCAATTGCTTTTTTACTTGTCGTTGCATATAATTTTCCAGAGTCAATCGACAGTTTCTTCTTTGATACAACCATATTGTAATAATCTGATGTTGTCTGAAAGAGATCTCTCATGCTGTCGATATCCATAAATGCATATAACCCAGAAGAATATTGTGTGATATCTGCTACCTGAAATGCGTAATCCATTTCATCTTCCTCATCAGACAGTATGATCGAGTCACCTTTTTTTAGATCATATTTCTGTGCCATTGCAGATGAAATAACAACTTTGTTCTTTGCTTTCGGAAGATCTTTATCCTGGCTGAAATATGGATTATCATTTTCTATACCGATCAGGGAAATTTCAAGATCATATCCCCATACTTTTTTATGCAATCCTTTTACAAAACATGCATCCCCACCTTTTGGTACTTTTTTATCTGGATATTTATATGTATACATATATTCAAATTTTGTGTCTTTCTTATTTTCTTTGCTGATATGATCACACATCACATAACAGTCCAGACCGATCATCATAACCAACAGTGCAATAAACATTCCAAATACTACCGTAAATCCGGCTCTTGCCTCACGCAGTGACTGCCTGATCCTGAATTTTGTAAGAAATGGCATATCACCTAATTTGACTTTTGAAATATGACTCTTCTTTTGCTCATTTCTTATCATAGAAAGTGCTGGCCTTGACAGTTTCTTTCTTATAACAAAATAGTTTACGATCACTGCAACAAGTGGCGGCATAACAATTCCATACACCAATAGATAGATTAAAAGTTCTGGACTCAAATCTGGTATAGAAAAATAATCATAACAATCCTGCATCTGTGTTGGAATTCCTATCGGACTATATCCAATGATCGTTCCTGCTAATCCAGCCAGAAATGTTACGATCACCGGAACTGTTAAATAATATTTTAGAAGCTGCTTCTTTATCACTCCAAGCGCATACAATGTTCCAATAATACTATTTTCTTTCTCAATTTCATGAATGACAAAAACAGATATTACATAGGTAAATAAGATCATAATGATGACACCTGCTACCATTCCAGCAAGTTTACTAATGACCTGATCACCTGCCGCTGCTCCAATTCTTATGTTGTCATCTGCCTTTAAAAACTGAGTCAGATTCGATGTTTCCATATCAAATGCTTTCATCAGTTCTTTTGTTCCTTCTTCCAATTGATCAGTTCCTTCTTTTAACTTACTACTTCCATCTGATGCTTTTTTAACACCATTTGTATAAGCCTTGATTCCATCTCTATATGTTTTTAAAGCATCTAACTGTTCTTTGGCAGATTCTAAAGATAATCTTGTAAGGCCATCACTTGATTTTGTGATCAAACCTTTTAAAATACTTGCATAATTATTCTCTGTCAGCGATGTTACTCCAAAAGATGCCAGCTGGCCTTCTGCCGTTTTTAAATACACCTGAAAAATCTGATCCGCACCTTTTTGCAATGTTTCATTATTTTCGCTTAACTTATTTAATCCGTCTGACATCTGGGTACTTGCATCGGTCAGTTTTTTGATACCATCTTTGATATCATCTTTCTTTCCGGCAGTTTCTTCCCAATAATCTTTAAAATATGGGTCATCTACATCATCTGGATTAAATGTGATCTTTTTTAGTTTATTTTTTAGCTGCTTCTGAGTCATTGCACCATTTAAACGATACGCATAAATATATTCTTCGGATTGGATGCTGTTTTCGTTATTTTTTAGATTCTGATATACATCTTCCGTCACAAATGCCAGACCAAACTGCTTGCTGTCTACGGTACTATCTGATAACTTTTCATAACATGCATCGTAGTCTGGAACTGATCCGATTCCTGTTACTTTATAAGAGTTCCCATCAATCGTAATATTAGATCCTACTTTTAAGTTATGTTCTTGTGCATATCTTTTTTCCACAACAACTTCCTGTTCATCTCTTGCAAGTCTTCCTACATCCAGATTGATCTGATCGACTTTGTTACGATTCTTAAAGATTCTTAACTTACTTCCATCTTTTTGTCTAAAATCAAGATAAAATGTCTCTTCTACTGTAAGCCCTTTCTTTGTAAAGTTTTCTTTTTGTTTTGTCGTTAGTGGCACAAATACCTGAAACTGTCCATCTTCCAGCTTATGTTTCTTTGCCTGCTTTGTAGTTCCATCAACAATCGTATCCGCTGCACCTACCAGACTGATGACCAAATACATACTGATAATAATCAAAAAAGCAAGTGCAAAATAGCGAAATTTATTTTCTTTTAAATCTCTCCATGCTCTTTTTCTCAATACTTTTTCCATCTAAAGATCCTCCAGTGATTTTGCTGGTAATCTTGTTTCATTTTCGTAATCTTCACTGATCTGACCATCTTTGATGATAATAACCTTATGTACCATATTGCGGATTGCATTATTATGCGTTACGATCAGCATGGTTGTGCCATATTGCTGATTGATCTTCTCTAATAAGATCAAGATATCTTTGGATGTTTTCGAATCAAGAGCTCCTGTCGGTTCGTCGCAAAGAAGCAGCTTTGGATTCTTGATCAACGCCCTTGCAATTGCACATCGCTGCTGCTGTCCACCGGATAATTGTGCAGAAAATTTATCTTGATGTTCTGTTAGTCCGAGCGTATCTAGCAGTTCTTCCATATCCAATGGATCTTCCGTTAAAAATTGACAGATCTCTATATTTTCTTTGACTGTAAGATTTGGTACCAGATTATAAAACTGGAAGATAAACCCTAGATTAGCTCTGCGGTATTCGGAGAGCTCATCTGCATTTAATCCTGATATTTCATTGCCATCGACTTTGACTGAACCAGAATCCATAGTATCTAATCCGCCGATACAGTTTAGCATTGTAGATTTTCCTGAACCACTGCTTCCTTGAATGACACACATCTGCCCTTGTTCGATGTTGGTTGTGATTCCTTTTAGTACTTGATTATAGCTTTCGCCTGATCCGAAGCTTTTTTTCATATCTTTTATTTCTAAATACATATATAGTTCCTTTCGCTTCTAGAAGTTAGTCTTCTCTAACGTATAGTTAGTATCATCTAACATCATTATAACAAAAGTCTACAGACTTCACAAGATTGTGATTTGAATGACGGAAATTATTGGTGGAATATTATAACGTCTAACATACACACCCTTCCGTTTGAAAAT